>OLPU01003126.1_pt1 | contig 10327 bp, 10 predicted proteins | sample 1673111 | NCBI WGS metagenome assembly OLPU01 (sample SAMEA3136755, study PRJEB25190) | human gut metagenome | reverse complement strand
CTTTTTTCACTGATTCTGCTGAAAAAACCTCATATCCGGATTTTTTCAGTGAAAATGTAATTCCACGATTTAAATTTTCATCATCTTCAACCACGAGTATACCTGGCATAGCATATGCACCTCTCTTTATTAACTATATATTTAAGTATATATCTCTTTCCTCAAACAGCAAAGGATATTTATATTCTATTGCTTCCGGTGTAATAACATCATCCGTTGATACATCTATTTTTATGGGCTGCTTCAATTTTTCAAGAAATCCCTCCGTATAAATACGAATTCCCGGATAATCAAATTCATCCATAATTGTCTCCATGTTTACAATTTAAAATGCAGATTCCATCAAGATGTATGGAAGAACAGAAACATATTGTTGATGAGCTAAATTGTATTGTTAAAATTAAGGAACAACGTCAGCAGGAATTGCAGCTTTTAGACAATCTCATCAAACTCCGATTGTATAATCACTTAATTTAAGGGTTTCATTAGCTGTTATATTTTATTAATAAACTCCCCGCTAACCCTTATAAACACTAACTTTTCTGTAGGTGAGCTTTCCCTTAGGTATTCCCTTGTGTTATATCGTTTCACAAGGCTTTACGAACCCTCGTAAGGGAAAAAATAAGGGAAGCAAAATCGCATAACACATTATAGCATAATATGAACGGACTGTGTGAACTGCTTGAAATGCTTTTTGAATTTTACAGAAAAGAGGATTGGTTTAATGAACATAATATATGCAGATTACAACATTTATCATAACAGCATTGATATATGCACTTATGCCGGATATATTCTTCGGATTGATTGTGCAAAGGCAGAGGAAGGATTAAAGACAACACCTAATTCAGAGTGTGCCTTGAATGCTTTGGCAATAGACAATCCTGTGAAGTATAACAGCTATTTCTGCTTATTCGCATTGTGGTTCATTATATTGAATAAAAATAGCATAAAACACAACGTAATCGGAAACAGGAGTCCAATGCGCATGCCCACATGAATACTACCTCCAAACATGTCCGCACCCCTTCCTACAATGGCTGGACCTATGCTTCCTCCAAGATCACCTGCCATTGCTAAAAGTGCAAACATTGCAGTTCCTCCTGTTGGAAATGCCTTGGAAGAGATGCTGATTGTACCGGGCCACATGATTCCTACAGAAAACCCACATACAATACATCCAGCAAGTCCAATGATCGGATTTTCTGAAAATGACGCTAATAAATAACATACAAAACATAAGATACCGGAACCAATCATAAATCTGTTTAGTTTCATTTTATCACCGGCTTTTCCAAACAACACTCGTGAAATTCCCATCGTCACAGCAAACATACAAGGTCCGGCAATATCTCCCACTGCCTTTGAAAAGCCTAGGGCTGATTCTGCGTACGCAGATGCCCATTGTGCCATTGCAAGCTCCGATGCCCCGGAACAGACCATCATCACAATGGCAATCAGGAACATGGGATTTGAAAATAATTTTCTGCTTCCCATTCCCTGTCCTTCCTCTACTAATGATTCAATCGGACAAGTTGCAAAATTAATAATATTGATAGCAGGAATTAATGCAAAAATAACAGCAAGCCATTTCCAGCTGCCAATTCCAAATAGCAGAAAGAAAACGGTCGAAACAAGTATAGTTCCAACTGCTCCCCAACAGTAAAAGGAATGTAGAAGGCTCATAGTAGCCTCCTTGTTCTCAAACGGACATGCTTCCACAATAGGACTTCCTAAAACCTCGATTAAGCCACTTCCAATCGCATACAAAATGACACTTATAATAATACCAATAAACGGAGATGGAATTATTTCCGGTAAAAATGCCAAACCTACAAGGCCTGCAGCCGAACATACTTCAGAAGCAACAATGCATACTCTATATCCAATTTTGTCCACGTACTTAGCACAAAACAAATCTACCAAAAGCTGTGTAAAGAAAAAGGATGTTGATATCATAGCAATGTTTCCAAGTGAAATATTGTAATCTGTATGAAATTTCAGAAATAATAAAGGTGCAAAATTCGCAGCAACTGCCTGCGTAATAAATCCCAAATAACACGCCAATTTTGTCTTTTTATAATTCTTCATCATTTTTCCTCAACTCTCTTTGTTGTTATTCTTAGATAATGCTCATCTCCACACCAAACACTTCTCTTTGATATATCCGTAATGCTATAATCAGTTCCCTTGCCTCGATGCATTTCCCCTCCGTACCGCTTTTAAGAAATTCCTGCTGATTAAATCGTGCAAGCTCCGTCCAGTAGTTGCGGTCTGTTGTCTCATAGACCGCATACAGATTTTCCTGCTTGGCGTGACTGGATATATAGGTAATCCTACCATGGACATTGTGGAGCTTGCTCATCTGAATAAATGAATTTCTTTCGATAGTGCTTCCTCCTCTCGTAAATGTTACTTAGGGGAAAGAGGTGGAAGGATTATATAAGTGAGTGGATAGCTTAGGCTAACAAAACGAGGCCAGGCTTATCATATGCCAATGGAGATACAGAGTAATTTCCTGGCAAAATAAATACACAAAGATCCTGTTCTTTATAGCATAGTTTGAACAGGATCTTTTTATAATGCTTTATTTTCTATCTAAAATTTTATTAAACCGACTAAAGAACGTTGAAGTTGTTATTATCGCTGCCAAAATATCACTGATTGGCTCAGCCAAAAATACCGCAAATACTTTATTCTGGATAAAATGCGGCAGGATAAAAATCAACGGAATCAACAGAATCAATTTTCTTAAGCAGGCAAGTAATAAACTAACTTTTGCCTGGCCCAATGCCATGAAACTCTGCTGACAAGCAACTTGGAATCCAAGAGAAAAAATACCTGCCATGTAAATTCTTAACGCCCATGCCGTATACGTGATTAATTCTGTATTATTCGAAAAAATACCTGCAAACATCTTCGGAAATAGAAGCATAATCAACCAGAAGCATCCCGTAAAAATTGTACAAACTGTAAATTGAGTAAAAAATGCTTTTTTTACTCGATTTCTATTTCCTGCACCATAGTTATAGCTCATGATTGGCTGTCCACCCTGACAAATTCCCTGTAATGGTAATGTTGCAAGCTGGCTAACACTGGTAATAATTGTCATAGCCCCTACTGCGAGATCTCCGCCATATCTTGACAAACTGGAAGTAAAACTGATAGACAAAATACTTTCCGTAGATAACATGACAAATGTAGATATACCAAGAGCAAGGCATGGTAAGATGATTTCTTTTTGCAGTTTAAAGTTTTCTTTTTTAAGATGCAGAATCGTCTTCTTTCCTGACAAGAAACGAAGGATCCATATTGCCCCTACAGCCTGACTCAAAACAGTTGCGAGTGCAGCTCCCTTTACTCCAAGATGAAATACGAAGATAAAAATCGGATCAAGAATGATATTGATTACAGCACCAATCACTGTTGTCATCATGCTGATCTTCGCAAATCCCTGTGTCGTAATAAATGGATTCATTCCCATCACGATCAAAACAAAAATACTTCCAAGAATATAAATCCTTGCATAATCCACGCCATAAGGAAGTGTCTTATCGCTAGCACCAAACATCGTCAGTAACTGTGGCGCAAAAGTAAAGAATATCACCGTCAAAGCTGCGGCCATAAGCATGAGGATTGCAAAACAGTTTCCAAGAATCTTTTCAGCTGTCTTATTATCTTTCTTTCCCATAGAAATCGCTGCACGCGGTGCACCTCCGGATCCTGCCAGCATGGCGAAGGCATTGATCAGCATGAGAATTGGCGTAAACAATCCAACACCTGTTAATGCTGCGGCACCGACACCTGGAATATGTCCGATATAAATACGGTCAACAATATTATATAAAAGGTTGATGATTTGAGCCACAACAGCCGGTATTGCAAGCTGGGCCAAAAGACGTGGTATTTTTTCTGTTTCCATAGCTTGTGCGTTTGACTTACTGTTCATGTCTGTGTTCTCCTAAATATTTTTCTAGTCATTGCAATATAAAATTGCTTATACAGTCTCTCCCTTAAGAGTCCTGGTATTCTTGATAATGTACAAAACAACTGATACAACCATCATTATAGCACACAAACCAATTAACAGATCCTGCTTTAAATCAGCTACCGTCAGTTTTGGCAGAGGCACACCATCCCATGTTCTTCCCTGCGTTTTTAACACTCATCCTGCCATGATTCTTTCCACTCTATGGATTGATGTTCTTTTTCCTTCATATATCCATCAACTTTCCAAATTACTACTTGTCCACTTCCGTAAAGAAGTATTCCAATGTATCTACAAACATATTTGCATCAAACAATTCTTTTATCTGTTCCCGATTCATCCAAGCAACCTGCGCCACTTCATCTGTTGTTGCATTACCCAAATCAACCTCTCCATCATATTCAAACAGCCAAACATCCATAATATCATTAAAGATTTTTCCCTCAATGATTTTACGTGTCTTTGTAAAAAGAACTTGTCCACTTTCCGGTATTAAATCAACGCCAACCTCTTCCTTTGCCTCTCGAATTGCTCCCTGTAAACTATCTTCTCCCTTCACAACCGAACCGCCTACACATTCCCACATCAAAGGATATGTTGGCCTATTTGCGGAACGCTGCGAGATAAGGTACTCTCCCTTAGAATTACGAATCCAGACATGCACCACCAGATGGTATCCGTCTATCGGTAACTGTTCTCCTCTGATATGGTCTTTCCCAAGAAGTTCTCTATTCTCGTTATACAAATCCCATATTTCTGCGTCTGGCACATACTCCACAATATCCCCAAAGTCTGCATGTAAGGTTTTGCAGATTTTGCTAAGAATCGTTAGGCTCACCTCTTCATCACGGCGAAGCTTTGTCATTGTATTAGGAGCAATTTCTGCCTTCTTACGCAAATCCGATTTGCTCATTTCTTTATCCACTAATAATTTCCATAATCGTTTATATGATACAGCCATAATAGTATCTCCCATTTTATTTCCTATTTCGGTTACCCAACCAACTTATCCAACATCTCGATAATCTTTTCTTTCTCGCCACTACCATTAGTCATAAATCTCAGTAATGGAACTTCATACAACTCCATTATATGATTTTTTAACAAATCTCTTGAAGCCTGAACGGTATCCTCTTTATGGTATTCATATCCGTCAACCTCAATCGCCAACACAGGTTTTTTACCAATTCTGTTATAAATCAGAAAATCTAAATGTGTTGCTGGATTCATTGCATACTGACATTCCTGCTCATTTAATAGTTCTGGATTCTTAATCAACATATTCAACGGAAAATGACAAACAACATCCAGGCTTGAATACTTGTTAGCAGAGATAATGTCCTCTATCAATGAATACATCAGATTTTCCGAATCATATTCTGATACTTTTTTGTGCTTCTGCAAGTATACCCTTCTTTCCTCAGTATACTGCTTGTAAAGGTAATCAAAAATCGAATAAATCTTGCTTTCAGTAACCTCAAAATTATTATACTGAATGTAATCAATCAAATCTGTTATATTGTGCTCTTTTGATTGCTCATTTCCAGTTACAACCAACATCAATTTCTTTTTGGCTCTTGATACAGCAACATTGATTAAATACGGATCATCTGCAAAATCAGATATCTCATCATCCACAGTAGATATAATAATATTCTCTTTCTCCTTGCCCTGGAACTTATGCACTGTAGCAGCATCAATATCTGTAATCTCCTTGCTTAATGCTTCTACCTGATTTTTGTACGGTGCAATAATTCCGGTCTTCTCCGGATTGGAAACATATTTTGGTATAATCTCATTTTTAATAACATCTATCTGACGCTGACTATAATGGTTACGCTCGTGATTTCCTGCGACTGTTTTTACCACCGATAAGACATCTTCTTCACCCTTATCCGTTGTCATTATAATCAATTCTCCACGGTAAAATTTCTGGTTACAGAAATTTATTATTTTAGGGTGACACCTGTAATGTTCCCGTAACAATGTTTGTGTTACGTTTGGCATAACATCCAAAATGGATTGCAGAAAACTGTTTGTATACTGATATCCTTCACTCACATTAAAACTGTCAAATATAGCTTTTGCTTTGGCCTTTATATCATCTGTAACAACATTAGGAAGCTGCTTGGTATCACCCACAATAACAACATTCCTTGCACAGGACAATGCCAACGCACCAGTTGCAATATCTACCTGTGATGCCTCATCCATGATAAGGTAATCATACACCACATCTGAATTCAGGCTGTTTCTTGATGAAAATGTTGTACTTAATATAACCGGATACTCAGCCAGTACATCGTATGGCTCCTTCCATAAATTATCTTCACTAAAAGTTTTTCTACTGCTGTTACCTTCATATTTTCTTGCCAGTTTGTCTTTTAGAACAACCATTGACTGATTGCATAAATCCTCAAGCAAATTCTTATTAACACTATTTAAATACTTTTCAATATCTGCAATTTCCGCAGACAACTCCGCCTGCTTTGCACGATAATACATTGCTTGAAAGGTTGTAATTATTTTTGAAAGATCTTGTTTATAGAAATTCCAATCGATTACTCCATATTTTAATAAGGCTTTTATCTTAAACCAGAATCCTATTGCCTTTTTTTCTTCTGAAATCAACTGGCACTCCTGCCACAATACCATCCATTGCTTTGAAGATAGTTTTTTCTTGAACTTAATACTATCTGTATGAACATCTGATTCTTTAACATATTGATTGAAATATTCCTGTTCAGTAACCAACTGTGAAAGTTCCTGCCTTAAACACGCCAGTTTTTCCTGCTTATCAAAAACACTTTTTAACTGACTGGATTGCTCTGCTATTTCCTTCTGCAAAACACTTGGATCTTCTCCCGTTTTCCACGACGAAAAATCGGGATAAGCGGCGTCCTGATGCTCAACAAATAATTTCTTATTTTTAGAACTTCCTAATGTCGCAGCAATAAAACCCAAATTATATTTTGGAGAAGATAATTTTTCATATACGTTTTCCGTTGCCGAATTATTATTGGATACTATCTGTACCGTTTTCCCTTGCATTAATATATTGGAAATAATATTTAATATTGTCTGTGTCTTGCCTGTTCCGGGAGGTCCCTGTATAACACTAATTTGATTCTCCATTGCATTTTTCACAGCCTTATACTGACTGTTATTGCATCCAAACGGGAAAATTGGAATGTATTCGCGTTCTGTTCTTTTCCCTTGCAATGATGATGGATTCAAATACTTTGCTAAAGCTACATCACTACCCACAAAAGAAATCTTGTCAAACTTCTTAGACAATAATTTTTCACCAGTCTCTTCATTCTTAAGATTACTCAAACCTGCAATTTGCTTTATATATTCAAATACATTTGATGACTGACTCTGGGCAAGACATGACTCTATAATATGCAAGTCGTTCCGACGATAATCTCTTTCACTACCATCGCCAAAACAAATGTGCCAATAAGACTCACTTCCGCTTCTAAATACATATATTGCATTAACATCAAAGAACTCTCGTCCTTCTCTGCTAATCCGATACATGTTAGGATTCAAAACCTCCGGATCAGTCAACTTTTCCACATTCAAATATGCATACGAGTATGTTTTTCCATTATTGAACTTTACATCCCATTTTTGGGTATTTCTATTGTAACCACATGACATTATTTCGGATGTCTTTATTTCACCCTTGATAATGACCATATAATATCGTGTATTCATCTATTCCTCACTACTTCTATCCGCACGCTGCTTGCCCTTAAATTCCTTCTGTACATGGCAATGTTCCTGTTTGCCAACCAACTTATCGCCTTCAAAATCCAGTTCGATAATATATGGCATCCAATCTATAATTCGCAGAAACTCTTCGCACCCGAAACTATTGTCATAAAAATTCAATATCGTACTAAGGGCAGTACCATGGGTTCCTATAACTATCTCTTTATCTGTATTATCTGATAAAATCTCGTTCAACGCCTCTATATTACGATTTTGAACCATAACAATGGATTCTCCACCATCTTCATGATAATCATGGTCAGCCCAGCGTTTTTGAAACATTCCGTGGTTGTTTCCATCAGAACCTTTTTCACGCTCCCTTAATCTCTCATCCGTTATAATCTCTTTTGTGAAAAAAGCTGCTGCCTCTGCAATAGTATCCATACTACGTTTATACGGACTACAATAAAATGCATCTATTTTCTTATCCTTCAAAAATTCCAGCACGATTGCGGAATCTTTCTTACCTTCTTCCGTCAAAGGTCTTGTCCTGTCTTCTTCCCAATCGTGTTCCGGCTGTGCGTGACGTACGAAATAAACTCTTATTATTTGATCAGCTCCATTTCATCTTCCATTTTTACAAATCCATATTTTTCATACAATGGCCGTCCCATCTCTGTCGCCTCTAAAGTAATCTGTGATACGCCCTGTTTCCTTACATCCTTTACCAGTAAATCTAATGTATAAAATGCAATCCCCTGTCTCCGATATGCCGATGCCGTATACATATTCATAATATAAGCCTTTTTACCTGTTGGATTATGATATGTCGGCATAACCTTATAAAAACTGACACCACCAGTGCCAATAAAGGTTTCGTTATCATACACCAGATATGCAATATGCTCACCAGTTTCTAATGCACTCTTATAATACTCATATGATTCTTTTTCCACCAATGACATATCCACATCATTCGATAGTTTGTTTGCTGCACGAAGAACAATAATTCTAGTTCTTACAAGTTCATCAATGTCTGCTATGGTTGCTTTTTTATATTCATAGTTTTTCACCATCACATACTACTCCTCTAAATCTGTTAACCTTTTCGTAAAACAAATAATTCTATTTGCTTCCGCAAACCCCATTTTCAAATGAAACCTAAGACTAAAATCTTTGTTAAATCTTCAACTGTGTGTGATTTCCACATTTGAATTGCCAAGCTCACAATTTTGGGAACATCCTCTAATGTAGCTTTTCGAATCAATTTTACCACCTATCCTTAACTCTTTCTGAAATATTTGTAAGATACTATAAAACACTTACTCTATCTTGCTACAAAATTCTATAATTTCTTCTTTCCTACAGTCCAAATCTTCCTTATATTCCACTGAACATAAACCAAGACTGTCACAACACTCAATTTCCATATGTCCATAAAAATGTTCTATGCTTGCAATAATTCTCTCACATTCCTTCATGCTAGGTCCAGTTCTTAATGCGATAACATATCCTTTCTTACCACTACTTATCTTGGCATGCGGTTCATGTGTGTTACACCATGGAGTACATCTATCAATAAAAGACTTAAATTGTCCCGGTATATCTGCCCAATACGACGGAGAGACAGATATAACAATATCAGCCAATTCATATTGTTCAATTATCTTATCAACTTCATCTTTTTGCACACATTTGGCTGTACTATGACAAGTTCTACATCCTTTGCAAAATTTTATGTCATAATCATCAATACATATACTTTTAACATCATGTTTCTTTTCCAGACGAGCAGTAACTATATTAACAATTTCTGCTGTTGCTCCATTTCTTACAGGACTACAATTCATTACCAATACTTTCATTTTGACCTCCGTTTTTTCAAATTCACTATGCCGTATTTTACCAAACCTCTTGCAAAAACACAATAGATATTCTATAATTATATTGTATTCTCTATTTTTGAAACGGATTATCTATTTTTCGGAGGATCTTTTATTATGGATTTTTACGCTTATTTTTGGAACAACGAAGTATATATTCAGGAAAAATTCAGGTACAGCTCCAATGAGATTTTAACGCAGTATCTGAACACTAATTATTTAAAGGAAATTCAGGAGTTTGATTTGCTTTATGAGCTTCGCTCTTTTGAAGAAAAAATCAAGCTCAAAGAAGATATGAGCTATGACAACATTGAGAAGTACGATGCGTATGTTAAGGACGCTCAATCCTATTTTGATATGATAAACAAGTGGTTACACAAACTTCCGCCGTATAATAAAATTCTGAAATTTCCATTGCTGACATTGCCTGATTTGCTTAACGGATTTGGTATCTTTTTTGAGGATGGATTAGATGATGATTATGAGAATGTCGATTGGAATACCGTAAACAAATACGGCAGTGGAGAGATTGACGAAAACGGATATTTACACTTTCGTCTGCATTATTTTCAACCGAACATTGAATCTGACTGGAACAATTATGACCTCGATTTACTTGAGGAGCTTAATCAAATGGAAGAGATTATAGAGGTGTTTTTTGACCGATATATCAGCTTTATTCAGTCGTACATTTCAATTCAAAATATTTTTCGCCCGTTCATAGAAAGCTATCTGC
>OLPU01003115.1_pt1 | contig 10348 bp, 7 predicted proteins | sample 1673111 | NCBI WGS metagenome assembly OLPU01 (sample SAMEA3136755, study PRJEB25190) | human gut metagenome | reverse complement strand
ACTGACGAAAAATCCACTCGAACTTGCGGATTTCCCTTTTTGAGACACACTCTAGGTGTGTTTTGCCTGCCGCAAGGCATAAAGCGAACTTAATACATGCAAAAATAGCGAGCCGGTTGGCTCGCTATTTGCGGATTTATGTCTTAACGCGCGATATGCAGTTCGTCGGGCGGCGCTATATGCTGTATCAGCGAAAGCAGCAGCACCGGCACGAACACCCTGCCGAAGGATTCAACCCACATAAGCACCTGTATATTGCAGAACTGGAATCCGCCTATGGTCAGCATAAGGTTGGGGAAGGCGCCCACGAACCATGTGCCGAACAACATGCCCAGGAATGCCGCGATGTTGGTATCCAGCGTGTAGAACGCAAAGTAACTCACGCGGTCGCTGTCGGGCATGTTCATAAACGGCATGTTGGTGACGGCGGTATTCATGAGCGTGCCGAACATATGCTGCGAAAAGCGTACGATTGTAAGCAGCCACAGGTAGTTGTTCGCCGTGACCAGCGAATATACGGCCGACGGTATCGCATACAGTATGCCGCCGATTGCGAACGAGCGCATCCAGCCTATCCTGCGGATTATGCGCTTTGCGGGCGTCATGAATATCAGCAGGAATACAGGGTAAAACATGTTCAGTATCGATGTAAACGTGTAGCTGGTACCGACGTTATTGAGCAGGTAATAGTTTATCGCCGATGCATCGGTATTGCCGAAGAACGTCCACAGCACCAGTATCATCTGTGTAAGCATAAAGCGCTTGTGCGAAAACGGCTTTGTGAATACGTCGGTGAATCGCACCTTGTCGCCGGTGTGCGCATACGGATATTCGACCGGCGAAAGCAGCACTAGCAGTTCCACAATCGCAAGTCCATACGCCGCAAAGCGCAGTATGACGATTATCGTATAGGCATACGGCGAAGCGGAAAATGCATCCGCGATAAAGCTGGATACAAGTCCCATGCCCAGACCGATGAAGTTGCTGATTATCATGGAGGACGATATGTACTCCGCGCGCACGCTATCGGGAATGAAGTTGATGTGCCACGCCGAATACCCACCTGAGAACAGGGCGTTAATTATGTTCGCGGCGAATATGATTATCGTGAACAGCGTCATTTTAAGCCCCTCGTCGGGTATGACCATAGGCACGATCGTCACGGCGAGTATATTTAATGTATAGTAGGCCAGCCGCCCGCCGAACAGCACCCAGCGCCGCCGGGGGAAGCGCTCCAGTATCGCCGGCGCGAATACCGAAAAGCAGTTGGCAATGTACGGCACGAACGAGATTATGCCTATCTTGACCAGGTCAATGCCGTTGGCCATCAAGAAGCTTGTATAAAACAGACTGCCGGTCATCCATGCGATGATGTTGGTTATGACGGACGAGCCCAGCATGACGCAGCGCCCCTGCGCCATTTCATCCTTGAGGTTATAGATCCGATAAAGTCCAGTGCGTTTGTAGCCTTCGCGCAGTTTGCCCACAGACATCACATCTTTCGTTTATTAGCATTATTAAGCTGCGGCTATCCTGGTAATGAAAATACTGCTACATTTTAGCACCTAATCGCGAAAATTGCTAGATGCTGATTAGAATTTGGTAATGTAAATTATGTATAAGCCGAAGATTCGCAGCGAAAATCTGCAATAATGACTTGGACAAAAGCCGATTGATTAATGACAGATGCAGAAGTTCATAAAATTGGGCAAAACGTATTTGTTTCAGCCTGAAATGAATTAAACCATGCAATATGTCGGCAAAGACACAATTGCATGTCGCTCAAAGTCTGATTTAAAATGCCTGCAAATACGAATGAATACGAATAATACTTGACATAATGTTCGGAAAACAGATACATATAATGGCATAATTCGATGTATGAATGTTAAAAATATGCAGAGACGTGCAAAATATGGCGCAGGCACTTGAAATGTGAAATAAATGGTGCTACAATATGCGAAAATATGAATGACGAAGGATTTATAGCTCCGGAGTTACATTTTGTGAAGGGAGCGGTCAGATGCTTAAGTATTGCACCAAGCGCATATTGCTTGCGATACTGACGATATTCATCGTCGCAGCGATAACGTTTTTCGCGATGAACGCCATACCGGGCGGCCCTTTTAATAAGGAAAAGGCCACCAGCGAGGCGGCCAAGGCGGTGCTGGAGGCGCGCTTTAATCTGGACAAGCCGGTGGGCGAACAGTTTATACTATACCTGAAGAACCTGATGCACGGCGACTTTGGCGTATCGCTCAAGAGCGGGCGCGACATATCCGACACGATATGGGGCGCGTTCAGCGTGTCGGCCAAACTGGGCGGCATGGCGGCCGCGATAGCCATAGTTGGCGGGCTGCTGTTGGGCTCGATTGCGGCGCTTACGCGCAACCGCTGGCCCGACCGGTTGATAATATTCGTGACTACGCTGTTTGTGTCGGTGCCCAGTTTTGTGCTGGCCACAATACTTATGCTGGTGTTCTGCCTTATGCTGGGCTGGTTCAACGTGTTTTCGACCACCGACGTTAACTACCTGCTGCCGGTGATTTCGTTGGCGCTATATCCGATGAGCTACATCACGCGCCTTACCAAGTCCTCCATGCTGGAAGTGCTGGGTCAGGATTATGTGCGCACCGCGCGCGCCAAGGGCGTGACCGACTTCATGGTCGTGCTCAAGCACACACTGCGCAACGCGCTTATTCCGGTAATCACATATGTCGGCCCGATGATTGCGTACATACTGACCGGATCGATGGTCGTCGAGACCGTGTTCAACATTGGCGGTCTGGGCACCAAGTTCGTAAGCGCAATCAACAATCAGGACTATCCCATGATAATGGGCACGACGATATTCCTGGCAACGCTAATGGTAATAATGACGCTGCTGTCCGACATAGTGTACAAGATCGTCGATCCCAAGATCAGCTTTGAGTAGGAGATGGAGCGGATATGAGACAATTCAAGGATGACAAGCTGCCGCGCAAGAACCTGCTCAGTATGCAGATCGATCTGAACAAGTTCGCGCCCGCCACCGATGCGGAAAAGGCGCAGCACGAAACCATGCGCGAATCCACGACGTTCTTCCGCGACGGTATGAAAAAGCTCGTGCACAACCCGCTGGCTGTGCTTAGCATAGTGCTGCTGGTGGCGCTGATACTGCTGATAGTGATCGCGCCGATGGTCTGCCCGTATTCCTACACCGACATGGTGACGGTCAACGGCAAGCGTGACAAGTCTGCAAAGAACCTGGCACCGTTCGAGTATTCCAAGATGGAACAAAAGCTGGTTGATGAGGGCGAGTACGTGTTCCCGCACATATTCGGCACCGACGAGCTGTGCCGCGACTACTTCATACGCTGCGTGTACGGCGCGCGCGTGTCGCTGAGCGTGGGTCTGTTTGCTAGCCTGATAGTGCTTATAATCGGCCTGCTGTACGGCTCGATCGCGGGCTATGCGGGTGGCAAGACTGACATGATAATGATGCGCATAGTCGATATAATCTACTCCCTGCCTGATACGCTGATGGTCATACTGCTGTCGGTGGTTCTGGGTCAGGTGTTGGGTGACAGTCTCAATAATACCATATTTGCCAAGCTGGGCAAAAACATGCTGAGCATGTTCGTGGTGTTCGGCCTGCTCTATTGGGTGGGCATGGCGCGGCTGGTACGCGGCCAGATACTTCAGATAAAGAGCAACGAATACGTACTTGCGGCGCGCGCGCTGGGTGCAAAGCCGGGCCGCATAATCCGCAAACACATATTGCCCAACTGTATGAGCGTCATATTCATATCGGTTGCGCTGCAGATTCCCTCGGCGATATTTACCGAGTCGTTCCTCAGTTTCATCGGCCTGGGCGTTCAGGTGCCAATGCCGTCGCTGGGCTCGCTGGCCAACGCTGCGCGCGGCGCGATGCAGAGCTATCCTTATAAGATGGTATTCCCGGCGGTAGGCATATGCCTTATCGTGCTTTCGTTCAATCTGCTTGGCGACGGACTGCGCGACGCGTTCGACCCCAAACTCAGGAGGTGATCGCAGATGAGTGAACCTTTGCTTCAGGTAAAGAACCTGCCCACGTCGTTTGCGGTCTCGTCCGGCGAAGTGCGCGCGGTCAACGGCGTGTCGTTTAACCTCGACCGCGGTAAGGTATTGGGCATAGTCGGCGAATCCGGCAGCGGCAAGAGCGTGACCGCGTATTCGATAATGCGCATACTGGTCGAGCCGGGCAGGATAACCGAAGGCCAGATATTGTTTAACGGCGACGACATAGTAAAGTACTCCAAGCGGCAGATGCGCGAATTTCGCGGCAGCCGCATATCGATAATTTTTCAGGACCCAATGACCAGCCTGAACCCGGTCTACACCGTGGGCAACCAGCTAAGAGAAGCAATCCTACTGCACACCAACCGCACTCATAAGCAGGCGCAGGAACGCGCGCTCGAAATGCTGGAACTGGTAGGCGTTAATCAGCCCGATAAGCGCTTGAAGCAGTATCCGCATGAGCTCTCGGGCGGTATGAGGCAGCGCGTCATGATTGCGATGGCGCTGGCGTGCGAGCCGGACATATTGATTGCCGACGAGCCGACCACCGCGCTGGACGTGACGATTCAGGCACAGATACTCGAACTTATGCAAAGCCTGCAGAAGAAGCTGGGCATGGCGATAATCATGATAACACACGATCTGGGCGTAATCGCCGACATGTGCGACGAGATAATAGTCATGTACGCCGGCAGCGTGTGCGAGCGCGGCACGGTGGACGAAATCTTCTACAACCCGCGTCACGAGTACACCAAGGGTCTACTGCGTTCGATACCCAAGCTGGACACCAACCATGCGCGGCTGATGCCCATATCGGGTTCGCCGGTCGACCTTACAAACATGCCAAAGGGCTGCCCGTTTGCGGCGCGCTGCGACAAGTGCATGAAGATATGCCTGACCGAGCGTCCGCAGGAGCTTACCATAAACGACGACCACAACGCAGCCTGCTGGATGAATGTAAAACAGGTTTACGACGAGGCGGCGAGGGGAGGCGTGCGGCTGTGAGCGAACATATATTGGAAGTAAAAGACCTGAAACAGTATTTTCCGGTAAGCACCGGCTGGTTCAAAAAGACCCCGCTCAAGGCCGTGGACGGCGTATCGTTTACTATAGACAAGGGTGAAACGCTGGGTCTGGTGGGCGAGTCGGGCTGCGGCAAGACGACGGTGGGCCGCACCATACTGCACCTGTACACGCCTACGTCGGGCGATGTGATATACGACGGCACGAAGATTACGCCGCACAATGTAGAGCACTACCGCAAGGATATGCAGATAGTGTTCCAGGATCCGTACTCTTCGCTCAACCCGCGCATGACGGTCGCGGACATAGTGGGAGAGCCGCTGGACATTCACCACCTGTGCAAAAACAGCCATGAGCGCGCCGAGCGCATAAGCGAGCTGCTCACGCTGGTGGGACTCAACAGTGACCACGCGCGCCGTTATGCGCACGAGTTTTCAGGCGGTCAGCGTCAGCGCATAGGCATTGCGCGCGCGCTTGCCGTATCGCCCAAGTTCATCGTGTGCGACGAGCCGGTATCGGCGCTGGACGTGTCGATTCAGGCACAGATAATCAATACGTTTGAAGAACTTCAGCAGAAGCTGGGCATAGCATACCTGTTCATAGCGCACGACTTGCTGGTTGTCCAGCATATATCCAGGCGCATTGCGGTCATGTATTTGGGCAGGATAGTCGAGATTGCGGATTCGGACGAGCTTATCACGCATCCGATACATCCGTATACTCAGTCGCTTATATCGGCGATACCCGTGCCCGACCCGGACACCGCACGCACGCGCCACCGCATACCGCTGGAGGGCGACGTGCCCAGCCCCATGAACATGCCCACGGGCTGCGCGTTCCGCACGCGCTGCCGCTATTGCACCGAAAAGTGCAAGCATGAGCGCCCCGAGCTGCGCGAGGTTGCGCCCGGTCACAGCATCGCCTGCTGGAACGTATAATTACGGTTCTTTCCGATTATATAATCGGTCTGAATAAATAGAAAAATGGGAGGAACTCACATGAAGAAGCTGCTTGCCGTGCTGCTGGCTGTCATGATGACGCTCAGCATAGCGCCCGCTATGGCGGAAGAGTCCAAGGATCCCCGTCCCGACTGGACGGAGTACGATCAGCTGATAGACGACATCAAGTCCACCACCGATTTCGTCGAGCGCGAAGCCATGATGCACCGCGCCGAGGACATATTGATGGACACCGGCGCTATCGTGCCGATTTACTACTATAACGATCTGTACATGATGAAGCCCACCGTCGAAGGCTTCTACGCCAACGTGTACGGCACCAAGTACTTCACCTACTGCACCAATGGCGATTCCGATACGCTGCGCATCAACCTGGCTTCCGAGCCGGATTACATCGATCCCGCGCTGAACTCCTCCGTTGACGGCGCGACGCTTGCCGCGGCTGCGTTCGGCGGCCTGTACACTTATGATGCTGACGGCGCGCTTGCGCCCAACTTCGCGACCGGCTACACCGCGTCCGAGGACGGCCTGACCTACACCTTCACCATCCGCGAGGGTCTGAAGTGGTCCAATGGCGAGAAACTGGATGCCAACGACTTCATCTACTCCTGGAACCGCGCTATCAACCCCGATACTGCGGCTGACTACGAGTATATGTTCGACATCATCGACGGCTATGCCGACGGCAAGCTCAACGCCACCGCGTCCGAGGACGGCCTGACCCTGACCGTGGTGCTGTCCAAGCCCTGCTCCTACTTCCTGGATCTGGTCGCTTTCCCGACCTACTATCCGGTATACGAGGAAGCGGTCGAGAACGCCGAGGGCTACAAGGATGCCGACGGCAACGTTGTTACCCCCAACGCCTGGGCGCTCAACGCGGGCGACAGCTATGTGACCTGCGGCCCGTTCATGCTGACTGAATGGGTGCATGACGAGCATATGGTTTATACCAAGAACCCCAACTACTGGGACGCCGATAACGTGAAGATCGAAAAGCTGGAGTTCATGCTCTCCGCTGACGACACCGCTATCTACGCCGCCTACAACGCGGGCGATCTGGACTTCATCGACACCGTTCCCACCGATGAAATCGCCAACCTGCGCGACAACCCCGAGTTCTACATCATCCCCAACTTGGGCACCTACTACGTCATATTCAACGTGAAGTCCCCCGATGTTCGACGGCTATACCGCTGAACAGCCCTCGACCTACCGCAGGGCGCTGAGCATGCTCATCGACCGCCAGTACATCATCGATACCGTCGCGCAGTGCGACCAGACCATCGCCACCGCGTTCATACCGGCAGGCATGGCTGACGGCAATGGCGGCGAGTTCCGCGCCAACGACGACGCGTTCACCAACCCCGTGGGCGACGGTTACTTCAGCACCGAGGTAGACATCGACGGCGCGGTCGAGCTGCTCAAGAGCATCGGCTTCGAGTTCGACGAGAACAACATGCTGTCCGCGTCCACTCCCATCAACATCAACTACATCACCAACACCGCGACTTCGCATCAGGCTATCGCCGAGTGCATACAGATGGACTTTGCGCAGATCGGCATCAACATGACCATCTCCACCGAGGACTGGAACGTGTTCCTGCAGGATCGTAAGGCCGGTAACTACGACGTAGCGCGCAACGGCTGGCTGGCCGACTTCAACGATCCCATCAACATGCTGGAGATGTGGACCACCAAGTCGGGCAACAACGACGCTCAGTTCGGTCGTCAATAACCGCTCGCAAAAACTATTAGCATAAGCCACAGCGCCGTCCGGGTAAGCCAAGCCCGGGCGGCGCGTTTTACTTTCAGAATCGAAATTGCATTTTTGTAAATACACTCTTGCCAAATGCCATGCGCAAGGGTATAATGTGTGTGAAAAATACGGTTGGCTGCGTACAAAAACGCGCCCGGCCGCAGACTGTTCGGCAGTATAAGGAGGAAAAATAATGAACGCCATTGAGGATAAGAAAACGTTTTTTGACCGTGTTTACGCCTGCTGGATGGGCAAAAACATCGGCGGTACCTTGGGCGGCCCGCTCGAAGGCCGCATGGAGCTGATGGACATAAAGGGTTATACCCAGCAGTTCGTGGGCGCTGTGGAAAACGACGATCTGGATCTGCAACTGGTAAACCTGCACTGCGTCGAGCAGAACGGCGGCCGCGCCGACGTGTCCATAATCAGCCGAGAATGGCTGGATCACGTGCACTTCGAGTGGGATGAGTACGGACACTCGCTGACCAACATGCGCCGCGGTCTGGGCTATCCTCTGGCGGGCTGTTTTAATAACTTCTTCACCGACTGCATGGGCTCGCCCATCCGCTCCGAGATATGGGCGGTCATGTGCGCGGGTATGCCCGATTTGGCCGCGTATTATGCCTATCAGGACGCAAGCGTTGACCACGCGGGCGGCGAAGGCGTGTATGGCGAAATCTTCTTTGCGGTGCTGGAGAGCATGGCGTTCCTCGAAACAGACAAGTTCAAGCTGATCGATTGCGCGCTGGGCTACCTGCCCAAGGATTGCGCCGTGCGCCGCGCGGTAGAATTGCTGCTGGAAAAGTATCACGCGGGCGCAAGCTGGGTCGATGCGCGTCAGGCGATCATCGACAACTTCGCGGGCGACAACTTCACCTATGCGCCGGTCAACATCGCGTTCACGCTGGTGGGCTGGCTGTATGAGGAGGGCTTCACCGCGCAGATGCTTACCACCATCGACTGTGGCTATGATACCGACTGCACCGTGGCGACGCTGGGTTCGCTGCTGGGCATACTGTACGGAACCAAGTATCTTGACAAGTACTGGACTGAGCCGCTGGGCGAAAATATCGCCGTCAGCCGCCCTGTAACCGGCTTCAACGTGCCCAAGAACATCACCGAGCTGACCGAGCGTTCGATAGCCGCGCGCGACATACTGCAGATGCACTATTCTCAGCAGACCGACAAGTCTGTCTACACTATACCTTACCAGAGCGCGGTTGAGGTTTATAAACTCCCGCTTGGCTCGCACAAGAATAACGATCTTGATGTGGAACTGTACCATCAGGACGGCAAGCCGGTATTCAAGCCCGGCGAGACCCGCACTCTGAAGGTATGCTTTAAAAATCACGAAAACATACCGCAGATATTCGACGTTGAGGCGGATGTGCCCGGCTTTAAGGCAGAACCCGTGCATGTGGAAGTACCCGCCGAGGGCAAGGCCGAATGCACGCTGACGTTGACCGCGCCCGTGAAGAAGGAAATCGCATACCGCGGCCACCTGCGCCTCAAGCGCATAGTGAACGGCATGTTCTGGGACTATGAGGAAATGCCGCTGACGATACTGCCCTCGATGGACTGGCGCATGTGCGTGGACGGCGTGGAAACCGAAATCGGCGTGGCCGAAAACCGCCTGTCCGCCAGTGAACTGGGCATAAAGGACGCAAAGACGCTGACGTTCAGCACGCGCTTTACGCTCACCGATAAGCCCAGCACCGTGTGGCTCAAGTTCTGCTGCCGCAACCCGCTCAAGGTCGAGCTGGACGGCAAGACCGTGATCGACACGCCCGACTACACCGTGGTAATCCCGGCGTACCATCGCGCCGACAACCGCAAGTGCACGTATGCCGACCTCACGCCGGGCGCGCACGACATAAAAATCACCGTGGGCGATGTGGAGTCGTTTAAGGAACTGTACTTCATGCCGGTTGCGGAAAAGGAAGTATACTGGGCGTATCGAATCGACACCCTGTTTGAATAATTGATTGTGGAGGAAAGGCGTATGCAGTACGTTGAGGAAACCAGCCGCGTGCGCGTGGCGGGCGAGTACGACGTGGTTGTCGCAGGCGACGGCGTGGCGGGCATTGCCGCCGTGGGCAAGCGGGCGCTGCTGATCGAAAAGAGCCTGAAGCTGGGCGGACTGGCCACGCTGGGGCTTATCAACCTGTTCGTGCCGATGTGCAACGGACGCGGCACGCCGATAATCGGCGGCATGTGCGAGGAGCTTCTGCGCCTGTCGATACGGCTGGGCTATGATTCGCTGCCCGAGGCGTGGCGCGAATGCGGCGTGCATCCGGGCGAACAGTCGCGTTACGTAACGCGCTTTTCTCCCGACATATTCGCGATGGAGCTGAGCAGACTGCTGGACGACGAGGGCGTGGATATACTCTACGACGCGCTGGCCGTTAAGCCGGTTATGCAGGATACGCGCTGCACCGGCGTAATCATAGAAAGCAAGAGCGGCCGCGAGTTTTACGGCGCGGGCGTAGTCATCGACGCAACTGGCGACGCGGACCTGCTGGAGCGCGCGGGCGTGCCCACCAAGCAGGGCGGCAACTACTTCACCTACATT
>OLPU01003111.1_pt1 | contig 10354 bp, 10 predicted proteins | sample 1673111 | NCBI WGS metagenome assembly OLPU01 (sample SAMEA3136755, study PRJEB25190) | human gut metagenome | reverse complement strand
ATTTCTTGTAGAATCTTCAATCGAAATATCTTTCTTCATATAAGAACCAAATGTGATCAAAATTCCCATAGCGATCGATAGGGAATAAAACATCTGTCCCATAGCAGCTACCACAGACATCCATGAGAAATTCTTTGGATTTGGCACCAGAAAATACTTCACGCCTTCCATTGCACCTGGTCGTGTTACTGAGTAAATGGAAATGATCAGCGAAAGCACGATCAAAATCGGCATCATAAACTTTGAAACACGCTCAATTCCATTCCGAACACCTGCATAAATAATAATCAATGTAATCAGACAGAATATAATAAAACAGATTTCTGTAGAAAATCCATTTGAAATAAACTCTGAAAAATATCCATCTTGAGCCAGACTACTGCTGTTCCCTTTTACATATTCCAAAAGGTACTTGATAACCCATCCTCCAATTACAGAATAATATGGTACAATCAGAACCGGAATAATCGCATTAATCCATCCCCCAAAAGAAATCCATTTTGACTTTCCGAAAGATTTGAACGCACCTACCGGACTTTTTCTTGTCATACGGCCAATTGCTGATTCAGCAATTATCATCGTATAACCGAAAGTAAGGGCTAACAGAATATAAATAAGCAGAAAAATTCCTCCGCCATATTTTGCCGCAAGATAAGGAAACCTCCAGATATTTCCAAGACCTACAGAAGCTCCTGCTGCTGACAGTACATATCCTAATTTACCAGAAAATGTACTCCTTTTTTTATGATTATCCATAACAAAATCTCCTCTTTTATTCTAAAATTAAATACACCTGTTTGATTTTATCATGATAATCCTTTAAAGTCACTAGTAAAATCAAGTATAACCTTAAAAATATAAAATAAGTTTTGTCTTATAATTAATCTTCTTCGCATCCATTATTGCACTCTCTTTTTGATTATACTACTTTCTGATTGTGAAATAAATCTCTGTCTGCTGTTTTATATTAAAAATAATTTCTTAGTATAAAACGGGGTGAGCGATGGGATCTTGGTTAGAGACCTTAAGAATGTCTTAGTCTTTTAGACTTTTATAAAAAATAGAGTGTATATAATGTGCTATCAGGCAGATTATTCGCTGCTACCTGACAGCACAGATGGTCTTTAATAAACAGAATCATCTCCATAATACGAAACAACCAGATAGTCTCCTTCCTGGAGATTATTCCTGTCTTTTAAACTTAAATGATTTGCTTCTGCCAGCTCATCCATATATTCATATATGGAATCTTCTGTTCGTCTGTATCTTTGTGCAATGCTCCAGAGTGAATCCCCTTTTTCAAGCTGGACACTTTTATAATATCTCTCTCCGGAAGGTTCTTCAGCTTTGCTATCGTGCGCACTGGAGAAAAAGCTTCCAAATCCAAAACTCAGTGACATAACCATCACCAGAGCCGCAATCCCTGTCACAAACCGTCTGATAGAATTCGTCTTACGGTGCTTTGCATAATGACAGTGCTTCTGTCCTTTTGCTCCTGCATGATATCGATCCGCATACATATCTTTTCTTTTCTCTGATCGCATGATAAATTCCTCCCTTTTCTTCTGTAATCTTTTCAGTTCTCCTATATACCAGAAAGCATGTTCCCGAACAACTGTTCTATTATCAATATACAGCAAGAACATACGTTTGTCAATATGCAAATCGAACGTATTTTCTAAACATTTGTTTGCTATTTTTTCTTCTGTATGATATGATAATTTTAATAGTTCAGATAATACTTCAAATTGATATAGATACAGATTTAGGAGGTCTTTTATGAGTAAAGGTAATATTAGCAAGAAACAGGAAGAGATACTTGAATATATTAAGTCCCAGATCCTGCAACGTGGTTTTCCACCGGCTGTACGTGAGATCTGTGATGCTGTGAATCTGAAGTCAACTTCTTCTGTACACTCTCATCTTGAGACTCTTGAGAAGAACGGATACATACGACGTGACCCAACCAAACCACGTGCAATCGAGATTCTGGATGATTCATTTAATCTCACAAGACGTGAGATGGTTCAGATTCCGATCGTAGGCCATGTAGCTGCAGGAGAACCGGTTCTTGCACAGGAGAATATTGAAGATTACTATCCTGTTCCTACTGAATATATTTCATCAAATAAAGAACTCTTTATGCTGAAAGTTCAGGGTGAAAGTATGATAAATGCCGGTATACTGGATGGAGATTATGTCATTGTGGAAAAGCAGGCAACTGCAGAGAACGGTGACATGGTTGTTGCTCTGATTGATGACGGTGCAACGGTAAAGACGTTTTACCGAGAAGAAGGTGTGATCCGTCTTCAGCCGGAGAATGATGCAATGGAACCATTTATCCTTGAAGATGTTACGATTTTAGGGAAAGTTGCTGCTGTTATGCGCTTCTTCCGTTAATTTTAAAAAAACAGGTGATTACTTGCAGAAGCATCTCAGATAGAAGTGCTTTTTGCAAGTAATCACCTGTTTTTTATATATGTTCTTCTCCATATCCCTTTTTTTCTTACTATCATAAATATTTTTTTAATGCATCAAAAAAGCCGGATAAGATGTACAGGTATTCTCAACCTGTCATCTTATCCGGCTTTTGTTCCATTGAACAGCTCACCCTTCGATGCTCGTATCTATATATGACATATTCAGATGATTCAGTCAGTACTGTTTTCTACTATTTTTTTGCAAGTTCGTACATTGCTGCTGCCGTAATCTGCAGTGCACGGAGAAGCTTTTCTACTTCCACATGTTCATCTGGCTGATGGATCACGTCTGCTTCACCTGGAAATACCGGTCCGAATGCAACCATGTTCGGGAATTTCTTTGCGTAAGTTCCACCACCGATTGCAAGTGGTTCCAAGTGCTCGCCAGTCTCTTCTTCATATACATGAACGAGCTTTGTCACCAGTTCAGAGTCTTTTGGTACATAGAGAATTTTGTGGTTATTTTTCCGGAGCACATCGAATGTGTAACTGTTGATATGATTGATCAGTGTATCATCAACAACTTTCGGATCTGCATTTTTTGGATAACGGACATCTAATGTAAAATAGGTCTCTTCTCCATCATAATAAACAATACCAAGGTTTACGGTTGTCTCACCAGTTTCTTCATCCACATAATGTACTCCCAGTGATTCTCCATTTGTCTCCGCTCCGATCTCGTTCAGAAGAAATTCCATCAGTTGCTGGAATTCTCCACCAAATTCATTCTCTTTCACTGCATTCAAAAGAAGAATTGCTGCATTTACACCAAGATGCGGGGTACTTCCATGTGCACTTCTTCCCACCGCTTCAACGATTGTTTTTCCGTTTTCATGCGTCACAGTGATTCCTTCTGTCTCTGCTACCTTAATGTCTCCTTTTACGATCAGTTTACAAGTTGGAATCACGACATTGTCAGCAATTCCACCACCAAAATATTCCACTTCGATATGACCTTTGTCATAAACCTTAGAACCGCCTTTGATGCCGGTCGTTCCTTTTTCACAGAAAATAACCGGAAAATCTGCATCCGGAGTAAATCCGATCGTCGGCATCTCATATCCGTTCTCTACGTAATACGCTGCACATGAAGAACCACATTCCTCATCAGATCCAAAAATAACACGGATTCTACGGTCAATTGGAAGATTCAGATCACGGATCGCCTTCAATGCGTAAATTGATCCAATGATCGGTCCCTTATCATCCAGACATCCTCTTCCCCAAAGAATTCCATCGTGGATCTCGGCACCATAGGCAGGATAAGTCCAACCGGTATCGCCAACCGGTACAACGTCTACATGACCAAGAACGCCTACCATCTCTTTTCCTTCTCCATATTCTACCCAGCCTATACGATTGTCTGCCTGCCCAACCTTGAAGCCAAGCTTGCGGCCAAGTTCAAGGGCATCTTCCAGAGCAGCCTTCGGTCCCGGACCATATGGCGCGTCTGGCTGTGCCTCACCACGCACGCTTTCAATTCTCATGTTCTGTTGGATTCCAGCAAGAATTTCATCCTTCATCTCCATAATCCTGCTGTTTAATGCTTCATAACTCATTATTACATTCCCCACTTTCTTGTGTATTCCATCTGTATCTTATTATACACGATACATCTTTAGAAACCAAATAATAATTTAACAAATCTGCTCCGAATCCAGCACGATCGTAAATGGACCGTCATTTAAAAGAGATACCTTCATATCCGCGCCAAAGTTTCCTCTTTCCACAACCGGGATCACTTTCTTACATTCTTCAATAATATATTCATACAGTTCATTTGCCATATCCGGTGCACCTGCCTCAATAAAACTTGGGCGGAATCCTTTTTTACAGTTTGCATATAAGGTAAACTGGGAAATCAGAAGAAGTTCTCCATCCACATCCTTTAGGGCAAGATTGGTCTTTCCGTTCTCATCTTCAAAAATGCGAAGTCCTGTCAACTTCTTTACCATTTTGTCTGCAATCACTCTGGTATCATCCTGTGCCACTCCGATCAGCACCATAAATCCTTTTCCAATCTTTCCGATCACTTCTCCTTCTACCGCAACCTCGGCATGTGTTACTCTCTGAATTACAAATTTCATGTTTTCTTGTCTCCTCTTTCTTCTCTTTATTTGACACTATAATGCCTGTGTTCCGAAATTATCAGAACATAAGTATTTTGCTACAGGTCTAAAAAACGGGGGATTTTTATTTCCCCCGTCTTATAACATTATAATCGCTGTTCTTACTCTTCCAAGCTTGCCTCTAATTCAAGAAAATCCTTGATAGCTTTCACACATCCGTCAACACCAAACTTGGAACTGTTTATACAAATATCATAACTTTCGGCATCGCCCCATTTTTTGTTGGTATAATAATTGTAATAGCTTGCCCTGCGTTTATCTGTCTTATGTATCAGATCTTTTGCTTTGTTATCTGTCAGTTCATTCAGCTTTGCTACATTTTTAATCCTGTCTTCCAGATCTGCATGAATGAATACACTTAGTACATCATCCCGCTCTTCCAGTGCATAATCCGCACATCTTCCTACCAGTACACACGGTCCTTCCTCCGCAATCTTTTTGATCGCATCAAACTGCGCAAGGAAAATCTTGTGATTTAGTGGCATTTCATTGACAGAACCGGATGCAAATCCCATAGAATATGTATCCATTACCAATGAATAGAGAAAACTGTTCGTCGGTTTTTCATCATGTGTCTCAAAAAGCTCTTTGCATATCTTACTGTCCTTTGCTGCCCGTGACAACAATTCTTTATCATAAAACTCAATTTCCAGTTCATCTGCCAGACGTTTCCCAATCTCGCGTCCTCCGCTTCCAAACTGACGACCTATTGTTATAATTGTATGTGTTTTACTCATAAACGTCACGCTCCTTTGCAGGTCATTATTCCATGATTATCCTATACATATTATATAACAATTCATAATAAATGTATAGATTTTCATGACATTTTGCGTAGTTTTTTCAATAAATTTTCAAAATATTCCGGAAGTGGGGCATCAAATTCCATATATTTTCCGGTTCTCGGATGGATAATTCCAAGAATTTTCGCATGAAGTGTCTGCCCCTGTAGTGTCCACGGACATTTTGCCGGACCATATACACAGTCTCCAAGCAACGGATGATGGATACTTGCCATATGCACACGGATCTGATGTGTGCGACCGGTTTCAAGCTCACAGGCAATATAAGTATATTCGCCAAAACGCTCCAGGACCCGGTAGTGTGTCACTGCATTTCTGCCATTTTTCTCATTGATACTCATTTTCTTCCGGTCAATCGGATGGCGTCCGATCGGCGCATTCACAGTACCGGAATCCTCTTTGATATTACCGTGTACAATCGCATGATAAATCCGCTTAATGCTGTGCTCTTTTAACTGTTCTGCAAGGATCTGGTGTGCGGTATCATTTTTACATACCAGAAGAGAACCGGTAGTATCCATATCGATCCGGTGTACGATTCCCGGACGCATTACACCGTTGATTCCTGAAAGCCGGTCTTTGCAATGATACATGATCGCATTGACCAGGGTTCCGGTATAATGACCTGCTGCCGGGTGCACTACCATACCTTTCGGCTTATTAACCACCAGGATATCATCATCCTCATAGAGAATATCCAATGGTATATTTTCCGGCAGGATATCCGGTTCCGTCAAATCCGGTATCGTAATCTGAATTTGATCTCCTTTTGCAACCTTATAGTTAGATTTGATTACTGTGGAATTTACCTTTACATTTTTTTCTTTTATCAGTTTTTGAATATAAGAACGGGAAAGCTCCGGCACTTTCTCTGTGAGAAATTTGTCGATTCTCTCCCCTGCATTTTCTTCACTCTGAAATTCTTTAATCTGCATGTTTCTGCTCCTGTCTGCGCGAATAAATAGAAAAATCTTCGTCCTTATAATAAAAAAAGATCAGCAGAACCAGAACGATAAACGTCACAGTCACATAAATATCCGCCACATTGAAAATCGGAAAATCAATCAGTGAAAAATAAAAAAAGTCAACCACATATCCTCTGGTCAGACGGTCAATAAAATTCCCGATTGCTCCGGCTGTCAGAATGATCATACAGACTCTGAGTGGCAGATATCTTTTTTCTACCGGAGTTCTGCCATAAAACCAGCTCACAATAACAAGGATCACAACGGTCATGATGACAAAGAACCATCGCTGGTTCTGAAAAATCCCAAATGCAGCTCCTCTGTTTTCAAGATAATGCAATTCAAAAACATTATTCCACAACACAAATGCAGACTGATCCTTCAAATGTGCAATTGCCAGAAGCTTTGTATACTGATCCAGAAGCACCAGGATTACGACTCCAAGTGCTGCAAAAATATATTGTTTTAACCCTGGTCTGTTCTTCATATGCTCTCCTTTACTGCTAATGCCATTAGATATACTTTCGGATTGTAACATAATAACGTCCTTTTTTTGTCTCGGAAAGAACTCCTTCGTACTGAAAACGTCCCATCTGTCTTACGGAAATGATATCGTTGTCCTTTACATGATATCCATTACTGGTAATCAGCTTTCCGTTTACGTATACACGCCCAGCCTCAATCAATGCAGTAAGTTTACTTCTGGACGAAGAAAAAGCCAGTGAAAGAAGGGAATCCAGGCGTAATGATGCAACAGTCCCCTTAATCTCTTCGTACTTTGGCTCCCATTTAAAATCTGCATTTTCTACTTCTACGGCACGAACGGTTGTATGACGTACCCTGGTCAGTTCTTTTACAAGAAACTCCGTCAGTTCCTGATGTACAAACACATAAGCTTCCTTATCGTGAATCAGAATATCTCCCGTCTTTGCCCGTGTGATCCCAAGGTTCAGAAGTGCACCCAGATAATCTCTGTGTGATAATTCCTCAGCAAATTTCGGCTGCAGCGGACTGATCTTCAGAATGCGGATCGGATATGTACTGCGGATACTTTCCTCATCCATATACATATAAAAAGCATCAGGTAGAAATGCTGCCATCTGACGCTCTGACGGATCATACCCGCCAAAGGTCCTGTATGGAACAGGGAAAGAATCCTTCGGCGTAGTATGTAATATATTCAGTTCATTCAGGTTCAGGAAATCGGAATACATAATGATTCCTCTCTGATAAGCATTGTTAGACAGCTCAATCAGACGTTTACGAAGTAAAGTCTCTTCTTTTTCCATACCCTGTCTTCTTTCTTCTAGTAACGGTTCTGGATCGGCACATCGAACGAAGTATTCAGAATATCCTGCATATCGCCGGAAATATCAACATTTGCCGGTGTTACCAGAAAAATATAACTTGAAATCTTCTGAAGATTACCATCAATTGCAAAAGCAGATCCTGATGTGAAATCAATAATTCTCTGCGCGATCTCAAGATCCATACCTTCCAGATTCAAAATAACAGTTCTTCCCGCGAGAAGAGTCTCTGTAATCTCGCGTGTATCATCCATTGCGTTTGGTTTGATTACACAAACTTCCATTGCAGGAGCATTTCTGCGTGTAGAAGGCTGGCGCATCGGGGTGACTTTATTTGAACGACCTGATTTTTTAAGCTGATAATCTTCCTCTTCTTCTTCGTAAGCAGCCGGTTTATCTTTCTTTCCAAAAATATTCTTTTTTGGCTTCTCTTCTTCATATGACTCATCTTCAAAATCGTCATCTTCATCGTAGAAATCATCATCATACTCATCATCGTCGCCGTTTAATTTCATAACGTCTAAAAACTTATCTAATACTCCCATTTTTCTTATACACTCCTATCTGTGGTATCTAAATCTGATGAGCATAATTTCGCTCGCCAAAAATTGCTGTCCCTATCCGAACCATGGTGGCTCCCTCTTCTATAGCAACTTCAAAATCATTGGTCATCCCCATTGAAAGAATACTCATGTTAACATTATCAACTTTTTCCTTTGCAATGTCAACAGATAATTTTCGTAAGTTTGCAAAATGTATACGATTTTCTTCCGGGTTTTCTACAAACGGAGCAATTGTCATCAATCCTTGTACTTTTATGTGTTGAAATCTGACAATTTCATGAATAAAATCCATAACTTCCTCTGGCATCAGACCGAATTTTGTATCTTCTTTTGCCATGTTTACTTCGAGAAGCACATTTACAACAATACCTTTTTTCGCTGCTTCTTTATCAATTGTTTCCGCAAGACGAATAGAATCAACAGAATGGATCAGCTCTGCCTTATCGATGATATATTTTACTTTGTTGCGCTGCAGATGACCAATCATCTGCCAGTGAATATCCTTCGGCATTATGTCATATTTTTCATCCAGTTCCTGCACTTTATTTTCACCAAAATAACGGCAACCGTAAGCATACGCTTCTTCCAGCATTTCTACCGGTTTGGTCTTGCTGACAGCAATCAGTGTTACATCCTCCCGTTTTCTGCCGGAGCGTTCGCATGCAGCGCATACACGTGCTTCCACATCTTTTAAGTTTTCTGTGATCATTTCTTTCACTCCATTTCTTATTGACTTACTATCTGATTATCCCGAACAGAATCTCCGTTCAGGGCAATATGATCATAATTGGATAGACTGTAGCTGTTTCCTTCTGCAATAATATAGTATTCATCACTCTCACTCAGGATCTGAACCTGCTTGAATACAGCATAGCCTTTATTGACATTATAAACTCCTTTGATGCTTTCGGTTTTCAAAAGATCCATCGTATCGGAAGATTCCGGCAACAAAAGAGTATCTCCTTTTTTCAGATTCTCTGTATCCAGATATGCAATACCCGATTCCGTATCCTCGTTAATGATCGTCACCGGAATAAATTCCGTTGTCGTCTTTCCTTTTTTGGTCGTCTGCCTGTAGACACCTTCGTTCTGAGAAGCCCCGCCGCTCGTGATATAATCTATCGGAACAGCATAACAGTCTTTCTCCGTTACCGAGGTTTTCGGAATCTTAAGCCCGGACTCGTCTTCCAGGATCAGTTCAATATTCACGAACCGTTCATCTGCATACCGGATCATGGAATCCTTAAAAGTAATATTGGCATAAATATCATTTTTCTTTTCCGTAAGTCGCATAGTTCCCCACAGGTCCTTATTATCCTTCAGGAATCTGACCTCAACAGAAAGGGAATCTTCCCCGTTCATTTTTGTCTGGAAGGTTTGTGCCAGATCAGAGGTCAGGCGTACCGTTACCGTCCACTCTTCATCTGTGACCAGGCGATATACCGGCTGCCCTGCATCAATCTTCTGGTTGCCTGAAAGCTCTGTGACACTGTAATTTGCCTTATCAAACATCTCATCCGTGATATTATCTGTCGTCAGATTTTCATAGCCATCTACCGAAAGCTCCACGATTCCGTCATCCGGGCTTTGAAATGCATCTACATTTCCGGACTGCAGAATAGAATTCAGCTGTGCAACCCTGCTCTGTGTCGTATTGTTCTGTAAGATCGCTGTTACTTCACTTTTCAGATTTGATGCCGTCTTAAACTCCTCCGGTGAATAGGATTCATTAAATCCCTGTGCCTTCAGCAGAATACTGTTCCATTCATCTGCATTCAGGGAAACTTCTTCATTGCTGTCCTGATCCGTCTGTGTCTCGAGCTTGGAAGACGTAATGGTGTAAATATTGGTTCCAAGTGCAACCTTCTGTGCATCGTCTACAAAATAATTGACATATCCGCTTTTTTCAGCATTTACCACCGTTTCTTTTCTGAGAACCATTCCGGTAAGATTCCTGTCTTTTAAAATGCTTCCTTCCCGTACCTCATATACACTCACTCTGTCTTTTGTAAAATAGATCAGAACGGTAAAAACAAGATACACAAAAATAATTCCAAACAGAATCGTACCAATATTTAAATGTCCTTTTCGTTTATATTTCTGGAGG
>OLPU01003100.1_pt1 | contig 10381 bp, 10 predicted proteins | sample 1673111 | NCBI WGS metagenome assembly OLPU01 (sample SAMEA3136755, study PRJEB25190) | human gut metagenome | reverse complement strand
GATGATCTTTAATAATGCAAGTGTTTTTTTTAATTTTTTAATTTTTTTTAAAAAAAGAAAGAAACGGTTTATTTACGAACCGTTTCTTTCTTATATAATAAGTAGTTATTTTAGTAATAAATAATTTCTTATTCGTCAATATCCAGATCATCATGTTCACCACTGATGATATCTGAGTAATCAAACAGTGTAACCTTGGTGATATCATCTTTTACGATGTCCGGTGCATCTCCTGCTTTCTTCACACGGCCTGCAAGCTGCGCTGCTGTAAAAGACGGCATGGCAAGATTTCCAAGAGCAACAGGCTTTTCCTCTGTTTCCGGAGCTTTCTCAACTTTTTTCCGCTGTGGTTCAGCCTTTATGTTCGCTGTAGCTGTACGCTGTGCACGTTCCAGACGTGAGACTACATCATTCTCTTCAGACGTAGCTGCTGCAATCTCCTTCTTCAGCTCTGCATGAGCTTCGCTGGCTGCTGTCTGTGCTGTCTGCTGGATCGCAGATACTTTTCTTCCAGATGCATGTTCTGAAATATCCTCTTCATCTATTTCGTCCACGAAACCGCCTGTACGTACTTTACGCTTATCTGTTTTTTTCCTGCGCTTGCGTGCCTTCTCTTCCTGAAGGATTTCCCTGTCCTCTTCCCTCATTCTTCTTGCACGCTCTTTCTCTTCACGTTTAAGTTCTTTCTTTGATTTCACATAACCAGGTTCCGGATCATACATATCATCATCGCGGTCATCATCCGGTTCTTTCTTCCAGAGCTCTGCGATCACATAAAGAATGATCAGAAACAGAACTACAAGTCCCATGATAATAAGACCCTCAATGCTCTGCGTAGCCACAAGAAGGTATCCTATAAAGCCAATAGTGATAACAACCTTCGGAACGTAATTTCCAACTTTAACTGTCAGTGTCTTTCCTCCGGAAACGGACTGATCAGTAACAGTACCTGTTCCCTTGGATGTGTCAAGATTAGTAATGGTATATTTGTATGTTCTGGAATCCTTCTGCACCAGGATCGGTGTTCCTTCGCTCACCTCGGTAGTTTTCTGCGGGATCGCGTATGTAACGGAACCTACGGGAAGGTTCGTCTCCTCCCCTGCTTTATCTACAATTACAGTTTTTACTCCGAAAAATGGCGGCAGAACAAGTCCCAGCACACAGATCAGAGTACATATTACAACAAGATGTACAATAAATTTTAATACTTTCGACATAGGTAATCTTCCTCTTTCTTACTTAGTAGCTTAGCAGAAATCCGCTTCAAGCGGAAAGGGATACAGCGGGAATCGGTCTTCCTTTCCGTCTGTATCCCTTTATATTCCACATCCGCAGGAATCTACCATTTTCCGCGGACTGCTCTGTTCCAACTGATTACTGGTTGCTTAAATACTGTTCAATGCTCTCCATCGCTGCATTCTCATCATCACCGTTGGCAGACAGTGTAATCTCTTCTCCAGCGTCAAGTCCCAGAGTCATCATTCCCATAATGCTCTTTGCATTGACTCTTTTTTTGCCAATCTCAACATAAATTTCACTGTTAAACTGGCTTGCCACCTGAACAAGCTGTGCTACAGGTCTTGCCTCCAGTCCAGTGGATAAGTTGATAGTGATTGGTTTTTTAATCATAATAGCTCCTCCTTGTTCTCCCGCAGCTCATCTGCGATCTCACTCAGCTTGCGAAGCCGGTGATTCACACCTGATTTGCCCACCTGCGGATTCAACATCATACCTAATTCTTTCAGTGTGGCATCCGGATACTGCAGTCTCAGCCTGGCTATCTGTGCCAGTCCATCGCTTAAGCTCTCAAAGCCGATAGTTCTGCTGATCAGCTGTATATCTTCCACCTGTCTCACTGCCGCATTTACCGTTTTATTGATATTCGCAGCCTCACAGTTCACCTTGCGGTTTACCGTGTTACGCATTTCCTTAAGTATCCGGATGTTCTCCAGATCCATAAGGGCTACGTTCGCTTCCATGACTGCCAGCATGTCAACGATCTGCGCACCTTCTTTCACATAGACCACATATGATTTCTTGCGCACCACAATTTTAGCTTCTACGTGAAAACTGCGGATAATCCCCTGTAATTGTTCTGCTTTCCTGCTGTCCGGACACACGATCTCAAAATGATACCCTTTCTCTGGATCACTGATCGAACCGGACGACAAAAAAGTACCGCGAATAAATGCCCGCTTGCAACAGTTCATCTGAACCACAAGCGAATTATCCATTTCAAGTAAACCGGTTTCGTTATCCACAGAAAGCTTTGTCCCCTGCAGTACTTCCTCTGTTCTGGCAGGATCCGTAACCTCAACAAGATATACCTTACCCCGTTTGAGATGAGACCCTTCCCGGATAACAATCGCTGTCTCTATATTAAAGGTTTTTCGCAATAATGTAAAGCTTTTTCTTGCAACTGCTTCATTTTCTGTCTGGATCCATAGTTTTCTGTTTCCATCCGACATTTTTTCCACACGGCCGCAGCCGCAGAGCAGTGCCGCCAGTTCTGCCACCTGACAATGCCTGGCCAGACTAAGCTGTCCTGCAAGTTCTTCTTTGACTTTTCCTGAAAATGACATCCCGAACCCTCTTTTACTGTTTCCCTGCCACCCTTTTCATCGCGGCAGTTATTTTTTCAGAAGTCTGTCCTTCTCCGCATCCCTGTGCTCCAGGCGGATGCCGTATTCATCCGATTTGGAAAGCCTGGAAAAAAGTTCTCTGGCAATAGTAACAGAACGATGTTTTCCCCCTGTACATCCGATACCGATCACAAGGCTTGTTTTCCCTTCTTTAATGTAGTTAGGGATCAGAAAACGGATCATATCCTCCAGTTTGTCCGCGAAGGCTTTCGCCGTATCACTGGCCATCACATAATTGAACACTTCATCGTCAAGGCCTGTCAGAGGACGCAGTTCATCCACATAATAGGGATTGGGAAGAAATCGCACATCAAACACAAGATCTGCATCTGCCGGGATTCCATACTTAAAGCCGAAGGAAAGCACAGAGATCATGATATTGCTGAACTCTCTGTCATCCACAAAGATCTTTTCGATTTCCTGGCGAAGCTCCCTGGTAAGCAGATGGCTGGTATCAATGATATAATCCGCACGTTTCCGGAGAAATTTTGTTTTCTCACGTTCCAGGCGGATTCCCTCATCCACTCTCCCTGCTCTTGCCAGCGGGTGGCTTCTTCTGGATTCTTTATAGCGTTTTACAAGGACAGAATCCTCTGCATCCATAAACAGGATCTCGTAATCATACCCGGTCTGTTTCATACGGTCCAGAACTACTTCCAGTTCATCAAGGGCACTTCCGCTTCTGGCATCGATCCCCAGAGCCACATTTCTAACATTTTCGCTCTGCATCTCAGGAAGAAGGGAAGCAAATTTTTCCAGAAGCTGGATTGGAAGATTATCCACGCAGAAATATCCCATATCCTCCAACATTTTAAGTGCAGCTGTTTTTCCTGCTCCTGACACTCCTGTAACGATCACAAAACGCATAGTCTCTCTTCCTTTCCATTTCTTCTTCCGTTATCTGCAAAGCGTACATACGCATTCCTGTTCCCTCTGTTTCATATCCTGGGTATCTGAAAGCCGGGCTACGCTGAGGCTTTTAGGTCTGTGCGATCGGATCCACAGACAAGTAAGTGGTATAATTATTTTGAAAACGATGTACCAGAAATGGTCATCAGGCTTCAAAATCACCCAGGAACTTCACCTCCGGTTCCAGCGTAACTCCATATTTCTTATAAACGATATCCCTGACATTATCCATCAGCGTGCGGACATCCCTGGCAGTTGCACCGCCTGCATTGATCACAAAGCCACAGTGTTTCTCAGAAACCTGTGCACCACCTACCTGATATCCAGCAAGACCGCTGTCCATGATCAGCTTACCTGCAAAATATCCCTCCGGTCTCTTAAAGGTACTTCCAGCACTGGGATACTCCAACGGCTGTTTGGTGGTACGACGGATCGTCAGATCTTTCATGGTCTCACGGATCACTTCCGGATTTCCCTCCTTCAGCTGTAGCTTTGCTTCCAGCACGATATAACCTGCGGTTTTGATGATGCTGGTACGATATCCCAATTCCAGTTTATCTGCCGGAAGGGTAACGATCTCTCCCTCCTCATCCATCACAGTTATCTCTGTGAGAACATCCTTCATCTCGCCGCCATAGGCACCGGCATTCATATACACGGCCCCGCCGATGGTGCCGGGGATGCCGCAGGCAAAGGCAAGGCCTGCAAGGCTCTGCTGCTGGGCAACGGCGCAAAGCCGCCCCAGCGTGAGGCCAGCGCCCGCAGTAAGGTGGGTGGAGCCGTCAGGCTGTGGTTCCGCTGTAGGGCCGAAGTTCAGCCCGCGCAGATCTATGACTGCGCCGTCGTAGCCCTCATCGGCAAACAGCGTGTTGGAGCCGTTCCCCAGCAGATAGACACGCACGCCCTGTACACGGCAGTGCTGCAAAATACGGCGCAACTCTGCTGCATTGCGCGGGGCGCACCAGAACGCCGCCGGGCCCCCGATTTTAAACGTCGTGTGCCCTGCCAGTACCTCCTGCTGCACAAAGGGCAGCTGCTCTGCTGCCAGAGCCTTGGCCAACGCCGCAGTTGTCTTTTCCTGCATAGGTTTCCTCCGCTGAATCAGATAGAATTACCGAGGGCTGCTGCGCCAATGACGCCTGCATCGTTGTGCAGCTGGCAGGCGCAGATAGCCGGGAACTTGCCAGTGGTAATGTTGCGGGTCTCGTTTTCTGCGTAAGCGCGAACCGGTGCCAGCAGAACCTCGCCCTGATTGGACACACCGCCGCCGATGCAGATGACCTCCGGCTCAAAGGTGTTGATGACGTTGGCAATGCCAACGCCCACATACTCAATCCAGCTGTCCACAACCTTCTTGGCGGTCTCATCGCCCTTGGCCATGGCATCAAAGGCCAGCTTGGCATTGACGTGGTCAATGTCCTGCGTCATTTTCCACATAATCGTATTTTTGTTGGCCTGCATGGCGTTTTTCGTCTCGCGGGTCAGGGCGCTGGCCGAGGCATAGCGCTCCCAGCAGCCCTTGCGGCCGCAGGTGCACTGGATGCCGTCCTTGACAATGACATTATGGCCCATCTCGCCCGCGGCAAAGTTGAAGCCGCGCAGAATCTTGCCGTCCAGAATGATGCCGCTGCCGATGCCGGTGCCCAGCGTGATAACCACGGCATCCTTATAGCCCTTAGCACCGCCTGCAATGTACTCGCCGTAGGCGGCGGCGTTGGCATCGTTCTCAACATAAACCTTGCAGCCCAGCAGCTTTTCCAGGTCAGGGCCGAGGTTCCAGTCATAGTAGCCAAAGTTGGTGTTGAAGCCGACAAAGCCGGTGGTGAAGTTCACGCTGCCCGGGGTGCCGATGCCGACATAGGCAATATCGGCAAAGTCAATCTTATTCTCGCGGGCCACCGTGCGGCACAAATCGGCCATGCCCTTTTCCAGATCTTCTGCCGGGCGGGGCAGGCGCGTTGCCCAGGTCAGCTTGCCAATGATTTCATAGCTCTCGTTGACAATACCGGCGGTCATAGTGGTGCCGCCGAGGTCAATACCAATGGTGTACTTGCTCATAATAGAATTCCTCCTACTTCTTTAGCGCAGGGCTTTTTGTGCTCCTGCAGTTCACGTACCAAATTTTCCCGCGTGGCGTTGATGATGAGCTCCTGCGGAAAGTCCAACTCCTCCAGCATTGCATACAGCGCCGTAAGACCGTTTTTGAGCTGGAGGGTGCTGTGGGCATCGCTGTCCACCGCAATGCGGCAGCCGTTGGCAAGGCATGCAGCCAGCAGCGCCCGCATATTGGGGATACCGTCCTTGCGGACATTGAATGAGTTGCCGTTTAGTTCCACGACCTTGTGGTTTTTAGCAAACGCTCTGGTGACAAGGTCGTAGTCATAGCGGTAGTTTTCCTGCTCGGAATGGCCGATGCAGTCCACATAAGGGTTTTCGGCCACAGCCAGCCAAAGACGATTCGCCTCCCTGCGGGTCAGAAGCCCCGGCACACAGGCACTGTGGATGGACGCCACGACCCAGTCCTGCGCTTTGAGCTGGCTCTGCGAAAGATCCAGCCCGCCCTTGGTATCCATGACATTGGCCTCGGCGCCGTAGAGGATCGCCACACCGTCTATGGTGCGGGGCATGGCGCTCCAGTTTCCGAAATGCCAGGCATGCGGTGCATCGGGCATCGCGGGGGCGTGATCTGTCACGGCAAGGGCGCAATAGCCCAGCGCCTTGGCGGCAGCGGCCATCTCCGTAAAGGTGTTGTAGGCGTGGGTGGCGCACAGTGTGTGGGTGTGCAGGTCTGCGATCATCTGCATGGAATGAAAAAACCTCTTTTTACTTTGTAATATCGTCCTGCAGGCCCAACTGGGTCAGCAGCTCCTTGGCAGCGTTGTAGCCCATCTCCTTCTGGCGGTTGTTGATGGCTGCCGTTTCCAGAATGACCGCCAGATTACGGCCCGGCATAACGGGGATCAGCATACTGGGCACCTTAACGCCGAGAATGTCATAATACTCTGTCTCAAGGCCCGTGCGGTCGTAGTTCTTCGTGCGATCCCACGGCTCAAGCTGGACGACCATCTCAACCTCCACACTGGAGCGCACCGAGCCGATGCCGAACACGCGGGCAACATTGATGATGCCGATGCCGCGCAGCTCAATAAAGTGGCGGATGTTGGCGGGCGCCGTGCCGAGGATCTTGCGGTAGGAGACCCTGCGCAGCTCAACAGCATCGTCCGCAATCAGACGGTGGCCGCGCTTGACCAGCTCAATGGCGGTCTCACTCTTGCCGACGCCGGAATCACCGAGGATCAGGATGCCCTCGCCGTAGACCTCCACCAGTACACCGTGGCGGGTGATGCGAGGTGCCAGCTCGGTGTTCAGCGTCGTGATAAGCTGGCCCATCAGGGCGGAGGTCATCTCGGTAGACATCAGAATCGGCACACCGTACTTTTTGCCGTACTGCATCATCTCAGACAGCGGCTGCATGCCGCGGCTCAGCACCACGGCGGGCGGCTGGAAGGAGAAGAGCTTTTCCAGATGGGTGTTGCGCAGGGTGGTGGTCAATTCATCCAGATAGGACATCTCGGTCAGGCCGATGATCTGGATGCGCTTGCTGTCGAAATTTTCATAGTAACCGGCCAGCAGGATGCCCGGGCGGTACACCTCCGTTGCCGTGACCTGGATCTTTTCCAGCTCACAGGGGGTGTAGGCGATCGTCAGGTTGGCTTCCTCAGCCAGCTTTGCCAGGGAAACGGAGAACTCAGACACAGTGGAACGCCTCTTTTCTTTTAGCATTATGTTTTATTATACCGTAATTGCCCGTTTTTGTACAGAGGCCGCGTGCGAACACAAGCAAAAAAATACCCGCTGTTTTTTTGCAAAACAGCGGGCAGACACGGTATCAAACAGGGCGCAGGGCGACAAACGCTCTGCGCAGGGTCTTCTGCAGCCAGAGCAGGGCCTCCGCCGCAAACGCAGCGGCCAGATAGACCACATACAAAAATACCGTATCCCGGCGGGACAGCGCCGCCAGATCAAAATGGGCGGCCATATCCTGAATCAGAACATGATGTACAAGAAACACCGCGTAGGAGATTTTTGCCAGCTGCGCGCCCAGCACACGCGGCCACGGGCGGTCCAGCAGTGGGGCTGCCAGCGCCAGCAGGATAAAAACAGCCGCACCGGCGAGTGCGCAGGTGATCTTGCCGTCAAGGCTGCGGGCGGCGGCAGCACCTGCCAGCAGCGCCGCAGGCAGGATGTACTGCGCACGCTTCGGCATGGTCAGAAAGGTCATACCGAAAAGAAATTCCGGGATATGCACCGCGACCAGACGCGCGTCCCAGCCCAGCAGATGGATCGGAATACACACCGCAAGGGTGACGACCCAGGTCAGCCAGATGTTTCTGCGCAGCGCCCGCTGCAGCAGCGGGAACAGCAGATACAAAAACAGGATGCTGCCGAGGAACCACTCTCCCACGCAGGCAAAATCCATGCCGACCCAACCAGCTGCCACGGCAAAGTTATCCAGCCCAAGGAAGGTCAGCACCAGCGTGATCGTCTTTGCCCCGGCAAAGCTGCCCGGCCTTGTCACAAACCTCCAGCTGAACACAACGAACCATGCCAGCCAAAAGAGCGGGTAGACCGCCCTTGCACGCTTTTTGTAGAACTGCGCAGGGCTTTGATTTTCCGGGACCGTCAGCGCCAGCGAAGCGCCCGACACGATAAAGAACAGCGTGGAGCCGAAATCCCCCAGATAGATGCCCAGCGGCAGCGTGCTGGTAAACAGCTTATGCGGCAGGGTGAAATACCCCGTGACCGTGGCGTTGAAATGCACAGTCAAGATGCAGCCCAGCGCCACGGCACGGACCAGATCCAGATAAAAAAGGCGTTGCTTTTTGATGGGTGTTCTCCCCTTTTACTTTGTTTGCAGCCGATGCTTGATCAGACGCCCAAGCTGCTTTGCCACAGCGGCCGGCTGTGCAGCCGCTGTTTCATACGCATTGAGAATGTCAGCACGCGCCACAGCCTGAGCCGCTGTTTCAAAGCTGGCGGCGTATGCGCCGTTTGCTTGTGCGATCAGGGCCAGTCGCCAGGCGTCATGCTGGTTTTTGCAGTCCGGAATGCCCTGCGGGAAAGCAGACTCCCGCACCAGCATCCAGCCGCAGTTGGGTGCAGGCAGAGGCTCCTCACCGACAGGGACCTTCGCCTGACTTTGCAGGCTTTCTTTCTCAGCCAGCCATTGGCGGCGCTGCGCCGCAGCACAGCCCGCATACAGCGGCACAGAGGGGCTGAGGATGCCGAGCAGCGGCTGCTTTTCAAACCAGATGGCAGCCTGCTCCATCAGCGCATCCGCCTGTGCGGCTGCCTGCCGGGTATACCAGTCGGTTACCGGGTCTGTCTTTGGCAGCGCATAGTGGATCAGCCGCAGCCCCAGCACAGCCGGGTCAGCCTGCGTTTGGGTGGGCATCCCAACGACATAGCGCCAGTGCAGGTTTTTGGACAGCGCCGCCAGCGGCTGGGTCTTAAGCAGCGACACCAGCAGAAGATCCAGCGGGAAACTGGTTTCCTCATGGAGATAGCCGCACAGCTCCCGCGCCGCCATGCCGTCTGTGCGGCGCAGCTCATCCCCGTAGGGCGTGAACAGACTGCGCCGCTTGAAGAACGGACAGCCGCGCTTTTCCAGCAGCTCCCGTGGGCAGGCCATGATCGGGTTGACAAAAACGCCCCTCATATCCTCCGTCTGCACATAGGTATCCCATGTATACCCCTTAGCGGCAAAATAAGGCGTGAACCGCGTTTCATGGCGGATGACGGACTCCTCGTAGCTCTTTGGCAGGGGCATTTCCTGCCAGTAGCGCCAGAAATCATCGCCGGTGAAAAGCCGGGGCCGCAGCGCGAGGAAATGGGACTGGATATGCTCCGGCACATTCCCGCCGAACCGCGGGCTTTTCATTGCATAGTGGCGGGTCAGGCCCCAGAAGTCCAGCGCCGGGCGTGCCTGCATTGCCTCAAACATCGGCTGCAGCTCACAGACCGGGCCTGCCAGCGTGTAGTTCATGAGGATGATTTCCTCATATTCCGCCAGTGCCTCCCGGCCGATGGTGAGCAGCGCCTCCCGGTAAGCCCCCACATCAAAGCCGGTGTTTTCCCGCTCTATGCAGCCCGCGCCGGACTGGCGCACCCACACCCGGTCCGCCGGGGCCAGCGCACCGTTTGTGACAAAGATGACCTTGCCGTATTTCTGCACTGCCTGCACGGCAATGCGGCAGGCAGTGTCAATACAGCCCGCCGGGTCATAATGGAAGTAGATGACCAGTCGTTTCATGGCAGATCAGTCCTCATAGGGGCCCTCATGCGGGCCGAAAATCGCGCGCTTTGTATTGATGATGACCCGGTAGGAGCCGCCGGGCAGATTGTCCCGCAGCCAGTTCCGGGCATGGCGGCGCTTGCTGTCAGAATACGGGCCGTAGTGGCTGAACAGATGGTGGCGCTTGTAGGCAAACCCTACCGCCGAGCTGGACGCCCCATAGAAGGTCGTGCAGTCAAAGACGCGGGCCAGCGGGCGGATCATGGCGGATGCGTAGGCCTGCATCGTATCGTTGTGGGTGACGGCGTAGCTTTTGCTCATGACAACGGCCGGGTAGTAGCCTGCGCTCTGGGCCACAAACGGGTAGATGCGCTCGATGGCATGGCTGATCGTACCGTCCTGCGGCAGCGGCTCCGGCGGGAAGTCAGTATGCTTCCAACCGTGGTCGAACAGCGGTGCGAGCGCACGCGGGCGGAACCAGAACACACTGCCGTAGGGCGCAATGGGCGATTCCTCGCCCGCAATGGGCACATCC
>OLPU01003098.1_pt1 | contig 10385 bp, 7 predicted proteins | sample 1673111 | NCBI WGS metagenome assembly OLPU01 (sample SAMEA3136755, study PRJEB25190) | human gut metagenome | reverse complement strand
TTGTGGTACGTTCCAGTCTGAATAACAGTGAAGGAACTGTCGTAAAGGAGGAAGTAACAGTGGAAAGAATGCTGATCAGCGGAGTGGCTCTTGACACAGACGCTGTACGAATTGCCGTGATCGGACTTAGAGATGTGCCGGGTGTGGCATTTAAATTATTTGATGTACTTGCCAAAAAACATATCAACGTAGATGTGATCCTGCAGTCTATCGGACGTGCCGGTACGAAGGATATTTCTTTTACCGTTGACGGCAAAGATCTGGATGATGCGATGGCAGCATTGGAAGAACACAAAACACGTCTTGGATATCAGGAACTGCATGCCGAAAGAAATATTGCGAAACTTTCCATTGTCGGCGCCGGAATGATGAGCAATCCGGGTGTTGCAGCTAAGATGTTTGAAAGCCTTTATAATGAAGGGGTCAACATCAACATGATCTCTACTTCCGAGATCCGTGTCACCGTTCTGATCAATGAAAAAGACGGCGTAAGAGCTATGAATGCCGTACATGATGCTTTTAATCTGGCAGACTGATCCTGCAGATTAAATAAAATAAAAAGCACAGGGGGTAATCACTAATGAAAAAGAAAACACTGATTATGGTACTGACAGGTTGTATGGTGCTTTCACCGGTGTCTGTCTATGCAGCAGATGCGACAGAGACAACCACAGAGGCAGAAGTGACGGAGACTGCGGCACAGGAAGATTCCGCAGATTCTGAAAGTACCGGAGAACTGGGAGATGACATCTACAGTTTCAGCATGAAGTTTGACGGTCAGACAATGAAATTTCCTATGACATATCAGGAATTCACTGATATGGGATGGGAATTAAGTTCCAGTGAAGATCCGGACACAAAGGTATCCACCAATTCTTATGGAATGTTGACGTTTAACAAGGGTGCAAGCAGTGTTTATGCAGATGTGATAAACCTTGGTATCAATGAAGTCGGACTGGAAGACTGTCTGATTGGTGGAATCTCAGTGGATGGTTCATATGATGTTGACCTGACAGCCGTTTCTGTGAAACTGCCGGGTGACATTGAACTTGGTAAAGCCACACTTGATGACATCAAAGCTGCATATGGAGAACCGAGTGACACATACGAAGGCGATCTTTATACAAAATTAACCTATGAGAAGGATAGTTATCAGGAAGTAGAACTTTCTGTATTTAAAGATGACAATACTCTGAAAGAAGTGGACATGAGAAACTTTGAGGAACCGGAAGATTATGATAAGGGAACAGTCAGTGATGAAGTTCCGGATATTGTTACTTCTTATGAAACACCGACAGCGCTTGGTGACGATATGATGGATACAGCTGTCGAATACATGGGAGATCTTTACAGTCTTCCGGCACCGGTATCTGCATTTACAGCAAACGGATGGGAAATCCAGGATGCAGAGGACACTCCGTATGTAGAGGGCGGCGGAATTGCATTTATTGATATGATGAAAAACAATCAGAGCATTCATTTTTCTGTTTATAACGAGACAGAAAATGCAACAGCTCTTGAGAACTGTTTTGTCAGAGAACTGTCTTTCGCAACTTATGATCCGGAAAGCATTGCAATGAAACTCTCCGGAGATATTACACTTGGAGCGGACAAGGCAGAACTTATAAAAATGGCAGATGAAAAAGGTTACATTTCCGAAGAAAATGATGATTATTTAAGAATTTATCCGAATAAAGATTCAAAGATCAGAAATTATGTGGAATTCTGGTTTAACAAAGATGAGGACAGCAACAAAGCTGCTTCTGTAACAGCTCATCACGAATAAAAACGGAAGAACTTTTTTCAAAACTGCTGAAAAGGAGTTTTTATGAACGGCAGTATAAAATACTGGAAAAAACAGGCAAAAATGAACCTCAGTGGACACTGGGGTTCTGCAATTGCCGGAATACTCGCAGTTGGCGCGGTAACTTTTATCGGAAATATACTTTCCATACAATTATTTCCCGGAAGCACACTATGGCCAATGGTGGCAGGACAGGTCTTTGTATTTGTCTTTTCACTGATTGCCATGGTCTTTCGCTCCGGGTACAGCTACATGCTTCTGAATATGGCTCGTGACAGGGAGGTTTCCTTAGGAAACCTTCTTTATCTGTTTCACAACGGACCGGATCGGGTGCTGGTGGCAGGATTTATTCTTTCACTTCTGAATACTGTGGCGCAGCTGCCATTTTACTACGTGTCATTTATAGTGAAAGCAGGAAACACGGAAGCAGAGCAGATTGCATGGATCGAGCTGTGTCTTGTGATGCTTCTGGTTGGAGTTGTTCTGGAGGTAATCCTGACGAGCCCGTTTATGCTGACTTTCTGTCTGCTTGCAGACAGTCCGGAAATGGGCGGAATAGAAGCACTGAAAACAAGTGCACGTTTGATGAGAGGACATATTCTGAAATACTGGTTGATGATGCTCAGTTTTATTCCGCTGGCGATTTTATCACTTTTTTCGATGTATATCGGTCTTCTCTGGCTCTTCCCTTATATTTATATGAGTGAGACAGTTTTTTATATGGAACTGGCTGGTACAGAGCCGCAAAATAATACATTTTACAGTGAGACATAAAGGAGAATACAATGGACATTATTCAGGTCATAACCAGAGAACTTAAAGTAGAAAAATGGCAGGTGGAGGCAGCTGTCAAACTTATTGATGAAGGCTGCACGATCCCTTTTATTTCCCGTTATCGTAAAGAAGCTACCGGTTCTCTGAATGATGAACAGCTTCGTACACTTCACGAAAGACTGACTTATCTTCGAAATCTGGAAGACAAGAAAAATCAGGTGCTCGGAAGCATCGAGGAACAGGGCAAACTGACACCGGAACTGAAAAAACAGATTCTGGATGCGCAGACACTTGTAGTCGTTGAGGATCTTTATCGTCCTTATCGTCCGAAACGTCGTACACGTGCAATCATAGCAAAAGAAAAAGGTCTGGAGCCACTGGCAAATATTATTATGCTTCAGATGACAAATAAATCTCTTGAAGAAGAGGCAAAGGCATTTTTATCCGAAGAAAAAGGTGTGGAAACGATAGAAGATGCGATAAATGGCGCAAAAGATATTATCGCAGAGCATATTTCTGATGAAGCGGATTACCGTATCTATCTCCGTAAACTTACCATGGACAAAGGAACTGTAGTATCTGCAGCCAAAAATCCTGAGGAATCTTCTGTTTATGAGATGTACTATGAATTTGAAGAACCGATTAAAAAACTTGCAGGACATCGTGTGCTTGCGCTGAACCGTGGTGAAAAAGAAAAAATGCTCACTGTCAAGATCAGTGCACCGGAAGACGAGGCAATGGGATGGCTTCAGAAACAGGTGATCACCAGAGATAATCCGGTCACAAAGCCGGTTCTCCGTGAAGGTGTAGAGGACAGTTATAAACGTCTGATCGCGCCGGCAATCGAGCGTGAGATCCGAAGTGACCTGACTGAAAAGGCAGAGGACGGAGCAATTCATGTATTTGGCAAGAATCTGGAACAGCTTCTGATGCAGCCTCCAATCGTCGGCAAAGTGGTGCTTGGATGGGACCCTGCATTCCGTACAGGATGTAAACTGGCAGTTGTAGATGAGACCGGAAAGGTTCTCGATACAACAGTTATTTATCCGACTGCGCCGACAAACGATGCAAAGATTCGCGCATCAAAAGAAACTCTGAAAAAACTGATCAAAAAATATAATGTATCTCTGATTTCTCTTGGAAACGGAACTGCATCCAGAGAATCTGAACAGATCATTGTAGAACTTCTCAAAGAGATTCCTGAGAAGGTACAGTATGTGATCACAAATGAGGCAGGTGCGTCTGTATATTCTGCAAGTAAGCTGGCAACAGAAGAGTTTCCGAATTTTGATGTAGGACAGAGAAGCGCGGCTTCAATCGCAAGACGTCTGCAGGACCCGCTTGCAGAGTTGGTCAAGATCACACCGCAGTCTATCGGTGTCGGTCAGTATCAGCATGATATGAACCAGAAGAAGCTTGGCGAAGCTTTAAGTGGTGTTGTTGAGGACTGTGTAAATAAAGTCGGTGTGGACCTGAATACAGCATCCGCGTCCCTTCTGGAATACATTTCCGGCATCAGTAAAGTGATCGCGAAAAATATTGTTGCATACCGTGAAGAAAACGGCAGATTTGAAAGCCGTCGTGAGCTTCTCAAAGTAGCGAAACTCGGACCGAAAGCGTTTGAGCAGTGTGCAGGTTTTGCGCGTATCACCGGAGGCAAGAATCCGCTTGATGCGACAAGTGTGCATCCGGAAAGCTATGATGCAGCAAAGAAAGTTCTTGAAAAGCTTGGATACACACCGGAAGATATTACGGGCGGTAAGCTGAGTGGTATTTCCAAACAGATCAAGAATTATAAGAAGCTGGCGGAAGAGCTGGGAGTTGGTGAGCCGACACTTCGCGATATTGTAAAAGAACTGGAAAAACCGGCACGAGATCCGCGTGATGAAATGCCGAAACCGGTACTCCGCACAGATGTACTTGATATGAAAGATCTCAAAGAGGGCATGATCCTGAAGGGAACTGTCCGTAATGTCATTGACTTTGGGGCATTTGTGGATATCGGGGTTCATCAGGATGGACTGGTGCATATCTCCGAGATGAGTGAGAAGTATATCAAACATCCGCTTGAGGCAGTGTCCGTTGGGGATGTGGTGGATGTAAGAGTACTTGGAGTGGATATGAAGAAAAAGAGAATCAGCTTGTCCATGAAGGGAATCAAGTAAAACAAAGTAAATAGTATATAAAGGATCGGCAGATATTCGCTGCTCATGACTGGGTGTGAGGATGAGGTGTGCAGGATGAATGTGCATTGATTTCAGAAACGGCTTCATCGTCCAGAAATACTAAGATTATTCCCGTCTGTTAAATACATGGATCAAAAGTGCAAAACTCGCCTGACGGCTCAAACATTGCACTTTATGCTCCATAACACAGCCAGGATATAATCAAGTATTTCTATGGACTCTTGCAGATGTTTCTGAAACCAATACACATTTCACCTGCACAAGCATCTTCTCATTACGATAGGTCATAGAGCGAATATTTGCAGATCCTTCTTTATTTTATCGCTTTTTACAGCAATCCCCATCGTCCTGGACAGCGCTATTGGCAGTTGTGCGCGGGATGGAAGCAGTGCAGCGCGCCACCGAAATTATCCTATTATAGATTGCTTTGAACGGCGCGCGGTCCGGGTACCCTCCTGGCAGGAGGTAGCTGAGTAGGATAAAATAAGATAAAAAAAGAATCGAATACAAAAATTGCAATAAAGAAAATATGAAACATATAGAACAATGTAGCATAAAACGAAGTTGTTTTACTCCACAGCAACAAAAAAGATATATGATTCTTCAACATCTGCAATCATCCCGGAAGCTCTTAGGAATGTTCCGAATGTGTTATTCATAAAAATCACATTGTTTGAGCGACAGCGAGTTTGTGATTTTTATGAATGCACTTAACATTCGGGTTATTCCTTAGTACTTCCAGATGATGAAGCCGTTGAAAAATCATATATCTTTATAAGTTGCGTAAATTAAATCTTTTTTTACTCCCTTATCCTAGCTCAGCAGAGCAGAATCATTACTAAACTCCTGTCCGCTTGCTTTCTCAAACTGATCCAGCAGATTTCTCACAGTAAGTTTCTTTTTCTCCTCGCCCTGAATATCCAGAATGATCTTACCTTCCATCATCATGATCAGACGATTTCCATGTGTGATCGCATCCTGCATATTATGAGTGATCATCATAGTTGTCAGATGGTCGCGGTTGACGATCATTTCTGTGATTTCAAGTACTTTGGCTGCGGTCTTCGGGTCCAGAGCAGCAGTATGCTCATCCAGAAGCAGAAGCTTTGGCTTCTGCAGTGTAGCCATCAGAAGTGTCAGTGCCTGACGCTGTCCACCGGAGAGAAGTCCGACCTTGGAAGTAAGACGGTTTTCCAGTCCGAGACCTAAAACTTTCAGCAGTTCTTTATATTCTTCACGCTCTTTCTTTGTGATTCCCGGTTTCAGTAAACGTGTTTTGCCACGGCGTTTTGCAAGGGCAAGGTTTTCTTCGATTCCCATTGTAGCAGCGGTTCCGGTCATAGGATCCTGGAATACACGACCGAGATATGCGGCTCTTTTGTGTTCGGATAATTTGGTGACATCGATACCATCGATAATGATCTGTCCTTCATCGACCTGCCATGTGCCGGCAACTGCATTCAGCATGGTAGATTTACCGGCTCCGTTACCACCGATAACAGTAACAAAATCACCTTCATTCAGTGTGAGGTTCAGACCGTTCAGAGCCACTTTTTCATTGATGGTTCCCGGATTAAATGTTTTATATATGTTTTTCAGCTCAAGCATCAGTTGTTACCTCCACGTTTCGTAGGTTTTGTAAAATATTTTGTTTTCCAGTAAGGCACTGCAAGGAAGACAGCTACAACAAGTGCAGACAGCATCTTCAGAAGGTCAGTGTCGATTCCGAGCCAGATAACTGTCTGAAGTACCAGATAGTAGAGAATAGAACCGAATGCAACACTCAGAAGACGAAGGGCAAAGTTGCGGAAAATACGTCCGAAGATTGCTTCACCGATGATGACTGCAGCAAGACCGATAACGATTGCTCCACGTCCCATGTTGACATCGGCAAATCCCTGATACTGTGCCAGAAGTGCACTGGAAAGTGCAACCAGACCGTTGGAGATCATCAGGCCGAGTACTTTACATACGTTGGTATTGATTCCCTGTGCACGGGACATATTCGGATTACATCCGGTAGAGCGGAGTGAACATCCGAGTTCTGTTCCGAAGAACCAGTAGAGAATTGCAATCAGCACGACGATAAAAATAGCAACGATCAGAATGGTATTCTGATAAAATGGAACACCTTTTACATTACGAAGGGAAACAAGAAGATTGTATTTGTTTCCGTTGACTGCCTGATTTGCCTTACCCATGATCTTGAGGTTGGCAGAGTAGAGACCAAGCTGTGTCAGGATTCCGGCGAGGATTGCCGGGATTCCCATAAAAGTGTGAAAGATTCCGGTTGCGAGTCCTGCAAGCATTCCGGCTCCGGTAGCAGCAAGCATGGACACCCAGATATTATGTCCGCTCATCAGCATCATAACACAGACAGCACCGCCGGTACACATGGTACCGTCAACAGTCAGATCGGCAACATCCAGAATACGAAAGGTAAGATAGACACCGATTGCCATGATTCCCCAGATCAGCCCCTGCGCGGCTGCACCCGGGAGTGCGTTTACTAAGCTAAGAATATTCATTTTGTGATTCCTCCTGACGACACAGAAAGCGAGAAAGGATATTCCTCTCCCGCTGTCTGTATAAATTTGTGTTTTTTACTTAATTATGAGAAATTATTCGGTTTCTTCAGTTGTTTTTTCTGCTGTATCGTCTGCAGCATCTGCATCGTCCTCAGAAGTTTCTTCTTCTGCGTCTGCACCGATTGCTACATAATCATCCGGAACTTCGATTCCGAGTTCTTTACAGATTTCCGGATTGTATTCTTTTGTGAACTGTGGCGCATACTCGATAGGCATTTTGGAAATATCTTCGCCGTCTACCAGAACTTTCAGAGCCATCTTACCGGTAGCAACACCGAGGTCATAATAGCTGATGGAAAGAGTAGCAACACCGCATCCCTCGCAGATACCTTCTTCGCCGGCGATTACCGGAACTTTCTCCGGAAGGCAGATGTTATTGATGATTTCTGTGTTGGATGCAACGGTGTTATCTGTTGGTAAGTAGATAACATCACTTTCTGTAGCAGCTGTTGTAGCTACGGAAGAAAGATCGTTGGAATCTGAGAATGCATAGTATTCACAGGTGTAACCTAATTTTTCAAGAGCTGCTTTTACTGTATCTACCTGATACTGGGAGTTTGCTTCTGCGGAGCAGTAAACAAGTCCGACATTTTTGGCATCCGGGAAGAGCTCGTTAAGCATTGCTGCCTGATCTTCAAGTGGAGCAAGGTCTGATGTACCGGAAATATTATTTCCAACAGTTCCGTCAAAATCGTCAAGGTCAAGTGCTACACCGTATTCAGTAACAGAGGTTCCGAGAATCGGAATATCTGCTGTACCTGCTGCAGCTGCCTGAAGAGCAGGAGTTGCGTTTGCAAGAATCAGGTCTACATTATCGGAAACAAAGTCTGTGATGATAGTAGAACAGGTATTGGAATCACCCTGTGCGTTCTGCTCATCAAATGTTACCTTGTCACCAAGTTCTTCTGTAATGGCATCTTTGAATCCCTGTGTTGCAGCATCCAGAGCCTCATGCTGTACGAGCTGGCAGATACCGATGTTATAAGTTTTATCGTCAGCACCATCTGCTGCAAATACGCTGACACCACCCATGCCAACTATCATTGTTGCAGACAGAACGCCTGCTAAAATCTGCTTTTTCATATTTTAAGTCCTCCTGTATTGTTGATTCATGTTCCGAATCGAATTAACTTTTTAAAGTATAACGCTTTAACGCGAAGAAGTCAAGAAGCAATAAATAAAAATCAACAAAAGCGGAATGAAAAAATAAATAAAGTGAATATATTTTGCGGATTCCTTTCTTATAAATATACAAAAAAAATTAGGGTGTCAAATAAATAATACGTTTTTGCTTGAATTTATTGACAATTCACAAAATGGAATGTATAGTAAAAGCACTTGCAAAGAGGCGTAACAGAAATTGTTGTGCCTCTTTTGTTCGGTAACAGGAGTAAGAGGAGAAAATGGAGGAAAGAAAGATGAAAAAAGCATTGGCAATTGGACTTGCAGCAGCAATGGCAGTTACGATGACCGCACCTGTATATGCAAGTGATGACAGTGAAAGTGGTGCAGGCATTGCAAAAGAAGATTTAAAGATCGGTGCAATCTACATCGGTGATGAAAACGAAGGATATACAGCTGCACATATGGCTGGTATCGATGAGATGGTAGAAAATCTTGGACTTGATGATTCACAGGTTATCGAAAAAACTCTGATCGGTGAAGATGAAGGATGCTACGATGCAGCAGCAGACCTTGCAGATCAGGGATGCCAGATCATTTTTGCAAACAGCTTCGGACATGAGACCTATATCCTTGAAGCAGCAGGAGAGTATCCGGACGTACAGTTCTGCCATGCAACAGGAACTCAGGCAGCAGCAAGCGGACTTTCCAATATGCACAACTACTTTACAAATATTTATGAAGCTCGTTATGTATCCGGTGTTGTTGCCGGTCTCAAACTGAATGAGATGATCGAAGACGGCACAATTACAGAAGATAACTGCAAGATGGGTTATGTTGGTGCATTCCCATATGCAGAGGTTATTTCCGGATATACTTCTTTCTACCTTGGTGCTAAGAGCGTATGCCCATCCGTAACTATGGAAGTTAAATACACAAACAGCTGGGCAAGCTTTGACCTCGAAAAAGAATGTGCAGATGCACTGATCTCTGACGGATGTGTCCTGATCAGCCAGCATGCAGATACTACAGGTGCTCCTACAGCATGTGAAACAGCAGGTGTTCCTTGCGTTGGATACAACATCGACATGACATCCGTTGCTCCGAATGAAGCACTTACATCCGCATCTATGGACTGGGGTGTATATTACACATATGCAGTACAGTGCATGCTTGATGGAACAGCAATCGACACTGACTGGTGCAAAGGCTTCTCCGAGGGTGCTGACAAGATCACACCTCTCAATGAGAAAGTTGTAGCAGAAGGAACAGATGAAAAAGTAAAAGAAGTTGAAGATGCACTTGCAGATGGATCCCTTCATGTATTTGATACTTCTACATTTACTGTAGATGGCAAAGAACTTACTACCTATAAGAAAGACGGCAGTGATACAGAATACATTTCTGACGGATACTTCCATGAATCAGAATATGGTTCTGCACCGGCATTTGATATAGCAATCGACGGAATTACATCCATCACAGAATAAGACTTTTGAACAGGCGGAGCTGCTTGCCAGCAGCTCTGCTTTTTTACTTTGCAAATCAAGGTGGCGCGTATGCTGGTTTTTGTTATATGTGTAAAGGAAATCTCCGATTGGATATGGAGGTTTCTTTTGCACATATGACAATTTGTGATATGGAAATCAGGTCATAAAGGGATGACTTTATGACTGGGATAAAAGGAGGGAATGACAGTGGGAGAAACTTATGCACTTGAACTTAAGGATATTTCCAAGCGTTTTGGATCAGTCCAGGCGAATGATCATGTAAATCTCACGCTGAGAAAATCAGAGATTCTTGCAATCTTAGGTGAAAACGGAAGCGGCAAGACGACTCTGATGAATATGATTTACGGAATTTATTATCCGGATGAGGGACATATTTTTGTAAATGGTAAAGAAGTAACGA
>OLPU01003095.1_pt1 | contig 10397 bp, 10 predicted proteins | sample 1673111 | NCBI WGS metagenome assembly OLPU01 (sample SAMEA3136755, study PRJEB25190) | human gut metagenome | reverse complement strand
GTCGCAGGCGAAGGAGAATGATATTATTTTATTACATGATTGTTATAAATCCTCGGTAGAGGCGGCGCTTCGGATCGTAGATCTTTTAAAGGCAGAAGGCTTTGAATTTGTGACAGTAGATAAACTGATTCTTGAGTAAGGAAAACCAGAAGAAATCAGGAAGAATGGAGATAGAAAAAGCATGGATTTGTTTGAATATGCAAGACAGAAAAATATGGATCAGGAGGCACCGCTGGCGTCCAGGCTTCGGCCGACAACGCTGGAGGAAGTGGTGGGACAGCAGCATATTATTGGAAAAGACAAGTTGTTGTACCGTGCAATCAAAGCAGATAAGTTAAGTTCTATTATCTTTTATGGGCCGCCGGGAACCGGTAAGACGACACTGGCGAAAGTGATTGCCCATACGACAAGTGCAGAATTCATCCAGATCAATGCAACGGTGGCGGGCAAGAAAGATATGGAAGAAGTGGTACAGAAAGCGAAAGAGACGCTGGGCATGTATCAGAAGAAGACCATTCTTTTTGTAGATGAGATTCATCGTTTTAACAAAGGACAGCAGGATTATCTGCTTCCGTTTGTGGAGGACGGAACAATTATTCTGATTGGAGCTACCACGGAGAATCCTTATTTTGAGGTCAATGGAGCATTAATTTCCCGTTCCAGTATCTTTGAACTTCATCCGCTTGAAAAAGAAGATATCAAAACACTTTTGAAGCGGGCAGTCTATGATCAGGAAAAAGGTATGGGAAGCTATCATGCGGAAATTGACGAGGAAGCACTGGAGTTCCTTGCAGACATTGCAGGAGGAGATGCGAGAAATGCATTGAATGCTATTGAACTCGGGATTCTCACGACAGAACGAAGTGCGGACGGAAAGATCCATATTACACTTGACGTGGCGTCCGAGTGTATTCAAAAACGTGTAGTGCGCTATGACAAGACAGGAGACAATCATTACGATACGATCTCTGCATTTATCAAAAGTATGAGGGGGTCAGACCCTGATGCGGCAGTATATTATCTTGCAAAAATGCTATATGCAGGGGAAGACGTGAAATTTATTGCCAGAAGGATTATGATCTGTGCATCGGAAGATGTTGCGCTACAAGTGGCTGTGGCAGCAGCCCAGGCAGTAGAGCGGATCGGAATGCCGGAATCGCAGATCATTTTATCTCAGGCAGTGACATATGTGGCAACAGCACCAAAGAGTAATGCGGCAGTCAAAGCAATCAGTGCCGCCATGGAAAATGTAAGAAATTATAAAACTACGGTGCCGGCGCATTTGCAGGATGCTCATTATAAAGGTTCACAAAAACTTGGACATGGTGTGGGTTACAAGTATGCACATGATTATCCGAACCACTATGTGGAACAGCAATACATGCCTTCCGAAATCCAAAAAGCAAAGTTTTATGAGCCGAGTGACAACGGACATGAAAAAGAAATAAAAGAATGGATGGAGTTTTTAAAGAAGAATTCATAGAAAAGCTTGAATTTTTTATAGAGAAAACGTATAATCGAAGCAGAATATGTACTGTCGTCAGAAATGTGGCGCCAGAGTGTATGTTATTATCAGGAGGGAAAATAAAATGAAGGTATACGATTCAGTAAACAAAACAGAAGTAGAAGTAGACGGAACACAGGGACTTATCGACATTATGGTATCCGGACGTCAGGTAGACATTTATCTTAAAGGAGAGAAATCTGATGCAGATGGATATCTGACATGGGATGTTGAGCACTGGTCAAGCATTGACAAGCAGAGATTTATCCGCTGCTATTCTTACAAAGGAAAGGTTCTGACCGAGTCTACAGGACACAACATCTACGATTTACAGAATGACTTCAAGCCAGAAGAGGCAGAGAAGATCGAGTTAAGCTAATATAAAAAATCAAAGTAGCTGAAAACAAAAGAATTTAAATCTGTAATAAAAAAAGAAACTGACAGATGCAATTTTTCCCAATTGCATCTGTCAGTTTCTTTCGTATAATGGAAAGATTATTTTTCTTCATATTTATTTCACAAAAAAAGTAAGAAATGTTGTTGACAAAAGTCAAATCGAGTGATACATTAATAGTCGAAAGGTGTTAGCACTCCAATATAATGAGTGCTAACAAATCCGAAAGAAGGAGGCATATGATGATTCAGGAACAGGAACTGAGCGAACGAAAATTAAAGATCCTTCAGGCAATCATTAAGAATTATCTGGAGACAGGCGAGCCGGTGGGTTCCAGAACAATTTCCAAGTACACGGATCTGAACTTAAGTTCAGCAACTATTCGTAATGAGATGGCGGATCTGGAAGAACTTGGATATATTTTACAGCCTCATACGTCTGCTGGACGTATTCCTTCGGACAAAGGCTACAGACTCTATGTAGATATGCTGATGGAGCAGAAAGAACAGGAACTAAGTGAGATGCAGGATCAGATGCTTGAGAAAGCAGATAAGATGGATCAGCTTCTGAAACAGGCAGCAAAAGTTCTGGCGAACAGTACGAACTATGCGACATTGGTTTCTTCACCGATGAACAATCGTAACCGGATCAAGTTCATACAGCTTACGATGGTTGATGAGGAACAGATGATTGCAGTAATCGTACTTGAGGGAAATGTGATCAAGAATAAGATTATACATGTAGATGAGCCAATCAACAATGAGAACTTGTTAAAGCTCAACATGCTTCTGAACACAACACTTAATGGTATGTCTATAGAAGAGATTAATCTTGGACTGATCGCGAGACTGAAAGAAGGAGCCGGAATCCACAGCGAGGTTGTGGGGAATGTACTGGACGCAGTCGCAGATGTTATTCAGGTCGATGAAGACATGCAGATCTACACAAGCGGTGCAACAAACATTTTCAAGTATCCGGAACTTAGTGACAAGCAGAGTGCACAGGAAATTATCAGTGCATTCGAAGAAAAACAGCAGCTTACAGATCTCGTTACGCAGACATTATCCAATGAAGAGAACACAGGCATTCAGGTATATATCGGAGACGAGGCTCCGGTGAAGACTATGAAAGATTGCAGTGTTGTCACCGCCACTTATGAATTAGGGGACGGTGTAAAGGGAACGATAGGTATTATCGGACCGAAAAGAATGGATTATGAGAATGTGTTAAAGTCAATGAAGCGTCTCCAGAGTGAACTGGATCAGATGTTTCATAAAGAAGAATAGAAAGGTGATAATTAATATGGATTATATTATGGTTTGTTTTGATATAATCCATTCAATTATTTCTGTAATATTTTATTAGTATACATAATAAAATATATTATACTAAATTATAAAATTAGAATCTCATTAAAGGGGTGGATATTTATGGAGAATAGAACAGAGACTATAATTTTAAAATTATCAAAAAATGATGAGAGAAAGATAAGAGATAAAGCTATAAAAGATAATAAAAGTATAACTGAATATATAAAACAGATATGTATATATAATCCTTGGATTGAAAATTATGAGGAATAAGAAATATGGACTTTGTAAGTGTTAGTATATTACATAAGTTATTTATTGTTTTTTATAGTTTTATGATAATTTATGGATTTTATTTTGATATTAAAGAGAAAAATAAAATTGAAAAAAGAATAAAAGAAAAAATATATGATCAATATAAAACAGAAATATTATTAGAAATAGATGAAGATGAAAAATATATGTTAAGGAATTTAGCTTATGATTATGGATACAATTCAATAGAAGAATTTATGATAACAATATTAAATGAAGAAGTCAACGAGGAATAAATTGTTTAATAATAATTATTATCTATTGATAGCATTCTGATATTGTAGTATATTTAGATTACAGAAATACGCTACTCATATGAATTAGTAGCTGTAAGCTGAATTTACTAAATTAAAGATATAAAATTTCATTTAGTGTAAATATATAATATTGGAGGTTTGCAGATGTTAAACATAGGATGTCACCTATCTACTACAAAAGGATTTAAAAATATGGGAAAGGAAGCTTTATCTATTGGAGCTAATACTTTTCAATTTTTTACTCGTAATCCTAGAGGTGGAAAGGCTAAGGATATAGATGAAAAAGATATTAATGGTCTTTTAGAAATAATGAGAGAAAATAATTTTACAAAAATACTAGCACATGCTCCATATACTTTAAATGGATGCTCTGCAGATGAAAATACACGAAAATTTGCTACTGAAATGATGGCAGATGATTTAGTTAGAATGGAATATCTACCTAATAACTTATATAATTTTCATCCAGGTAGTCATGTTAAACAAGGTGTTGAGGTTGGAATAGATTATATTGTAGAAATGTTAAATACAGTATTAAAACCTGAGCAAACAACTACTGTTTTGCTTGAAACAATGGCTGGTAAAGGTACAGAAATAGGAAGAAGTTTTGAAGAGATAGCACAAATTATTGAAAGAGTAGAGTTAAAGGATCATTTAGGTGTATGTTTGGATACATGTCATGTTTATGATGCTGGATATGATATAGTAAATGATTTAGATAATGTTTTAGAAGAGTTTGATAGAATAATAGGATTAGATAGATTAAAGGCTATACATTTAAATGATAGTAAAAATCCTTTTAAGAGTCATAAGGATAGACATGAAAAAATTGGTGAAGGAACCTTGGGTCTTGAAGGAATAAGTAGAATAATTAATCATCCAAAGCTTAGACATTTACCATTTTTCTTAGAAACTCCTAATGAATTAGATGGATATAAAAATGAAATAGAGTTATTAAAAGGACAATATAAGTAAAATAAGATAAATGAAAGTATTTTTATAAGTGCCAGACATTGGTAAATAAGAAATACTTTCATTTTTTTATAGATAAGAAGAATATAAAAGTTTTTAATACTGAAAAAGCACTAGAAGAACTAATTATAAGTAGAAAATTTCATCAAACTCCGTGGAATAAATTATATAAAACGGAATTACTAAAAGATATAAGATTTCCAGATGGAAAATATATAGATGATGAATATTGGACATATAAGTTATTTCTTAATGCAAAGAGAATTTCAACATTAGACTTAATTACGTATTATTATAGACAACATGATAGCAGTACTATGGGAAAATCATATTCTGTTAGGAGGTTAGATTCAATAGATGCACTTTATGAGAGATATTTGATTATAAAAGAAAAATTTCCAAACTTAGAATATTTAGCATTAAAAAGCTTTTTATTATGTTGTATATATAATTTTCAAAAACTTTGTATTAGTAGAGATTTAGATAAGAATAAATTTTATAGGGAAGAAATTATGATAAAGTTTAATTGTTTAATAAAAGAAAGTGATTTAAGTAAGTTTTCTACGAAGGAAAAAGTATTAATAAAATCATTTTACAAAACTCCTTACATGACAAGTAAAATTAGAAATACTTTAGGAAGGGGAATATAAATGGTCAAAGTTAGTGTAATTGTACCTATTTATAATGTGGAGGAATATATAAATAAGTGTGTAGATAGTATATTGAATCAAACATTTAAAGAATTTGAATTGATATTAGTTGATGATGGATCTACGGATAATAGTGGAAATATATGTGATACTTATAAAAGTATAGATGATAGAGTACATGTTATTCATAAAAATAATGGAGGTCTTTCTGATGCTAGAAATTTTGGTATTGAAGCTGCAACAGGTGAATTTTTATACTTTATAGATGGGGATGATTTTATTCATGAGGATACTTTAGAAAGTATGTATAATTCTATTATGAAAACAAATAGTGATATAGCTATTTGTAATATGGTTAGATATTATGGAGAGACAGATACTGAAAAGTTTTATAATCCAGTAGAAAAAATGAAAGTTTTAGATGATAATTATAGATTTGAAACACTTAAACAACCATCAGTCTGCAATAAAATGTTTAAAGCTATTCTATTTAAAAATATAAAATTCCCATTAAAAAAATATTATGAAGATACTTTTATTTATCATGAGTTATTATTTAACGCAAGGAGAGTAGTATTAACAGGAAAAGATTCTTATTATTATAGGTCTAGAAGAGGAAGTATTATTTCTGGAGGATATAATAAAAAATATTTTGATTTTATAGAGGCAGTGTATCTAAGAGCATTATTTTTAGATAAAAATAATATACATAGCTATGCTGATGAAGCATATTTACACTTATATTCAAGTTTAGCAATAGCTTATAAAAATACAGAAGTAGATGAAGCTGAAGTAAAAAGTTTATTAGAAAAGTCTAAAGTTAGATATAATGAGATTTTTAAGAGAATAATTAGAGATAGTCATTTTAGTATAAAACAAAAAATTAGATTTTTTATATTAAGATATAATCCAAAACTTCATTGTAAAATATATTAAAATTGGGGAGGCATATGTGTTTTCATTAATAAAGAGAATAGAGTGGAGAATATATAAAGAGCTAAAAAAGAGAAAACTAAGAAATTATAATCCGACTATAATATCATCAAACTGTAATGGGGGGATTATATATCATGATTTAAACTTACCTTTTAATTCACCTACTATAAATTTAAGTATGGATACAGATGACTTTATAAAATTGGTTAGTAATATGAAGTATTATTTGGGACAAGAAATAGTTGAGATAGAAGATAAAAACTATCAATTTCCTTGTGGTATGTTAGATGATATAAAGATAAGATTTAATCACTATGATACTTTTGAAGAAGCTGTATATAAGTGGAATGAAAGAAAAAAGAGAATTAACTGGGACAATATATATATAATGGGTATTGATGGCGATAAGGCCAGTTATTCAAGCTTAAAGAAGTTTGATAAATTACCATATAAAAATAAAGTAATATTTACACATAGGGACTATCCGGAAATTAAGTCTTCATACAAGATTAATGGCTTTGAAGATAAGGATGAAGTGGGTGTATTAATATACTTTAAAAAGAGTTTTTTTATTAGAAGATATCTAGATGATTTTGATTATGTATCGTTTTTAAATAAAATTCAGACATTTTAAAGGAGAGGAATATTTATGGCTACTATACCTAAAATTATTCATTATTGCTGGATTGGATCAGCAGAGAAACCTCAATCAGTTCAGTATTGTATAGATAGTTGGAAAAAATACTGTCCTGACTATGAAATAATCGAATGGAATGAAAATAATTATGATTTTACTAAAAATCAGTATATGAGAGAAGCGTATGAAGCAAAAAAATGGGGATTTGTACCAGATTATGCAAGGCTAGATATTATTTATAATCATGGAGGAATATATTTAGATACAGATGTTGAGATTATTAAAAATTTTGATGATTTATTAGAAAAAAAAGCTTTTATAGGTTTTGAAAATACAGGAACAGAAGAGTTATTTGTAAATTGTGGACAAGGATTTGGATCTATTTCTAAAAACCCATTAATTAAAGAAATGAGAGATTTTTATGATAATATGCATTTTTGTGAAAAAGATGGAACATTAAATATGTTGCCTTCTCCTCATTTTACTACAAAGGTATTATGTGATAATGGTTTAGTTAGAAATGATATTACACAAAATTTAGATAACATAGTCGTATATAATTCAGAGGTACTATGTCCTAAAAATTTTACAACAGGTGATATAAATATAACAAAAGATACATATTCAATTCATCATTTTACAGCATCTTGGCTAGATGAAAAAATAAAAAAAGTTATGTGCCATCAAAGAAATATCTATAAAAAATATGGAAATAGATTGGGAGGATATATATTAATAATGGAGAGCATTTTTGAAAAGTACAACTTTATTGAACTATTTAGCAAATTACCAAAAAATATATTGAAAAAGTTTGTGTCATTATTGCATGAAAAGTTGATTATAGCTTTTGATTATTTATATCTATATAAAGCAATAATTAAAAAACATTTTAATAATAAAAATAAAAGTAACAAAGAAATTCTTATTTTTGATACATTTATGAATAGCCAAAATTCAGGAGATCAAATAATTATGGATAACTGTATTCATTTTTTAAAAAATCTTAATATAGGTAAAGAATTTAAGCATGTTCCAACACATACATATCCTAAAGATGAAGAATTAAATTTATTAAATAATATAGATAAAAAGATAGTTTGTGGCACTAATATATTATCTGGTAATATGAAAAGTTATGGAGTATGGAAGTTACCTGAGAACATAGATAGTTATAATGAGATAATATTAATGGGGGTTGGATTTGCATCGAAAAATAATAAGTTTACTCCATATACTAATAAATTATTAAAATATATGTTATCTAAAGATGCGGTACATTCTGTTAGAGATAGTTTTACAGAAAAATGCTTAAAAGATATAGGTATAAAAAATGTAGTAAATACTAGTTGTCCTACTATGTGGATACTAGATGAAACATTGTGTTCTAAGATTCCATTAATAAAATCTAGAGATGTAGTTTGTACAATAACAGATTATAGTAGAGATAAAGAAAATGATTCAGCTATGTTAGATATATTACTTGATAATTATGATAAAGTAAGTATATGGATACAAGGTGAAGATGATTATGAATATTTAAGTGAATTAGGTTATATTCATAAGTTAAATATAATACCAATAGGACTTGAAAATTATGATAAATTCCTTGAAAAAAATAACTCTTTAGATTATATAGGAACTCGATTACATGCAGGAATAAGAGCTATGTCCTACAGACATAGAAGTATAATAATTTCTATAGACAATAGGGCTGAAGCTATATCAAATGATACAGGATTACCAATTATATATAGAGCACATGTTAAAAATAAACTAGAGAAGAAAATTAAATCTTCATTTGAAACAAAGGTTAATTTACCGAAAGAAAATATACGTTTATGGATTAGTCAGTTTTAAGAGCAATTTTATAGGAGAGAGTATGTATATGAAAAAAAAATCAAGACTAGAATATTCTATTTTGAATATTTTTACAGGTATTGGGGGATACATATTGAATACGATTTTAGGATTTATATGTAGGATAGTATTTGTAAGGTGTTTATCAGCTGAATATTTAGGAATAAGTGGACTTTTTACAAATATATTAACGATGCTTTCTTTAGCAGAATTAGGTATAGGTGGCGCAATAGTATATGCTTTATATAGACCCTTGGCAGAGGAGAATAAATCTAAAATAGCTACTCTGGTGGAGTTTTATGGAAAAGCATATAGAATTATTGGTATTATAATTGGAATAATTGGTTTAAGTTTAATACCTTTTTTAAAGATAATAATAAGGGATATACCTGATATTAAGGAGAGTGTTTATTTATTATATTGTATATATTTGTTTAATACAGTTATTACGTATTTTTTTAGCTATAGAAGTTCATTAATTATAGCAGCTCAACAAAACTATATTGTTATGGGGGTAAATTATATTATTACTATTATACAAAGTATAATACAAATGATATATCTAATATTGACTAGAGAATATATTGGATACTTAATAATTCAAACAATAGGAACTATAATTTATAATATTGTAATTTCACATATTGCAGTTAAAAAATTTCCTTATATAAAAGAAAATGATATAAAGCCTCTAGATAGAGAAGAGAAAAAATCACTATTTAAAGATATAAGGGATTTAACTGTATATAAATTATCAGGATTATTAGTAAATAGTACAGATAATATAATTGTAACATTCTTTAATGGTTTAGCAACAACAGGGATGGCTTCGAACTATACTTTGCTTACAACTACATTGCAATCCTTATTGAATCAAGTTTTTAATGGTATGACAGCAAGTATTGGGAATTATAATGTAACGGAGTCTAAATATAGACAGTATAATATGTTCAAATTTTTAAATATGATGAATTTTTGGATATTTGGCTGGGCATCAATTGGAATATTATATGTATCAAATGATTTAGTTAAAATATGTTTTGGAGAAAGCTATGTACTGGGATTAGAAATTCCATTTATAATAGCATTAAATTTTTATACAGTAGGTATGCAAAATGCTGTATGGACATTTAAACAAACTTTAGGCTTATTTAGATATGGAAGGATTACACAGATATTTACAGCATTGCTGAATATTGCTTTTTCAGTAATATTAGGATATAAATGGGGATTAGCTGGGATATTATTTGCAACATTTATGGCAAGACTATTTACAAATTTATGGTATGATCCATATGTTGTATATAAATATGGTTTTTCTAAAAAAACAATATCTTATTTAATAAAATATTTTAAATACTTAGCAATATTAACATTAAATATTATTTTATGTGGTATACTATGTGCTTTTGTAAGTATAAGTGAAAATTTAATTTATGCCATAATTTTAAAGTGTTTAATTTGCTCAATTATACCTAATTTTGTATGTATAATAATATTTTATAGAATTAAATTGGAGGTGTACGAATTGGCTAACATTAAATCTGCTAAGAAAAGAATTTTAG
>OLPU01003093.1_pt1 | contig 10403 bp, 11 predicted proteins | sample 1673111 | NCBI WGS metagenome assembly OLPU01 (sample SAMEA3136755, study PRJEB25190) | human gut metagenome | reverse complement strand
CTGAAAAGGCGAAAGAAATGGCAGACCTTATATGCAAGGTAAAAGGCGAAGGCGACACTATCGGAGGTACGCTGACTTGTGTCATCAAAGGATGCCCTATCGGACTAGGGCAACCCGTATTCGGTAAGTTACATGCCGCACTAGGAAATGCCATGTTAAGTATCAATGCCGTAAAAGGTTTCTCTTACGGACAAGGTTTTGACTCCATGGAGCTAAAAGGCAGTGAGCAGAATGATGTATTTTATAATAATAACGGAAGAGTAGAAACAAAAAGTAATTATTCCGGAGGAATACAAGGAGGCATCAGCAACGGACAAGACATTTACTTCCGTGTGGCATTCAAGCCAGTTGCCACAATTCTGATGGAGCAACATACAGTAAATATCAACGGCACAGACACGACCATGAAAGCCAAAGGGCGTCATGATGCCTGCGTACTGCCGCGCGCCGTACCCATTGTGGAGGCCATGGCCTGGCTCTGCCTGTGCGACCACTTTCTTTCGTGGGGTATGCGCTTTCTTCCCGGAGAGAACTGCCTGCAAATCTTCCAATCCATATCCTTCGCCCAGACTGTCCATGCGGGCGGCTTTCTCCCAACCAGAGAGTTTCAGTCGATACGATTTTCCGCGCTTTGAGACTTCACAACCATATTCTCGCAACAGCTTCAGCAGTTCTTCAAAGTCAGCAGGACTTTGTGATAATGCGTTGTCAATCGCCACACGAAGCAGCTCTCGGTGAGAGGGCTTTGCCTGATCGCCCAGCCATTTGTTATAGCTCTTTCCGTGAGGTTTCGGATTCTCTACAATGGACAGTCCATTCTCAATACAGATGGTGTCACTTAGCCGACGAACCGCCTTGGTGCTGCCCCAAAAGTTTCGGAATTTCCGGTCATATTCTAAGCTGACCGATGACCAGATAATGTGATTATGAATGTGCGACTTGTCTATGTGAGTGCAGACCACAAAGGCATGATTGCCTTTAGTAAAACGCTTTGCAAATTCTACGCCCAGCCGGTTTGCTTCTTCCTGGGTAATCTCACCAGGGCGGAAGGACTGGCGCACATGATAGGCAATCACATCATCTGCGCCACGCACTCGTCCGGTAGCGGCAATGTACTGCCGCTTTGCCAGAAGGAACTCCGCATCCGCAGTCCGGCTGTCACACGCATAGCCGGTAATGAGCCTGCCGTTATCTGTTTTCTTTGGATTGGCCACATAGTCGATGATGTCACTGATCGCCCGACTTTCTGTGCGGCCCTTGCCGACATGAAGCGGCATGATTCTTGTGGTTGCCATAGAAGGGACCTCCTTTCTCATAAGCAGAAAAGATATTTTTTGATTTTTCATGGGGATTGACATATTTTCTAAAGTTGCATATAATAATAGTACAAGGTGGGCAACGGCGTGTGTCTGCCAAAGCGTTGAAGCATAATAGCGTACCGGAATGCCTTGTTATGCAGAGCTTTCAGTAGGGGTTGTGCAGTAACCTCAAACCGGAGTAGGCTGCAAAGCCGAAAGAAAATGCTCAAAGCCGCCTTGCGTTGCAGGGCGGCTTTCTTTATGGACAGAGAGGTTTTATGGATAAATTACAAAAGTGTGCAAAAGCATTTGAAAAATTATTGGAAATACAGTATCGAATTATTATTGGCCGAAAGGGAAAAACCGTAGAGTTAGTGATTGGCTTTTCCAAATTGGACTTTCATCATCTGATGGGGCTTGGAAAACTAAAAGATTTGCGGATAGCAAAACAAAATCGCGGCTCTGTATTTGATGAAATCATAATCGGAAGCACCACCTATGAGACTTTAGCGAAAAGCCGTTATCTGCCTCAAATTGAAAATCGGTTTGAACCGTTGGCTTTGATTGAACAACTCTTGGACGATAACCGTCTGGTGTTCCGTTACAATGCAAAATTAAATCAGTTCTCTTTAATTGAAGCGGACTATTTATTATCAACTCCGTTGGAAAACAGCGACATTTACATTTTTATTGCAGAACACAAGGACACCGGAAAATATTTCTGTCGGTCTTTCTTCCCGAAAGAGAAGAAAGATTACACAGAGGGACAGCCGCGCTATACCATGCTCTATAAAGAAAAAAAGAATTTAACCACCGGAGAGACCGTCATCCAATATGACCGCCTAACCCCGAAAACACAAACATAATTTTCTAAATAATTCAAGGAGGTATAACCCAATAATGCAACCAATTTCTGTTGAAGCGTTTGCCAGTATGGTCATGAAGAATAATAAAGGCTATCGAAAAAAGGAACTGGTAAAAACGCTGAACGAAACACTTACTGCCAAGAAAAACGGTGCAAAATGTATTATCTGTGGTGCACCGATTTGGGCAGCGGGAAGTGCCATCACTGGTAGCAACCTGTGCTTTACCTGTACAACAGGTGAAGCGAATGACAGCGACGATTATGAGATAGAGTAACAGGGTGTCGGGAAAATTCCGACACCCTGTTACTCTTATTCATCCTCTGATAGTACATTGTGTTGATCTGCCATTCTAACTGCCGGACGCTCCACGCAGACTTTACACATTCCTCCATATAAAAGGTTCGTGCCTGTTCATCTGGTATGCGCATCAAAAGGCGATAATGCGACCAACCTAATTCAAGACACAGTGTGTCTCGAATTGGGAATGTACAGTAGAACTGCCTCATCTTACGAAGATTTGATTTGTCAAAACCTTTTCCAAACTCAGCATATATTCATAAAAAGTAGGTTTTACAATTCCTCTGGCAATCGCCTGAGAGGTTTGTAGCATCCCGTCCAGCTGTGCAAACCGTTCCAATTTTGTCATGCCCCATCACTTCCTTTCGTGCTACCATTACACATGAATATAGCACGAAAGTAAATACACAAAAGAGAACCTATTTTTTGCAAAATTAAACACTATAATATTAGCGTGCATCCATACACACTATCCTTTTTGAAAGATATGAATCACAACTTAGTGGGTGACATCCACCAAGTTACCCACCAAGATGCTGAACTATCAACGGTATCTGAGCAGATTTTGGCTTTCTGCACAAAAACAAAATCAAAGAAAGAGCTTGCAGCATTTTGCGGCTTCAAAGATTTAAGAAACTTCACTTTGAAGCATATCAATCCGCTTTTAGAATCCGGGCAATTAGAAATGACTATTCCCGATAAACCTAAAAGTCGCAATCAAAAATATATTACAGTTCGTTCCGAATAAACAGAGAAGCAGGGCATTGGGTCTCATCTCCCATTGTCCTGCTTCTTTTTCATTCCAAATTATATTCACATCATTTACCCATACACCCAATCCTGGATCGCAAATTTCAAACTCTGCACCTTTCCCAGCAGCCAGATCGCAGCCAGCGGCAGCCCCATCGGGCTAATCAAAAATGCCATAACCAGCAAAATCACACCATTCTGCGGAGAATAGGTAATAAGCACAGCCACGCCAAGCAGAGCAATTGGGTTCATAATCCCTAAGTTCTCTATTGGCATTATACAACGAAATCCAGTTTTGTAGTGTAACATGTGCAGGAATCCCATATCTGGCGCATAAATCGGTAACAGATCCCTCCCCGTCGATATATCTTTGAACCATTTCGGTTTTAAACTCTTTGGAATAGGAGTGATTAGCTGTAACAGGAAAGATGGCTTCTATCCCTCCATTCTGATATGCCAGTATCCAGTCCCTTATGGTTCGTGTGCTTTTAATAGATAAATCTACCATAATTTGAGAGACAGAACGTATTCCGTTCAGATAATCCTCAACAACAGAAATTTTTTCTTCAACCGTACATTTGGGTTTTCTTCCCATAAAAATACCTCCAAAGTAGATTTTAGTTATTTTCCTTATCTACTTTAGAGGTATCATATCATTATTTGTTACTGAGTGCCTGCATTAGAATCGTATTTAATTGTTCAGATTTGGTCAGATTATGCCAAACCCTCCAGCGAAAAATCCGGTGTCTGAGAGTGCCAAATCACCCTCAAAAATACCCCCGAAATTGCTCTCTGGTTGTCCTATTTTTTAACCACTAAGGCCGTTTTTTGACCCCATTTTTGCCGGTTGTCCTATATTTAACCACTAAAAATTGGGTGAAAACGGCTCTCGTTTGGTCAAATCAAGTCAAACTATATCAGCCCGTTTAGGTATAAGAAAACCCCGGAAAACCTTGATTTTCCGGGGTTTTTGAACCATTTTGATATAGTCCGAGCAGTCGATTATCTCTTTGAGAACTGTGGAGCGCGACGAGCTGCTTTGAGACCGTATTTCTCATGTTTCTTTCATAGAAATCCTTGATTTTACGGACTTTTCAGCGTTTTGCCTCCGAAGTTCCCCCATCTGTTAACTGTAAAAGTGGGGGATATCCTTTGCCCATTTTACGTCAATGCACGATTAACTACACCGATGAGTTCTTCGGGTCTATTATATTTCACCTTGGCGTAAATGTCCATAGTCGTTTTGCTGTTCTCATGCCCTGCAAGATACTGAACCGTCTTGGGGTCTACTCCTGCATAAAGCAAATTGGTGATATAAGTGTGACGTAGCTGGTGTGGGGTCACTTCAAAGTCCATTGTATAAACAATACTCGGATTGTTCTTCTGGTGCGTTCCCAACGCAGGCTTTTTCGTGTACTTGATCCGCTGACCATTTATCACCTTATAGCAGGTTCTCTCTTTGGTAGAACGAACCGTAACATATTTCCATAATCTCTGAAATTGAGAATATGCTAATGGCTCTCCTTTGCTGTCTGCAATCACATAATCGGATATAGAGCTCTTCTTAGTCTCCAACAAGCAGTCCACAAGACACTTGGGAATGGGAATATCTCTTTGAGCCGCTGGAGTTTTTAGCACTGTCGAAACCACTGGCCTGTTATGCTCTGTTCTCCATGCTCTCCGAACTGCAATGTATGGTGTACGAGTGTCAAGAAACACACAATCCCATTGCAGACCAAGGATTTCTTCACGCCGCAGCCCAGAGTATAGTCCGATCATAATAAATAGATACGGCGGTAATTCACGAACGGTATCCAGAAGAACCTTTACCTGTTCGTCAGTAAGTGCATCTTTATCTTTGGCCGGTGTGCCTCCTTTTGCTGATATGCTGGCAGAAGGATTATAGTCAAGCAGTTCGCTTCGCTCTGCTGAATAGAAAATGCACTTAAAGAGCATATTTACCTTGTTGTAAACAGAAGCGGATTTTTGGGATGCCGGAATCAGCGCTACACGAATATCATCCGAAGTAACATCCGACATATACATATCGCCCAATGGCTTGACTATGTAATTGTTTACGCTACAAGTGTAGCCCTTTAGTGTTGCCGATGATACCTTCGCCGACTGCATCAGTAACCATTTTTCGCAATACTCTGCCACCGTTGGGTTCTCTCTGCGGAATTTCAATTCTTCGATGATGCGTCTGGCTTCCGTTTCCTTTTTGTACAACTCCTCACAGGTAGTGGCATACAAATCCACTCTCTTGCCGTCAGCATCAGTAATCCTGGTTCTATAATACAGTACACCCTTTTTGGTGGTAGAACTGTAGTTTGGGATACATTCTTTTTTCTTAGCCATAGCAGCAGACCTTCCTTTCCAATAAAAGCTATGTATTCTGTTCCGATATTCATTTTCTCAGGATAAAAGATTTCTCTCAACGATGCAAATATGAAAAACGCAGAGTGAAGAATCTTCATTCCTCGCTCTGCGCTCTTTATCAATTTACCGGTATTCCTGTTATCCCGCAGCATCCCAAAGGGCAAATGCTCCGGCCATAATACCCGCCAGTTCATCAGGCTTGTTGTATTTCACTTTTGCGTAAATGTCCATCGTAATCTTGCTGTTCTGATGTCCGGCTAAATACTGCACGGTCTTAGGATCTACTGATGCATGTATCAGATTGGTGATATAAGTGTGTCTGAGTTGATGTGGGGTCACTTCAAAATCCAGGCTATATACCACTTTGCCGTTGTGGGCCGCTTTCTCTCCCAATACAGGACAGACAGTATGCTTTACTCGTTTACCATTCTCATAGCGATAATAAGATCGTTCCTTGGCTGTCCTAGTAACAACAAATTGCCATAACCGTTTGAACTGCGTATAGGTTAATGGATTGCCGTCTCCGTTACATATCACATACTCCGATGTAGATGCCGCTTTGACTTCCCGCAGACACTCGGCTAAGTTTTCCGGCAAAGGAATCTTCCGCTCTGCTGCTTTTGTTTTCAATTCGGTCAAGATAACCGGCCTATTGTGTTCTGTGTGCCATGCCCTACATACTTTCAGATATGGAGCATCTGCATTCAGAAAGACCGAATCCCATTGCAATGCCAGAATTTCTTCTCTCCTTAATCCGGCATATAGGCCCAGCATCACAAAAGTATGCGTCTGCAGTCCCTGAACAGCTTCCAGTAAACGCTTTGCCTGCTCGTCTGTTAATGCCTGTTTTTCCTGCTGAGGAACCCCTCCGCCCTCTGCGGTAAGGAATATAGTTGGATTCTTGTCTATAACTTTGCTATCCATAGCAGCACGGAAAATAGACTTATATAGGATGACAACTGACTTATATACCGATGCTGATTTTTTTGATACCGGAACCAACGCAATTTGAATATCATCCAGGGTCACATCTCCCATTCGCGTATCGCCTAAAGAAGAAATGATATGCCGACGCACCTTCGATGTGTAATCTGTCAGCGTAGTTGCACGCACATGAACCGATTGCATCAGCAGCCACTTTTCACAATACTCCTTAACGGTTGGAGATTTACGCCGAAATGTTGCATTGTCGATTTGTTCCAACGCCGCCAATTCCTTATCATAAAGGGCTTCACGTGTTTTTTCATAAAGTGCAACTTGCTTGCCGTCTGAATCCATCACATATGTCTTGTAATATGTATGGCCCTTAATTTCCACCGTACCGTATCTCGGTATTCTGCTTCTTTTTGTAGCCATTCTGTCACCTCCCATCTTTAGCTACTGCCATCGTTTTAGCAAAATTCTGATTTTTCTTCAAAGATGCGATTTTTTGAATCTTACCCTTGACGAACATTACGATACGTTGTTCTTTTTTCCATCGGCTTTGCCCGATGCGTGCATTTGGCGATATATTCCTGAAGGCCAGTGTCGGTGAAATAGACACAACCATTGGGAACATATTGAATATAGGAAATCAAGCCGTTATTTCTGGCTTCATCCAGTGTAGAAATGCTGATTCCTAATAGTTTTGCTGCCTCCCTGCGTGTAATCAGTTTTTCCATTTCAACCGTCACTTCCTTTCTTCATCATCACATAATCAAACCCTCTGCGCTGGTTGCAGTAGGTACAAACTTCCTTCTTTATCTGGCCGGGATCGAGCCGGCACAAATAATAAGCGCCTGTGTTTCGGAAATTACTCACGCAGACGCCGCAAAGACTTATAATAGTTGTCTTGGATTCCTGACAAAATAAATCAAGGCTGACCATCAGCGCACGATCTATCTCCTCAATCCGTTTTTTGGATAACCGCCCAATATAATGTCCCAGGCGACGCTTGTCAATGGTGCGAAGCTGTTCCAGTAGAATAATAGAGGGTCGCTCCAGACCACTTTCCGCCCCCAAATAACAATGCGTAGGAAGGACACCTTTAGACGGATTCTGACTGGTAATGGCAGCAACAATCACCGTGGGACTATGCTTGTTGCCAATATCATTCTGTATAATAACCACCGGGCGATTTCCTTCCTGTTCGGAACCGACACATTGATTCAAGTCTGCATAATACAAATCGCCCCGCCTATATGTTCTAGCCATAGCTCTGACCTCCTTTGCAAATTTGGCGGTCTTCACCGCCTATGTAGATGCAAATCTATTTGTCCTCGACACCCCGATCTGCACTGGGAAGTCATCAAGCGGCTGGCAGCGTACCAGCTCCACGGGAATTGCACCCCCGGTAGGATCTCTACAAATCGGCTGCCCCCATTGCCTGCGACGGCATCACCCTGAAGCAGGGCATATCACGCTCGGACTGTGGCTGGACAGGAGTCTCATTATCTCTATTGCTGGTCATGGCCATGCCGAGAGCTGCCCGACACTGATCGCCAACTGGAATCGCTCCATACCGGGAGGAGGGAAACACGCAGACTATTTATCTTTGTTGTTGGAATCTTGCTGCTCCATCCTCCCGGTATATCCTGGCGCAGTCGCTAATGTGGCTTATGCTCATCACAATAGCAATAGGATTGTACCTGATGAATGAGTATTGGATTATCAAGGAGCACTCCTGCTCACCACAAAAGGAAAACAGGCAGAGATTTTTACCTCTCCACCTGTTTCCTCACTTAAAGGCAATTTTTCAACCACCTATTTCAAAATATTTTTCAGTCTTTTTTCGGCTGCCACAATTGACTTTGCAACAGCTTGAAAAGTGCATCCCTCCAATTCTCCGATCTGCTCATAGGTCAGGCCTTCAAAGTAATAGAGGCAAAGTCTCCGCCTTTGTGTTTCGGGAAGTTCGGAGATTGCCTTATGTAACTGCTGGTATTCCATGCGCCGCATGGCACTTTCCTCGACCGTATCCGGGCGATGCACCGCACGCTCATACAGAGAGCCTTCCGTAAGTTCCGATTGTTCATAGTGACGGTCTACTTCGTTAAGATAGGATAGGTCACCCAACTCGAAGGCATTGAGTGCATCAAATACCACGTTACTGATCTCAAAATGGTGTCGAATGCCTTGACCGTCCGAAAAAGTCAGCCAGTGGCGTCCATCATCGGTTGTACCAATCGTATAGGGATTGTATTTATCTTTTCTTCGTTTCGGATGGTTTTCATCCATAGTATTTTCCTCCGTTTCGATTTGAATTTTTGGAAATCCAAATCGGACGGAGGACTGCGGCAGCCGACACTGCCACGCAAGAAATACAGATATTGAAAAACGCACCTACAAAGCGGTAAAAACCGCAAAGCAAGTGCGTTTAATTCATAATAATTATGGTCTGTCAGTTCATGATGCAAGACGTAATATCCCAAGGGAGGAAATAGAATTTTTTTGGTCGCTCACCAGGGGAGCCATGCATTAATACTGCAAACTAAACCGATGGTTCCTGACGGGCAAAGCTGCTCGACGCCGACTCCAACGCATAAAAATCCCTCCAATCCAAAAACTTGGATCTGAAGGGATTTGGGCGTGTTTTTAGACCCCGTCAAAGCCTCGTTTTTTTTATTTGGCGGGGCAAGGGTTTGCATTTTGTTCAGCTATTTCTGCACTATCCGTTCATCAATAATTGAATTGCTGTGCCATTATCAGCATGAACCGAATCCATATAATTATATGTGGAGGTGAACGCATAGTGCAGAAACAACCTGAAACACTCGGAGAAATCATCAAAGTAGCGCGAGAAAAGTCTGACCTGACTGTTGAGGAACTAACCACGCGCATCGGGATTTCAGAGCGATACTTATATCGAATTGAAAATGAAGGCAAGGTGCCAAAGTTTGAAGTTCTGAAAAAGCTCGTCCGCGAATTAGCTATTGATGCGAACGCAATCTTCTACCCCGAGAAGCCGTCCAAAGATTCCGAAGTAGAAGATCTCGTCCGCACGCTTTATAGCTGCGATGACCGTTCCATGAAAATTGTCAAAGCAACCGCAAAAGCCGCGTTGGAAAGTCAAACCGATAAAGAATGAAAACAGAGCCAATAACAGGCAATCGTAAATCTGCTTGTTATTGGCTCTGCGTCAATGCGTCCGGCTCTAATTGTTTCGTGCATCTATTTCACCATCTGTCGTATGCACAGAGAGGTCGATTCCTTTTGGCACTTCTAGGCTTAAATGCTTATCTAGTGCATTTACCTGAATCTTTGCGCCGGATGCACAGAAACGGATTCTCAGCACACCATCATCTAAAAAATAGTGCATCGCAGTCTCCTCCTGCAGCTCGTTGCCGCTTTCCTTGGCACTTAGTTCCGCATTGTCCGATTCGATGATCTCCACCTCGCCGGAGCGCCAATAGACTTCAACAGCCTTGATTTCATTCGCAAGATAGGTAAAAGAAAGTCCGCCAATTAGCCCGACCATCAGCGGACCAAGAAGAAGTTTGTCTGCACAGCTTGGCTTATTCGGTTTATTCTTGCTCTTGTGTGGCTGTCTCTTTCAGCCGCGAAAAGCTCTCATCGCTGATGATGTGTTCAATACGGCAGGCATCGGCCTCCGCAGTTTTGGGGTCAACGCCTGCGGTGATAAGCTGCTCGGTAAAGAAGCAGTGACGCTCGTAGATTTTTTCGGCTACCTCGCGGCCCACATCGGTCAGATGGAGAAAGTGATCTTCGTCCATTGTGAGAAAGCCGCCGTCCCGCAAGGTAGCCACTGCATGGCACACGCTGGGCTTTGACACCTCCATGTGCCGGGCCACATCTACGGAGCGTACCATACCGA
>OLPU01003091.1_pt1 | contig 10409 bp, 8 predicted proteins | sample 1673111 | NCBI WGS metagenome assembly OLPU01 (sample SAMEA3136755, study PRJEB25190) | human gut metagenome | reverse complement strand
CATGTGTTAAGCACGCCGCCAGCGTTCATCCTGAGCCAGGATCAAACTCTCCGTTCGAAGGCGGCGTCTCCGCCGCCGACAGATCATGTGAGTGTGATTCTGTTTTAAAACTCTCCGTCGGGGCCTCGGGGCCCCTGACAGGGAAAAAGCTAAAGCTTGCTCTCTCGAATGTCCGTCTGACATCCGAGAAGACGTTTGTTCCGTCTCTCGAATTCCATCCTCAGTATCCGGTTGTCAAGGTTCCGCGGGAGGCTTCCCGCCCCGCCGCCCTCGCGAGCGGCGCAAGGAAATACTTTACAGGGACTCGCATCCCCCGTCAAGCGGTTCACGAAATCTCGACAACTTCGCTCTCCCGCCCGACGCGGCCCCCGGCCCGCCGGGGGCGCCGCCTTCCGCACTTCCGAAAAAGGCAGCTCGCATATGATACAGCTCCCGGGATTTCGCGCAAGGGGTTTTTTGAAAAATCTTTCATCCGCACGAATGGCCCCTGAGACAGCCGAAAATCCGTCGCAATACGTTATGCGTCGCCTCGTTTAATTGCCATGGCGGCCGTGGCCATATCCCTTACCAGCCCCCTGGCCATGTCCGTGGCCCTCGTAGGAATCGCCCTCCTGGCCGCTGTGGCATGCGTCGATGCGATCACGCAGCTGACGCATAGTCATAGAAGCACACTCCTCGAGCGTGTATGAGGGATCGAGGCTCATCAGCTCTTGGGCAGCCTGATAGCGACCAACGCCCAAACCCGCTGCAGCTGCCGCATCGCGAGTGGCGCTATCGGCACGGCGACAAGCATGTTCACAGGATGCAGAGGACAGCGCCTCGTCGCTTTGAGCAACAAGGCTCTCCCCCAAGCGATTGTTCTCAGAAACCACGTTGACATCAATAAACGCATCTTTCTCAGCATAAGAGCCGAATGCGTCACTCGACAGCAGCGCGCCGATGACGTCGCCGTAAGGGCGATTCAGCATATCAACAGCGCCGAGCACGACAGCGCCATCATCATTGAGCGCTTCGGCTTCAATCACGATACCGAACGTATTAACCGTAAGCTCAAGAGAGGGATTCACCTCAATGTCCACGAAAGCAGACGGCGCACGATACACGCCATAGGCACCGACGAGGGCAAGCGCGAGCAAAAGGCATGCGGCCCAAGCAGTGACGACACGTGCTCGCGGGCGACGCCGCAGGGAGGCGCGATGCACCTCAACAGAAGGAGCATCCGGCCGCCTCTTCCGCTCTTCCTCGAGAAGGGCCAGCGTGCGTCCGCGGAGCGCCTCGGAAGCATGCTGAGCATCGTAGGCCTCACGGATACGCTGCTCAAGATCGGTCATGAGAGGGCCTCCTTCAGCGTCTTTTTGCCGCGGGCAATCCAGGAATACACGGTATTCACGGGGACGTCGAGCATCGAGGCGATCTCCGGAGCCGTGTAGCCCTCGTACAGGGCAAGATACACGGGAGTGCGGGGAGGGTCATCGAGGTCGCTCATGGCATCGAGCACTTCTTTCACACGCGAATCGGGCTGAGCCTCCTCATCGCGGGACGCGAGCGATTCGAATGAGGTCTCATCAAGCGGCACATTCTTACTCGCAGCCGCCCGCCGCATATCGCGGCACGTGTTCGAAGCAACGCGAATCAACCACGCCTTGCGATGTTCCTCTTCACGAAACTGAACATCATCTGCGAGTGCGTATTTTAGAAATGAATTCTGGAACGCGTCCTCGGCATCCGCATGGCGACAAAGCGCCGTAAGGCAAACTCGCCACACGGTATCGCCATGACGCGCCATAGTCTCTTCTATGTCAGGGGCAGATCTCACGCACTCGCAGGGTTTGTTTAGCGAGCGCAGCCGTGACCGCCGCCATGGTGACGGCCATGGCCATGACCCTGGCCGTTCCCGCTGCCGTAGTTGTCGCAGACGCCATCGCCGTCGGCATCCACGTAGCCCGGGCAGTTCGCTCCAGCACCGGCGCAGTTGTCGCATATGCCGTCGCCGTCGGCATCCACATACCCAGAGCACGCGCCGTCTTGGTAGTTGTCGCAGACGCCATCGCCGTCGGCATCAGTGTAGCCGCGGCCATCACCGCGTGGAGCGGCCTTGGGCGCCGGTGCTTCCTGGGCCGGAGCCTCAGGGGCGACAGCGTCATCGGATGCGGAAGCGTCGCCATTGTCGGGCGCAGCCTTGCCGTTAGATCGCGGTGCGGCATAGCTGTCGCAGACGCCATCGCCGTCGGCATCAGTGTAGCCGGGGCACGCACCATTCTCATGCCGGTCGCACGCACCGTTGGCATTGCGGTCGGCGTAATTCGGACACGTCGCCGCAGCCGAACGGGAGCCGATCGCCATCGGCGACGACGGGGAAAGGGCGGCGAAAGCCACCGCCGGCACGCAAAGCGCCAACGCGAGCACCACGACAACAACGAAGGTAGACTTCTTCATAATTCAGGTTCCTCCTTGAGTTTTCTTCCGTCTCTGCAAGTAACACGATTCAGCCACGCGAATCCTTGCAACTTTTTTCATTTCTGGAAAAAACTCCTCTAAGCGGAAAACGCCGCTGGCACTCAGCCGGCAAACCTCAGCACACTTACGCCGGCCTCAAAAGCTACTCGAAGCGCACGAACTTCTTCTTCCCCACCTGCACCTCGGCGCCGGCGAGAACCTCGGGAGCCACGTTGTAGGCTTTGGGGGCAAGCGCCTCGCCGTTGACCTTCACGCCGCCGCCGTCGATAAGGCGACGCGCCTCGGAGGCGGTGCCAGCCACGCCGGCATCTACCAGAATCTTCGCCACATATACCAGGCCGTTCTCATCCGGCGTCAGATCGGGCGCGAAGATGGGGGCGTCGGCCGGGAAGCCGTGCTCCTTGAACTTGAGGTCGAAGTCGGCCTCGGCGGCCTCGGCGGCCACGTCGTCGTAGTAGGCGGCCACGATGTTGCGGGCGAGCGCGCGCTTCACCTTGTTGGGATGCAGCTCGTCAGCAGCCAGCCCTGCCTCGATACGGTCGATTTCGTCCACAGCCTCGGTGGAGGCGAGGCGGTAGTACTTCACCATGAGCTCGTCGGGAATGGACATGACCTTACCGAACATGTCGGCCGCTTCGTCAGTGAGCCCGATGTAGTTGCCGTAGCTCTTCGACATCTTCTTCACGCCATCGGTGCCCTCGAGCAGAGGCAGCGTGAGGCAGACCTGGGGCTCCATGCCCATTTTCTCCATGAGCTCGCGGCCGGCGAGCAAGTTGAACAGCTGGTCGGTGCCGCCGAGCTCCACATCGGCCTTGATGACCACGGAGTCGTAAGCCTGCATGACCGGGTACAGGAACTCGTGCAAGCTGATGGACTGCCCTGACGTGTAACGGTTGTGGAAGTCGTCGCGTTCCAAGATGCGGGCCACCGTGAAATTCGCGAGAAGCTTCAGGAGCGACTCCATGTTCAAATCGAGAATCCACTCGGAGTTGTAGCGCAGCACGGTCTTCTCAGGATCGAGGATCTTGAATGCCTGGTCAACGTAGGTCTGCGCGTTCTCCTGAATCTTCTCGCGCGAGAGCTGCGGGCGCGTGGTGTTGCGCCCGGACGGGTCCCCGATGAGCGCCGTGCCGTCGCCGATGATGAGTGTCACCTGATGCCCCAGATCCTGGAACTGGCGCAGCTTGCGCAGGGGCACCGCATGGCCCAGATGGATATCGGGGGCTGTCGGATCGACGCCGAGCTTCACGTTCAGCGGCACGCCGCGCTTGAGCTTCTCCAGGAGCGCCGATTCGGGCACGATCTGCGCCGTACCGGATTTGATAATGTGCAGTTGTTCCTCAGGAGTAAGCATGATGCCTCCGCTTTCCAGATGTCGTACCCGCCAAAACGTTATATAAGTTGATGCCTTATGAAGTCGATGACTTATACAACTCATAAAGTCGATGACTTATATGAGTGTTGGAATTCTAGCACAAGGACTGCGCTACATTTCCTCGGCTCGTTCGATGTAATCAGCCATTCCGGGGACGGTGAAAGCAACATAGCCCCGCTCCGGCGCGTAAATGAGGCCATCGCGAAGCGCCCAAACGGCACCATCTGCGGCTATCACGCAGCGCGATACCCCAAGTTTCGCCTCCTACTCCGCCTCAACACCGCGAAAGACGCGAGCGCAAGCATCACACCTACCGGCACAATAATTTTGGCATCATCTCCCGTTTGGGCAAGCTGCGAGCCTCGGGCATCTTCTTCCCGCGCAGCATAGTCACCCGCACTGCGGTTGTCAGCGCTCTCATCGTCGCTGTAAGCCACGTTATCGCGTGCCTGTGCACCAGACCCCTCGAGGCTACTATCACTTCTCCCTGGCTCGGTCGCGCTCGGCTCGGATGCGGATCCGCCATTTTCTCCACCTCCGGGCTTCTGGCCCTCCTCGCATCCTGGCTCATTGCCACCCCCATTGCCTTCACCCGTTTCTCCTCCTGGTTTCTGGTCGTTGGGGTTTTTCTCTTCGGGGTTTTCTTGTTCCGACGCAATCGTGTCCTCGTCGACAAACTGCATCTGAGTTGTCTCAACCTCTTTTGGCGAATCAGCTCCTGCATCATTCAATTGCAGAGCTGGCGAAGAACCAGACAAAAGAACATCCAACGAAAAGCCCTCTGCAAGACTTAATGGCTTCGCAGCATCCACCACAAACACCTTTCCCAAGCCAGCATCGACGGTTCGTGCACTTACATCCATATCTTGAAGGGATCCCGAAGCAGTTACCTTTGCGATACCAGCAGAAACATATACCCTAAGGTTTTCCGACTCCGTATGACTGCCATGATCATGCACGGCAAACTCATCCCCTTGCATATCGCCCGAACCGGAATGGTATGAGCCAACAATACCTCCATCTTTGCCATAAAACATAATGTCGCAGTTTTTGCTAAAAGAGATTTCGGTAATTTTCTGCCTCTCGCCCTCGTTGCTCGATATAGGCTCCGCTGTATCTGCCATCTGCGCGGGCGCGGCATCCCGAGCACTCCACGTCTGCCCTGCAGAAAGCCCCTCAAGAGAAGATTTTTCACCCTCCTCATCGACCACGACAAAACTGCCCACTGGCTCGTTGTTTGACTTAGAAAACAATCGCCCGTTCGAGATAAACACTTTTGCGTTACCGGCAAAAATGGTTGTCCGCGCCTCGTCAACGGTGATTCTCATTTCATCGAGCGGGCAATGCTTGATCACAATACGATCCGCCCTCTCCCCCTTAATCAGATCCATCAAAGAAGAGCAATCCGCTTTCACCAGCTCCTCAGCGGCCTCATAAATCGGGAAGTCCGCCTCAGGATCAACAATTGTCTTTGCGGCATCCTTGAACCCACCTGCAACTTTGATAAATTTCTTAAGTTCCAGCAGGCTATTCAATCCAAATGAAGTGATGTCGTCGATATAGACCTCTGATTCGAGGCTCCCGTCAACAACATATGTGTCTCTTCCCATGCCGCCCTCAAAATACGATTTGCCCGATCCGGCCACGAAAACATCATTCCACTCACTACCATAGGGGCCAAAATCAGCACCGCGAAGCGTTCCGCCCGCATAAACCGTCTTGTGCACTGCATCTGCAAGAAAGCCTCTTTTATCTTCAATTACATCGGAGTCACTCGTTCCAATATAGTTGCCCGAGAAGCCCTTGAAGACAAGCACGACCCCGAAAGGATCTCCGTTAAATATGCTTGTCATTCCTTTAAAAATGTCCTGAGGGGAATTAGTCGAATAAGTATGGATGGAAACAGGACGGTTGACCATCTTTATTTGCTCCAGCACGAAACGACCGAAGCGATCGATCTTCAGCAGATTATGGATGTCGTCTTCCTCCGTCATCCTTTGGTTCGAAGCAACCTCAACGCTAGGGAACCCTGCATAGTCATACAGTTCTTTCTGCACGGCCTTGAAGCCTTTTGTGGCAGATTCGTAGGCCTTGTCGCTAAAGTAAGTCGTGCAAGCCAACTTATCGATACCGCTAAAGCAATCAAGATCATAGGGGTGATTAGCGAACGCAAGCTTATAGCCAGCCGTACCAGAGTTGAACGCTGTTCCCTCGACGCCAGTCATGGCGGAAACGTACTGAGCGAGCATGCCTCCAGAATAGGCACCGACAACGCACACGTTTGATTTGCCGTACTTCTTTACGCACGCCTTCGTCACGAGCAAAGCCTCAGCTAAGTGATTTGCGAACAAGTCGCTTTTGTTCAGATAGGTCAATGCCGCATTCTGGATAAAATCACCCTTAAATCCGAAGCGATTCGCACGAGTAGAGGCGAAAACCAACATGCATTTGCCGTCCTTCTCGAGAATCATCGAGCCGCTGTATGTTGAGTTGCCACTAAAACGCCAGCCACCCAGCACCGCCTCATAAAGCTGCAGATAGGTGGGAGAATCATCGTTGTCGTAGATTTTCTCATTGGGAGCATTGACGGCAAAATGCCCACTCTCCATTTGCAACATCTTGAAATCAAGCAGATGACCAGCGGATTGGCACAACACTCCTCGAGAATCCTGAGGCGACGAGCACGAATACATCATGTCGCAATAGTCCGCCGCTGCAAGCTTCGTCACTTCGTCGGAGACACTGGAAATAGGTGGGTTTTTCTCCTCGACCATACGGACAAAATTGTCAGGAAGGAACCGAAGCATCGGATACTCGCGCCCCATCTTCCAAACGTTTTCAAAGTCGAATCCTTCAAAGGATTCTTGTTGGCGCATTTGACTGGCAGACAAAGCGATCCCTTTATAATTCCTGACCTCTTCCCCAATCACCGCACATTCGCTGCAATAGTAGTTATTTCTCCCGTCGTGGCTTTGCAGATCAGCAATCAGCGGCATGGCATAAGCTATACCATCGGATGCATAAGAGGAGACGGATCCCCTATTCAAGCAGTAACTCATGGCTGAATAAAGCGAATCCAGCGTTGCGATGCCAGCCGCATACGTCTTATCGGCTGCACCCTCAACCTCGATCCCTCCTAGGTTCTCGCAATTTGATATGTAAGAGTTTCCATTCCACATGCCAACTATTCCCCCAGCACGATAGCTTGACTGCACAGTACCAGCGTTCAGGCACTCTTGCACACGGTTGCCTTGATAAAAACCAGCCGAGGCATTTCCAACTATACCGCCAGATCCCACGAGCCTGCTTCCTTCGGTAGCAATATCTCCAAAATTGAGGCAGCGGCTCACTCCTTGGTCATATGACGAATACCCCAATCCTCCCACTAGCCCGCCAACAAAGGAGCTGTAGTTGCTTCCGTCTTCTCTCGGACTAGGGGCCATGACAATTTCAACTCTTCCGTAGCTATACGACATACCATCATTTTTCCCGAAACCAGCCACTTCGCCTGCCAGGCCCCCGACATAAGAGCGAACCGCATTTCCTCGGTATTGGATTTCACCATCAACAAAGCAGTTATCAATTATCGGCGTATCGCCAAACCCTCCGCTATCGCACTTACCAGCTATACCACCCACATCCGTCGAAGCACACGTCGAATCGACACTTATCGACAGATCCACTAAACCCAAATTCCGCACTCGACCTCCGTAGCCCAATTCTGCAAATAGCCCAATTTCCGATGCTTGCGACATGCCATTTGAATCCCGGGTGTCAATGATGAGGTTGCTAATAGTATGTCCATTCCCGTCAAAAGTGCCACCAAGATGCTTCCATGGATCCCATTTGCCAAACTGAGACATATCTACATCGCTCATAGGAATGTAGTTCCCAGATTCTCCTTTTGCAGCTGCTAAATCCTCTGCAGTGTAGATTCCGATCCACCCATCAGGAACTTCAGTAAGCTGCTCTTTGCGCACAAGAAACAAATCCGGATAAAGCCTAGGCTCTACATCAGCAGACCCATCCTCGGCAATCGCGAGTTCGGCGGCCAAGCCTGTCTCCTCGGCAACCTCGCCCTCCTGCAACTCGCTCGATTCCCCCTCGCTCACCCAAGATGACCCTTCATCGCCAACCTCATCAGAGTCTTCAAGCAGCAAGGCGTTCCCCGCATACGCTCCGCAATCCTCACTCTCGTGTATCTCATTTTGGGTTTCGTCTATCTTGTTTTCGCTTGCGCTTCCCTCTTCCTCCGTCTCTTCTTGTGCCTGAACATCTTCAGCGCCTTTGTCATTGATTTCTCCAAAAACAGGCTCAGATACCGCCGTCCCCTCATCCGCCAACACGCAGAAAGGAGTTAGCGCTATGCACAATAGAACCACTAGACCACACCTTAGCACCATCCGAGCCATCTTCACTGCAAAACCTCCGCACCTAGATATAAGGGCTTCTTCTCCTGATTAAGCAGGCATTATTCACCAGACACCTACATGCTTCAATGACCTTTTTTGACAACTGTAATTTCTAGTACCATCTATGTCATATTTTGCATTTCTCTTCAGTGCAAACGGCATAGAGCCTAGAGTGTAAGCGAATAAGACAATCCGCAGATATCCAGAAGCTTCTTCTATTTTCTTTACTGGCTGGGTATTTAAAACTGGGGCTCAACCTCGACCTCAGCGGCCTCTTCCCGTTCACATCCTAGACACAGGCCCTTCTATTCGAACAGCAGCACGTTCGGACGTCGGCCGACGGTTTCACGCAGCGCGTCACTGAAGCCGCTGATACTGAAGAGCGCGCAGCACTCCACGCGCGCCCAGGAGCGCCCAGGAGCGCCCCATTTCGCGGCGCGGCTCTTCTCCTCCAGTTCAGCCAGCACATTGGCGCCGACGGGAGCGCTCTTAAACTTGCACTCGCCAAGCGATGGAAAGATTATGCAGCGAAACATTATGCTTCTGTGCATAATGTTTCGCCTTCCAGCATTGTGCTCCGAAATGAGATGGTTCTTGCGCCCACCACCACGCTCCGGGCGCAGCCAGAAGGCGCTTTTTGCCAGGACGGATGTCTCTTCACGACATTTTTGCCCCTCGGGCTTCGGTGTATTCCTAAGTTAACAAATTACTGCAATTGCTTGACCAGGGGTTTCTCTGATTTTGAATAAGTTATCCATGTCTTACACCACAGCCCGAGGGCAGTTTTTGCCGAGAGAGGAGGGAACTCCCTCGGCAGGCAATTGCCCGCTACGAGACGCCGCGGTAGAGGTGGCCGGAGGTGGTGTTGGGCATCTTCGCGATGGCGTTGCCGTCGTTTTGGGCCACATGCAGGGCACGAATGGCGCGTCCCACGGCGTGGGCCGTCTCCTCGGCGTTCATGAGGGTGGCGTCCACCATATAGGAGGAGATACCAGCCGCGAGCAACTCGGGCATCGACGAGGCGATATCCAGTTCCACCGCGTTGTAGAGGTGGCTGCGGCCCATGGCGTCGGTGACGACCGGGAACTCGTAGCCCTTGCGATCCTTCAGCACGTGGGGACTCTTGCGACGCGGGCATTCGGCGCAGTTCTCGTCGCAGGGGCCCTGGCTCATGAGCATGCAGTGCTCGGTGACCATGAGTTCCTGGGCGCCGATGAGCAGCACGCCCAGCTCCACCGGGGCATCTTTGGCAACCTCTTCGATTTGCCGCAGCGTGAGCTCCGGCGAGAGCCACACGCGCGCGGCCCCGAACTCGCTAGCGACAGCCAGCGAGAGCCCGTTGGTAATGGGCACATGGGAGCCGACATCGAGCAGCGCCCCCTCTTCGGAAGCCCGTTCCATAGCACCGAGGCTTTCGGCCAAAAGCGGCTTGCCCTCAGCAGCATACTTCCACACGTCGGCATCGACGACCGCTTCGCGCGCGCCGCCAACGGCCTCGTGATCGGCCACAGGCATGATGGGAATGCAGCCCTTGGGGTAGCCGGCCTGCTCGGCAGCGGCGTTCTTCTGGCGGATTTCTTCATCCGCACCCGCCAGCTTCGCGTTATACTCCGCCAGCGTCGCTTCCGCCTGCGACTTCGCCTCCTGCGCCTGCTTCTCCAAATCAGCAAAGTGATCCTCGCGCTTCTTCATGAAGGCGACAACCGGCTTATACAGCAGCATGTACAGTCCGAACGCCAGAATCACGAAATTGAACATGTGCAGCAGAATCTGCTGGAAATTGATATTCAGCGGCATATCTTCACCTGACTGAACAGACGTTTATAGCCGTCTGTTCCCTTTCCTGCTCAAAGAAATTACAGAACGAAAACGACCAGAATCGCAACAATCAGAGCGTAAATGATAGCCGTTTCGATGAAGACCAGACCAATCATCAGGCTGCCGCGGATGCTGTCGGTCGCTTCGGGCTGACGGGAAATTGCCTCCGTCGCCTTGCCGATGGAAATGCCCATTGCAATAGCGCCTGCGCCAGCAGCCGCCGCAATCGCAATCGCGGCCGCAATCGCCTTTGCGGGAATCGCACTGTCAGTCGCTGCCGCAGCCGCTTCTTCAGCCAGCGCGGGGGCAAACACGGAGAGCATCAGCACAGCCATCAGAGCCAGAAC
>OLPU01003086.1_pt1 | contig 10421 bp, 8 predicted proteins | sample 1673111 | NCBI WGS metagenome assembly OLPU01 (sample SAMEA3136755, study PRJEB25190) | human gut metagenome | reverse complement strand
CATCACACGGAATAAACTGTCCTGCGCCAAAATATCCTACTTCAACAACCTCTGTCGTAAATCCGGTTGCCATCATACGGATCTGTGTGCCTTTCTTTACGCGTCCGTCCATAATACGGCAGAATACAATAACACCCTTATAAGCATCATAAATTGAGTCAAAGATCAGCGCCTTCAGCGGTGCATCTACATCCCCGTGAGGTGCCGGGATCTTCGTCACGATCTGCTCAAGCACTTCACCGATATTCAGTCCGGTCTTCGCAGAAATACGTGGAGCATCCTCTGCCTCAAGTCCGATCACATCTTCGATCTCACTGACAACACGATCAGGATCCGCGCTTGGCAGGTCAATCTTATTGATGACCGGAAGGACATCCAGATCATGATCCAGCGCAAGATATACATTCGCAAGCGTCTGCGCCTCGATACCCTGTGCCGCATCTACAACCAGTACTGCGCCGTCGCAGGCAGCAAGACTTCTCGACACCTCGTAATTAAAATCGACATGTCCGGGAGTATCTATCAGGTTGAAAATGTATTCTTCTCCGTCACTGGCCTTATATACGATTCGTACGGCCTGTGACTTGATCGTGATTCCACGTTCTCTCTCAAGTTCCATATTATCAAGAACCTGAGACTGCATCTCACGCTCGGTCAATGTCCCCGTCTGCTCGATAATACGGTCTGCCAGTGTGGATTTGCCGTGGTCTATATGTGCAATAATGCAGAAATTGCGGATTTTGCTCTGATCTATCATTCTGCGGTGTTCCTCCTTATGTATCTGACTGTCATTTCAAATAAGTTCTTTCTTATATAATCTTTCTATAATAAAGATTCGTATCATGGGGCATTATAGCATAGAAATTTACCTTTAGTCCAGTTCTTCCGCCACTTCTGTCTCTATATGCTATCATTATACAAACATACGTTCTTATTTGCAAGTCTTTCTTTTTAAACTTCTTTTTTATTTTCCCTGCAGCACCCGATCCAGAATATCTGCAAACGGTTCCATTGCATTTTTTACCTCTTGCACAGTATTTGTCTGCGCCCCCGCTTCCAGAAGCAGTGCCCTCGGACGCAGATGCAGATTATACCGAAGTCCCGCAAGATAAATCCCCCTGTAAAGTTCCGGATAATACAGCGCCGCCTGATATTCCAGCTGAAATGAAAACGCCAGATTGTCCTGAATATAAGGATTCGGAAGATATGAAAGATCTCCGCTGTTTATCGTATGGCTGAGTCCATTATAAAAAAGTAACTGTGCCGTCTCTTTTCCGTTGATCTCTGTCACCAGACGGCGGTCATCCGGTACACCGTCCCGATGCAGATCAATAACTACCTGTATGGATGGATTTTCTTTCAGAACAGGCTCCAGCCATGCCCTTGCATAATCATATGCTTTGCTTCGATCCAGCTCCCCTCCCGCAAGATCAAACTTCTCCGTCACATGCATCACCTGATAGCCGTACGTTTCTGAAAGAAGTTCTGTGAGATAATCGCCTACTCCAACGATTGTATCTTCTACTTTTCCTTCCCTTGAATCGCAGAATGCCTCCTGTGAATGGCTGTGATAAATAAGTATCTGTGGTAGCCCCACCTCTTTTGGCAAAGTAAGATCTTCTGCCAGAAAAGAAGCAGCATTGATCTGCTCCGCCGTTGTTTCTGTAGCAGAATCTACAATAAAAAAATGATTCATCAGATAATCATAATCTGCCAGTGTTTCCGGTGCCAGATCGATTTCCGGCACCGGAACGACCTGTGCTGCCGCTGTTGCAGTCTCCTCCTCTGCAGGAGGTTCCGTCACAGCCGCCCGAGTATTGTCCTGCCCTGGTTTCGGAGTTTCTGTCACTTCCAGTTCATTTTTCACAGATTCTGTAATTTGTGGCGTCTTCGTAATTCCCGGTGTCACTCTCGCATCTTTATTTTCTTCACGCACCATCTTTCCAAGATATCGCGTATTACTCTCCACCAGCTTTTCATATGTCTCCTGATCCTGTCTCTGCAGATCTTCCACGGCCTGTCCTTCCAGAAAACGATACAGCGGGAGCTGCCGGAATACATTTTTCTGCAGCGCAAATACTCCCGGCACAACCGCCAGAACCACAAATATGCAACACTCCAAAACAAGATAAAATACCTGCCGGACCTTTGACACAGGATCACCCCTTTCAGATAATCCTATGATATTTTTTTTCGGATTATACTTGACTGAACGCAATGTTCAGACCTTCAGATATTGTGAAACTCAGATATTTTATAGTTTCATCCACATCTTTCGGCGTAACAAACATACTGTACAGATTAGGAGCGATCATTTCGTCCAAAAACTCCTTCTGCTCCGTTTCCTCCAGTGTATCCAAAAGGTGTGCCATCGAATCATGAACGATCGTAGCTGCGTCCACCACAGTCGGCACACCGATTCCAATCACCTTCACCTGTAAATTTTCCTCAGTCAGACCATTTCTATGATTTCCGACACCCGAGCCCGGATGAATTCCCGTGTCCGTAATCTGTATCGTACGACTGAGCCTGCGTACACTCCTTGCTGCAAGCGCATCAATTGCAACCACGACATCCGGTTTTGTCTCAGAAACAATTCCCTGCACGATCTCCGCAGTCTCCATACCGGTCTGTGCCATCACTCCGGGGGCGATTCCGCTGATCCGGTGCATTTTTTCATGTTTGATCCCGCGAAGCCCATATTCTTTTATAATATGTCGTGTCATCAGAAGATTATCCACTACCTGAGGTCCCAGTGCATCAGCAGTGATCGCCGCATTTCCCAGCCCAACGACAAGTACTGACTTTTCTTTTTTCAGATCGATCAGTTTTCGCAGGTGAGTCGATAGCTCTTCGGATATTTCTCTGTGATAATCCTCATCCGGTGTCGAAAGCTCCGGCGCCTCAATCGTAATATACGTTCCCTGCGGCCGTCCCATGGATTTTGCTCCATTTTCCGTCACAATTTTTACGACCGTCGTCCGCACATCTTTTTCCTCATCGTATTCTTCATGCACTTCCACACCCCGTATTTCCGCATTTTCCTCCGCAAATCGCTCTGTTGTCTCAAGTGCAAGGTCTGTTCTGATTCTTCTGCTCCCCGACATATCTGCATCCTCCTGTTTTTTCATATTTTTGCTTTCTGTAACGTTTATGAGAATTATTTGTAATTTTTACGTGAATTATGTATTGACAATCCCTGCCAAATGTACTAATATATATAAGCATGTTTACAGAAGCGCCCGTGTCTGTTTCTGTAACAACGACACAATATCAGAATTTGAAACGGAGGTGTACCAATTGGCTAACATCAAATCTGCTAAGAAGAGAATTTTAGTAAACAGAACTAAAGCTGCAAGAAACAAATCTATCCGCTCTGCTGTTAAAACTTCTATCAAAAAAGTAGAAGCTGCAGTTCAGGAAAACAATAAAGCTGCTGCACAGGCTGCTCTTACAGAGGCTATCTCTACAATCAGCAAAGCAACTTCCAAAGGTGTTTATCACAAAAACAACTGTGCAAGAAAAATTTCCCGTCTTACTAAAGCTGTCAACAGCATTGGCTAATTCAGGAAACACTTATTTTTAATTATAAGCTTATAATTAAAAGGACAGTCACAACCGTCAGTGACTGTCTTTTTTATTTCTATAAATCAGGCAGACAGATCTCTTTAAAAATCTGCCCGCCTTTTCTTCTTTTATTCGCATGATCAGCCGCCAAGTTCTACCATACGGTGAATGCAGCGTCCTGCCCCATCAACGATATCCTGCGGAAGTTCAATCACTTCTCCGCCCGTTCCTTTCAGACAATTGTAAATATCCATCAACGTTGTAATTTTCATATTCATGCAGGTAAGCATAACGGAAAGGGGATAAAACTGCTTATCCGGACATGCAAACTGCAGGTGTTCAACGATGCTGTTTTCTGTACCGATGATGAATTCTTTTGCATCGGATTTTTTTGCATAATCTATAATGCCTGTTGTAGAACCTATATAATCAGCCTGCTCAACTACTTCCTGACGGCATTCCGGATGAACAAGAAGAAGTGCCTCCGGATGCGCTTTTCGAGCTTTTTCGACATCTTTTGCACTGACAACAATATGTCTCGGACATCCACCTTTATAGAAAACAAAGGATTTTTCCGGAAGTTTTTCGGATACGAATCTTCCAAGATTCGGATCCGGAATAAACAGAATCTTATCATTTTCAATCTTACTGCATATCTGAACCGCCGAAGAAGATGTCACACAAACATCACATTCCGTTTTCAGCTCAGAAGTCGTGTTGATATAAGCCACAACCGTATGATCCGGATGCTCTGCTTTCAGTTTACGGAGTCCCTCAAGATCAAGCTGCTCTGCCATCGGGCATCCTGCTGAAGGATTTGCAAGCCATACTTTTTTCTCCGGACTCAGTACTTTACATGTCTCTGCCATGAAACGGACACCACACATGATCATACCTTTACATTTACTTTTTGCTCCCTGTACACTCAGTCCATAGGAATCCCCCATATAATCTGCAACTTCCAGTATTTCCTGTCCCTGATACGCATGTGCCAGAATACAGACATCCTGCTCTTTTTTCATTCGCAGGATCTCCTGCTGAATTTCCTGTATTGTCATAATTTTATATTACCTTTCTCTGTATGCTGCTCCCACGGCTGAAGTGGTGCAAGAAATCCTGCTTTCTCCAGCTGATTCCGGATCAGATCCAGCCTTTCCTCACTTGATGCTTCAATCAGATGATAATGATATCCTGAAGTTGCACTGCTGAGCACCGTAGAACGGCTGTTTTGCAGTGCCTGAATAAATTCACTGACATCCTGTCTTGAGCGGATATCCATCTCCGCACTGACACGCCCGTAAACCCTGTGACTGATGCTGATATTTTTTACGTGTCCGCCGCAATCCACGATCAGATTCAGCTCCTGTGCTGCCTTGTCCTGACTGTGACGTACTTTGAATTCACGGGTACAGCTGCTGTCCTGCTCCATGACATAGCCTTTTGTTGTGGAGAGGATTCCCGGTGTGGATGCACGGATCACCGCCAGATCCTGCACGATCACCTGGCGGCTGACCCCAAAACGTCCTGCCAGTTCTCTTGCTGCAATCGGAACTTCCGTCTGTTTCAGGATCTTTAATATTTCTCCGCGTCGTTCTCCTGTATTCATAGAATTTTCTCCTTATACCGCATGAAGGTTTTTCATGGAAATGTCAAGAATCGGAGCAGAATGCGTCAACGCACCGCTGGAAACAAAATCAACGCCGATCTCACGGATCTTCTGGATATTTTCTTTTGTGATGTTGCCGGAGCATTCTGTCTGCGCTCTTCCGTCAATCAGTTCGACTGCCTGTTTCATAACTTCCGGTGTCATATTATCCAGCATGATAATGTCTGCACCTGCTTCAACTGCTTCTTTTACCTGATCAAGTGTCTCTACTTCTATCTCAATCTTGCGTACAAATGGGGCATATGCTTTTGCCATCTTGACTGCTTTTGCAACACTGCCCGCAGCTCCGATATGGTTGTCTTTCAGCAGGACACCATCAGACAGGTTGTATCTGTGGTTATGTCCGCCCCCGACTCTTACTGCATATTTTTCAAATACACGGCAGTTTGGTGTTGTTTTTCTTGTATCAAGAAGTGTCACATTACTTCCTTCAAGAAGCTTTGCCACCTGTCTGGTGTAAGTTGCAATGCCACTCATTCTCTGCAGATAGTTCAGGGCAACACGCTCTCCGGAAAGAAGTACGCGGATATCTCCGGTTACAGTGGCCATCAGCTCACCTTTTTTTACTTCATCTCCGTCCTTGCAATGAAGATCAATTTCTGTCTTTTCATCAAGGATCGTAAATACTCTCGCGTAGATTTCCAGTCCGGCAACCACACCATCTTCTTTTGCGATCAGGTCAACGGTTCCCTTTGTGGCAGTCGGCATTACTGCATTTGTAGAAACATCCTCGCTTGTGATATCTTCCTGTAACGCCATACGGATTAACTGATCCGCCTGCATTTTCATTGTAATTTCATTCATGGCTCATTTTCATCCTTTCGATTTCCTTTAATACCATTTTGTGATAACCATCCAGTACTGCTTCTTTGTCTTCATATGGTTTCATATCTACAGAACCGAGTCTGCACGGCTCATGCTTCTTTCCGAAAATTATATCATCTGCCGCTCTTCTTGCAAAGACCAGAGATTCCAGCAGGGAATTGCTTGCCAGTCTGTTTTTGCCGTGAACGCCATTACAGCTCGTCTCACCGCAGGCGTACAGCCCCTTCATAGAAGTACGGCTTCCCAGGTCAACTTTGATCCCGCCCATGAAATAGTGCTGTGCCGGAACGACCGGAATCGGCTCTTTGCGTGGATCAAAACCTTCTTCAAGGCATCTGCGGAAAATATTCGGGAAATGTTTCATAATCGTATCTTCGCCCAGCGGACGCATATCTTCCCAGACAAATTCTGTCTCATCTTTTTCCATCTGCCCGAAAATTTTCTGACTCAGAAGATCACGTGGCTGCAGCTCATCTGTAAAACGCTGTCCGTTCTTGTCATAGAGAAGTGCCCCTTCACCACGGACAGATTCGGAAATCAGAAATCTTCTGCCCGGCTTATGAGAATAAAGTGTTGTCGGATGAATCTGTATGTAATCAAGATGTTCAAGAACGACCTGATGTTTCATCGCAATTCCGAGACCATCACCGGCAATATGCGGGAAGTTCGTGGAATTCTTATAAAGGCCTCCAAGTCCGCCGCATGCCAGTACAACGTTGGACGCATGTACCGGGTAAACCTCATTCTGCTCATCCATGATAACCACACCGCCGCAAATATTGTCGTCAGAAATCAGATCGACCATCGTCATGTATTCACAGATTTCGATGTTATCTCTGGTGCGTGCCTGTTCAAGTAAAGTCTGTGTAATCTGTTTGCCTGTGATATCTTTATAAAAAAGAATTCTCGGCTGGGAATGTGCGCCTTCTCTTGTAAAATCAAGTTCTCCGTCCGGAGTTCTCGCAAATGTAACATTGCGCTGAAGAAGATCACGGATGATGCTGTTGGAGCTGCGGATCATAAGATCAACCGCTTTTTTGTCATTTTCGTAATGTCCTGCACGCATGGTATCTTCAAAGTAATCATTATAATCGTCTTCTCCGCGCAGCATGCAGATACCGCCCTGTGCAAGGAAAGAATCAGACTGATCCGCTTCCTGTTTGGTGATCATCAGGATATTTGTGCGCTCCGGGAGGTTCAGGGCACAGTAAAGGCCCGCTGCTCCTGTTCCTACGATAATGACGTCGTAATTTTCTTTCATTTTTTGTGTCCTCGTACCGGTGATGCCGGATTTTCTTTTGGGTTTGGATTTGTGTTTTCTGTTTTGTGATTATACTACCCGACATGTTAGGTGTCAAGACACCTGTGTATATTATTGTAAAGGTGTAAGGAAATATGCCGGAAAAGGTATTCAGACAGGAAATGTTGTGGGGCAGAGCTAAGGGAATACGGGACCGAGAACGGCTTCGGGACTGAAATTTTCTAAGGTGCCGCTCAACTATTAAAACCATCCATAAAAATCACAAACTCGCCTTCGGCTCAGACAGTGTGATTTTTATGAATAACATAGTTGTACAGCACCAAAGAAAATCTACAGTCCCTGCAGAGGTTCCCGGTCCCGTATTCCCCAGCTCTGTTCCACATTTTTCCGGCTCGGATTCACACCTTTTTCAAATTTTTCACTCCACCTTTCCAATATATAGCACGATCCTCTTTCTCCAGGGCGGCGCCCAACGTTCTTCCCCTGTTTGCGGCTTTCCCGCCGCCCGGTCCGGTTCCTGGCAAGCTCCGACCACCGCCCCCGCGAGATAAATAAAGTGAAACAGGTGAGACTATTTCTGTCCTGAAAGCACAAAAACCTCGACAGCTATCCCATTCCGCGAGCCTTTGCAGATATCTGTAGTTGTACTTGGTTCTGAAATGTCTGCGTTATTCAGAAATGCCAGCTCTGTCTGAGCGTCAGCGAGTTTGCTGGCATTCCTGAATGGGTTTAGCAGACAGATCATGACCTAGTACAACCAGATATCGAAACTGCTCGCAGATGGGATAGCTGTCAGAGGTTTTGTTCCTTCCACCAGACTTTTCTCACCTGTTTGTTTTATTTATTTCATGCTATATTTTACTATCAACAATTCCACACTCAATACATCCTGCAGTCTTCCGGTCTTCACGGCCTCCTCTGCATCTACAAAATCCGCCTCCGCTTTTTCAAGCTCCTCAATCTTGTACGCCCTCGCACATACCAGCAGATTTCTCACCGCAAACGACGGCACGCCCAGTCTTGTGGCTATCTCATTCTGGGAAGCGCCCTCCACCGACATCTTCTTCGCAAAACACATTTGCCGGAACTGCTTCGAAAGCAGAAACAGAATCCTCATTGGCGGCTCGCGAAGTGTCAAAAGATCATTGTACAGATCCAGCGCTTTACGCTGATTCTTTTCTGTAACGGCACGTACCATATCAAAAATTTTGTTTTCAGTCCGTGTGGTACAGATTTCCTCGATATCCTCTGCTGTGACGACATCTTTTCCCATCGTGTACGTAATCAGCTTTTCCAGCTCCATACGGATATTTCCCATGTCCGTGCCGGTCTTTGTCAGGAACAGTTCCATATCTCCCGGACGGATTCTTCTGCCTTCCTTCGCAAGGATTCCTGCTGCCCAGCGCATCAGAGTTTTCTCATCCTGCTTTGCAAATTCCACAATTCTGCCACAGCTTTTGACTGCTTTGTACATCCTGTTTCGTTTGTCGACTTCTTCCTCCACAAAAACAATACGCAGGTAGTCAGGAAGCTCCTTCATATAATCTGCCAGCTCGTCACATTTATTTTTAAAAAATCCCGAATTTTCTACCAGAACTACTCTGTGGTCTGCAAAAAAGGGCATCGTCTCGCAGAGATCGATCAGCTCTCTTGCTTCGATTCCTTTGCCTTCATATTTACTGAAATTCATGGTATCGTCATCTGGATTCAACGCATGTATCAGTTTTTCTTTATACTGGATCTTAAGATATGCCTCTTCGCCAAATAAAAGGTACGCATTTTTAAAATTGCCTGTCTTAATATCTTCCTGTAAATTCTTCAATGCTGACAAGTCCTCCTGAAAATCACCCTATCTGTCTCTCTAGTATAGACGATTTTTTCTTTTTTCTCAATCTATAAATCTGTCCAGCCAGATTCCTTCCCCGTCTGTCTGCACAGTAATTGCTCCGTTTTTCATCGTATATTCCACCTGCGCACCGCAATCTTCCAGCCTTTTTATTGTATCTGCCGACGGATGACCATATGTATTCTTTGCCGAACAGGAAATCACCGCAATCTCAGGACTTACAACATCCAGAAATCCCTGACAGGTCGAATATTTTGATCCATGATGTGCCACCTTCAGAAAGTCCACATCTTCCATTGAATCCAGCAGCTTTTTCTCAGTCTCTGCCCCGATATCCCCGGTAAAAAGTCCCCGAAACTTCCCAAAATGAACTTCCATGACCATGCCGTCTTCATTCGTATCACTGCCATCCGCCCCGTTTTCCGGTGCCAGAATCTCTATTTGAGCTTCCTTTGTTTTAAGCAGATTCCCCTCCCGGGCAGTCTGTACCAGAATCCCAGTCTGCTCTGCCAGCATTTTCAGCTTCTCGTACTCCTCACCTGTCGTATTCCAGTCCGGCAAAATAAGATTTTTGACACGCACTGTCGCAAGATTCTGTGCGCATAGTTCCAGAAGTTCCTCGATCCCACTGATATGATCCTGATCTGTATGCGAAACAAAAATCCCGTCCAGAGTGGCAATCCCCTGATTTTTCAGATACGGAAGTATCTGACAGACTGCTGTATTTTTCTTATTACTGCTGCCACCATCAATCAGGAAATTCTCTCCTCCGGGCATTTTAAGTACACAACAGTCCCCCTGCCCGATGTCCAGACAAGTGATCGTCAATCCATTACGGGAATGATATCCAAAAAAGCTGACCGCCAATATCACAAACATACCGGCGACCACATTCCCCATAGCTTTTCTCCGTCTCATCCCTGATCTTATTCGCTCTCCGTCATCCCCCTTTTCCTCATTCGCCAAACCAGACTTATCAGCTTTCGATTCTTTTCCCCCTGCTGCCTTCTTCCCCCACTTCAGTCCAGCAAAAGCCACACCCAGCATCACATAATACACCACACACTGCCACAGCTGAGGGCTTCCCGTGATCCAGGTGCTGTGCGGTATCCAGCCCACCACTTCACATAGTTTTTCGTAAAAAAACAGCACACATTTCCCCGGAAATACTACCCTCTTCGCAATTTCAATCACAAATATCCCCACCGGCAATGCAAAAATCCCACTTGCCAGCACAATCCCCGATGTCGGCAGCA
>OLPU01003075.1_pt1 | contig 10461 bp, 10 predicted proteins | sample 1673111 | NCBI WGS metagenome assembly OLPU01 (sample SAMEA3136755, study PRJEB25190) | human gut metagenome | reverse complement strand
ACTTCACGCTATGATGGACTGGATTGTTTGCAGTAATTTATGGAATTGCTATAATATCATTACATTGTAATGTTAAAATAATCCAACACACGCTGGCAGTAATTGTCACACACATTATGTGTTTTTGCTCTTACACTGGCGCGCTGTTCTTTATAATTATCTTTTCCGTTTTTAATATCCAGGATGAAATTCTCAAAATCCTGCATATTATACATATGTTCGCCAGGCATATATTCCAGCGGATCATCAAACACCCATCCTCTGGATTCCGTATAAGCCTCATAATCATCCAGTGTGAATCCAAGCGGTCTGTCTAACAGCAGATAATCAATCGCAACAGAAGAATAGTCAGAAACCAGCGCATCCGAACAGTTGATAAACTCATAAAGCTGCAGTCCGTTATCCGCAAGATCTCCGTTCTCCAGATAAACAATATTGGTAAGGACATTCTCACCAAAATCATAAGGTACCTGAAGGTAATGCTTCTTGATAACAATAAGAATATGATTCTCCTTACAGAACTTATTCAGTTCCAGAAGCTTATCTGCATCATCAATGATAGGAATATTGAATTCATTATTTAAGGTTTCCTCGTTCAGACGCTCACTGGAAGCATGTCTGTAGGTTGGCATCCACAGGATCAGTTTCTCGCTGTCTGTTTCCTTCAGAAGTTTCTTTTTATATTCATCTGCACGTTCACTGCCCTTAAGCATCATATCATAACGGGGATATCCAAACGAGAGCAGTTTTTTGGAAGTACATCCAAAAAATTCCATTTTGGTCTTAATGAAAATGTCCCCCGGTACCAGACAATAATCAAAGAAAACCTTACGCCCGTTCTTATTTGCCTTGTAACCACAGCCATGCCAGAGATCGATAAAGAGCTGATTTCTTCTCGACATACCAATCCAGTTAAAAGCCTGGGTGTAAAAAATATATTTTGATGTCAGTGCATATTTATATGCTTCTGCTCTTCGGATCGTGGAACCTTTCTTAAAGTTCTGCACAAATTTCACATTTTCAAACTGATATTCTTTATATTTAGACGGTTCATGGACCAGCCATACAATCTCATACTTTTTGTTGTATCCTTTCTCAATAAGATAGTCAAACAAAGCACGACCATTATCCGTAAAATCATCATTTGTTTCAAAGAGCATTCTATTCTCTACAAGTGCAGGGGGGAATTTCTTAAGGCGTCTGATCTTGCGATTATCATATAATCCATAGGTCACAGTTGCCCATGTCTCCTGCAACATGGCTTTTCTTCCCTTTTGAACTCTGACCTTGTTAATCTTGTTAATGGATTTTTTCAGTTTTTTTATTTTCTTTTTTATTCTTTTTTTCATATCTGGCTCCCTAGAATTCTTTTAATTTCTCACGAAGCATCGTTGAGGATGTATCTTTGGTATATGGCAGAAATACCAGCTTAGCACCCAGTTCTTCCATTTCTTTTCCAGTCTTCTCCCAACGTGCATTGCCCTTCCAGTCATCTCCAATATAGATTTCATTAAAGTGGACTTTTTCCCATACCTGCTTTTTGTCCAGGGTTGTCGTCACGATCACCTCATCAACATATCTGATGGCCCGTACAATCTCTGCCCTTTCTTCCAGCGGAACGATCGGTCTTTTGTTTTTATATGACTCTACCAGATCATCCGCATTCACACCGACAATCAGATAATCGCAATGTTTTTTTGCATTTCTGATCAGGTTCAGATGTCCTATATGAAACATATCAAAGGTTCCCTGTGTATATCCTATTTTTTTCTCCATTACATTCTCCCTGTTTTATTGCATTAATAGATAACTGTTCTCTTCGCATTCATATAACAGCTACAATTGTAAATAATCTGCAAGCCTTTTGCAATAGTTTTCTGTTTTATTGTGCATCTGTTTCAGATTCTTTGCTCTCTCCTGCCGGTAACTGTCTGTTCCATCAGTCAGATGTTTCATAAATTTTCTGATATCACAGGCATTATAGATTTTCTCACCCGGCATATATTCCAGCGGATCTTCAAATACAAATCCCCTTTTTTCTTTATATATATTGTAATCCGCAAGCACATATCCAAGCGGTCTGTCCAACAGCAGATAATCTACTGCCACTGACGAGTAATCAGAGAGCAGACCGTCGCTGATCCCTATCAGTTCATAAAGTTTTATCTGTTTTTTCTCCAACAGGGCTTCCGCAACATAACGTATATTGGTAAACTCCTGTTCATTCTCATCCCATTCCGTCTGAAGCGGATGCTTCTTTATGATCAGAATAATCTCCTGCTCCCTTAGATAACTGTCCAGTTCTTTCAGCTCGTTCATATCCTGTATTGCCGGAAGCTGACAGGGAAGCTCAATTTCATTTTCCGCACACCCTCCCAGATCACTTTTTCTGAAAGTCGGCATCCACAGAACAGCTTTTTTCCCTTTCCATCCGAACAGACTGTCCAGAATTTCATCCTTACTCATTGACGGATGCAGCATCCAGTCATATCTGGGATATCCCATCATTAACAGCCTGTCCGGTTCGCAGTTCCATAGTCCGGATTTCGTTTTCACAAATACCGGTCCGGGAACAAGTGCATAGTCAAAATCAGGCTTTATATTCTGTTTTTTCTTTCCCTGCTCTGCATCTTTATAACCGCACCCATGCCACAGATTTACAACTGTCTGTCCTTTACACCGATACCTGTTCAGTCCTGCACTGTTATGAGAATAAAAGAAAAATCCGGCTGTAGCACCATAATAATATGCCAGCGGACTGCTCCATCCATATTTATTTTCAGCAGTTACAAATTTTACATTTCCGGTATTCTGATTTCTGAATTTTCTTTTTTCAGAGACCAGCCAGATGATCTCATATTTTTTATTATACCCGGAACTTATAAGATATTCATAAAAAGCTTCCGGATTATCTGTGCAGTCCATCATTTCCCGATTTTTAAACACAAGCCGGTTTTTCTTTACTTTTCCAAAACGCACAGTCAGCTTTCCAATGACCTGCTGCTCTGTTTTTGTCATAAAACGACCGATATAGTGCAGGATCATTCCGAAAAAGCCCAGCCTTTCCGTATATTTTTTAATCGCACTTTTTGTCATACATGCCTCCGGAATCTTTGTAAGATAATTCAAATGCAGACTTTTCGGGAAGGATACTCTCAAAAGAATCTTTGATATTTCTTTTCTGTTGTCTGAAATCTCCTATATTTTCCGTATCATTTATACACAATATTTTACACTTCTGATTTCTGAGTACATCATGTATCTGCCGGTCGTGAAGACCTATGGTAAAAAATTTCCCGATTTTCGGTGATTGAGGTTCATATTTTCCCTCCATATACTGCCAGTATTTCATCACATACTGATTTACATCCCCCGGAGAACGGAATCGTGTCCTGCATACTCTGTCCAGCACTTCGCCTTCTTCCCTCCACACTTCTTCAAAGGTACTCTTCAAAAAAGAACTTGAGATATGAGAATATTTAAAACTGGAAAACTCCCTGTACGGAAGCATCAGCATATTTCTGAATACCATTTTTCCATATGCAGGATGAAACCATTTTTTCCAGTTTCTGCCAATCACTTCTCTCTTTGAATAATGCATATTTACAAGTGCCGCATTGTTCATAAGAATGCAGGCAAACGGATTATTGATATCATCCTGTACCAACGCTGTTTCTATACAATAGTCTCTTGGAAGACCATTTCTGAAAAAGTCTTCCGGTTCCATTTTATTTATGATGAAGGTATCATCATTAAAATATACAAACTGTTCGGATAAACCTCGGATCCGATGCATATTCAGTTCAATGGGATGACTGCTGAATGTGGGCAGATACTGCTTCGGAATATAATCCTCGTGTTTTACAACTGTCAGCTTCGGATGATCTGTATTCAGCCAGGAAGGGATATGCCCCCATGTTACAAAATATATATGATTCACCCATGGAGCAAATTTTTCAACACCTCTGAACCAGTACTGCAGATTTTCCCAGTCCCGAAATCTGCTGTCCTGTGTCTGGTCATTTTTAATTCCCAGATACTCATTTCTCTGCTTTATCCAGGCTGAGTCTGATCCATCCACCCATGGCAATACAAAATCAATCTTGTCCATCTGTAATTTACCTCGTATGATAATATAAATCTTTCAAACGTTTTGCCTCTGTCTCAATGTTAAAATGCGCATCTGACAGCCGCTTCTTTATCAGATCAGCCTCTTCTCTGTTCATAGAACTCATTGCCATCACTGTTGCCGCCCACTGTATATTATCTCTGTCAAGTGACAGCCGTCTGACTCTCTCAGGAAAAACAACTGCCTCCTCAGACACCGCCTCTGACATTACGCAGGCAAGTCCATTTGCCTGGGCTTCAATAAGCGCAAATGGCACACCCTCAAAAACAGACGGAAACAGAAAAACATCCATAGCAGATAAATACCTGCGGATATTCTCCTGTTTACCGGCAAAATATACCTTATCTTCCAGTCCTTTCTGCACTGTTTTCTCTTTTATCTCTTTGTACAGACCTTCCTTTGGACCTACCAGACACAGCATCACATCTTTTTTTTCGGAAACGATCTGTTGGAAAATATCAAGCATTCTGTCATGATTCTTCGGAATATCAAATCTTCCTACATGACCGATCACTGTTTTATTTTCCCATCCCAGTTCCTTTCTGAGTGAATCTCTGTCTTTTTCTGAAAAACTGAACTTCTCTGCCTGAATGGCATTATTGATCAACGTAACCTGACCGCTTTGGAAAGCTTTATCTCCAAACAGCCACCTGCCCGCCATTTCTCCGCATGCAATCCTGTCAGTAGCATATTTTGCAATCTTTGGTCTGTTCCAGTTGTCCATGATTTTTCTGATCAGTCCGGGACAGGAAGAGCTGTGGCTGTGCGCAATTATCTTTGGCACTTTCATTGTATGAGCCACACGTAACGGAACAATATTTGCAGCTGAAAGCATATTTACATGTACTGCATCATATTTTGTTTCTTTTAATATTTTTTTCAGTTCTTTTATATAGCCCTGATAGTTCTTTTTTACATTTGGAATATAGTAGATCCTTCCACCCAGTTTCCTGATTTCCTCTTCATATGCAATTTTATCATACATACACACAAAATCAAACTGTATATCCATATGCACCAGAACTCTATAGTAATTCATCACAAATGCTTCCAGACCTCCGGCAACATTTCCCATTCCAATCTGCAGTATTTTCATGATACGCTCTCCCATCCGTCACTATTGTCCACTCTGAATCCTATTGCGATTCTCTCGAAAAATCATTCCCGTACCGCATAATGTTCCGTCACCTTTTTCTTTAACAGCCGTATCAGTTTCTGATATCCTGTAATCTTCTTAAGAAAATCCAGGCAGTAACTGATTCCCAACGAAATCACAAGAACTGCAACAGGAATCAGCCAGAATTTTTTTAATGCAAATACATATTTTCCCAGAGAATCTCTCACAAATGTATGTACCAGCCAAATGTTCATGGAATGCTTGCCCAGATACTGAAGGAACAAGGATACAGGCGTAATCCTGAACAAATATTCAACGCAAAAGAGAATCAGCAGGAATGGAACAAGTGCATACCGGAATTCCCAGAAAATTTTCAGGTCGATTTTATGGTACAGGAAAAGGCCGGCACACAGTAAAGCAGACAAACAGATGAATTTTAATTTTTTCCGCCTGTATTCATGCAATTTTTGAAAGAAATTATATTTACAGCATAACATTCCTGCCACAAATATCAAAAGAAATGAATATGGCTTTGAGCCTCCCTGAAATCCAATACCTAAAATTCTCGGAAGCAAAAAGATAACTGCAATACAGAATATGCCTCCAAATTTCTCAATCGTCCCATCTAACAGAGGAAGCAATATAATAAATACAAACGCAGCACTCATATACCACCATGCCCCGTTAAGACTTTCAGTCTCCAAAAGTCTGGAGATTCCCAGTATATCTGCAAATACGGCGAATCCTCTTTCATAAAAGGTTTCTCCCCACTTGCTCGGATCCTTAAGTCCAAGTCCAAAGTAAATAAGATAGGATACAGCTGCAGTAAACCAGAATCCGGACATAGTGGAAAGAAGATGTCCGGATATCCATTCTGATACTGCATACTTTTCTTTATTTTTCATTTTAGCCGAATATCCATACATCAGCCCGTAACCGGATACAAATGCAAATATTGCCACGCAGATTTTACAGCATTCCGCAATAGCAACAAGCTGTTCTGTTGTCAGCCCGCACAGATCCACCTGATATCTTTCGATTCTGTCTGCAAGACGGTAGCAGTGGTGAAAGATCAGCAGTAACACTGCAAGACCTTTTAAAGCTGCTGAATCTTCTTTTTTTAATCCGTTTGTCATATACTCCTCCGGATATTTCTGACTTCTTAAATTTTTTCTCTGTCAGACAGATATCTCTGTCTGTCCCTGTCAGTTAGTCATTTTCTCATACTGTTCAGAAATCGTATCAATATCTCCGTAAGCGATCAGTTTTCCTTTTTCAAGGATCATCGCCTTATTACAGATTCTCTGAACCTGTGCCAGAGAATGAGAGACAAACAACACTGTTACACCCGAATCAAACATGCTGAGTACTTTCTTCTCACTCTTCTTACGGAATTTCGCATCACCTACAGATAATACCTCGTCCAATATCAGAATTTTGGGAGAAACCACTGTAGCAATCGAAAATCCAAGTCTGGATTTCATACCTGATGAATAGTTCTTGATCGGCACATCAATAAAATCCTTCAATTCGGAAAATTTCACGATCTCATCATACTTCTCATCAATAAATTCTTTGGAATATCCAAGCATTGCTCCGTAAAGATAAATATTTTCCTTTCCTGTATACTGTTGATCAAATCCAGCACCTAATTCAAGCAATGGAGCGATCTTCCCCTTGGCTGTCACAGTTCCTTCCGTTGCTTTTAATACCCCTGCAATAACCTTTAACAGCGTACTCTTTCCAGCTCCATTCAATCCAAGGATTCCAAGTCGATCCCCTTTGTTAAGGGTAAAATTAATATCTTTTAATGCCCAAAATTCATTATATGAAATCTGATGTTTCAATAACTTGATCACATAATCTTTCAGATCATCAACCTTTTCCTGACTTAAGTTAAACTTCATTCCAACATGTTCAACTTTCAATACTTCTTTCTTTGCCATGATACCCTCCTAAATATGCAGAATGAATTCATCTTGCTTCTTATAGAAGAAAATCAATCCTACAATAACACTTACGATTGCAAACACGATGGATGCAGCTAAAAACTTCATATTCATCGGCATACCAAAAACAGCCTGTCTAAAATTATGGATCAAAAGATATAATGGATTACATTTTAAGATCCATCCAAAACCTGATTTTAATAACTTCTCTGGTTTGTAGAAAATTGCTGAAGCATACATAATGATCATTAATCCTACAGACCATAAATATTCTAAGTCTCTAAAGAATACTGCCATCGTAGATAGGATCATTCCAACTCCAAAAGCTGTGATCAGTAATAAGATTAATGGAATGATCGCCTGTGCCAGATAAATGGTTGGATATACCTTCAAAACAATAGATACTACTACCAACACGATCAAAGAGATAGCAAAAATAATATAATTAAACAATACACTGGATAATGGATAAATATATTTTGGCACATATACTTTCTTGATCATTGCAGCATTACCGCTGACCGCTCGAAGACCGGATTTCGTGCCGGATGAAAAAAAGGAATATAACAATCGTCCGGACAGGATATATACAGGATACTGTTCATCGTTGTTACCAAAGAATGTACCAAACACCAACGTCAATACAAGCATCGTGAGCAATGGCTCGATCAGCGTCCATAAAATACCCAAATAAGAACGACGATACTTCAACTTGATATTTTTCTTTACCAACTCTGTCAGCAAATACTTATATCGCAGAAAGTTTTTCAAATACTTTTTCATAACTGACTTGCTCTCCTTCATCATGTACAATTTTTGTACCATTGTTTTATCTGTTTATTCTGTATTGCATACGAATCCAGAATATCATTGCTAATTATATCATACCCCCAAAAAAAGTCAAACAATAGTTCCGAAACATCGCTTTTGAATTTTGGACAACTAATTGCATCTTTCTCATTTCTGCGATATAATATTACTTGCAGAAATTTTATTCTTTGTGAATAGGATCTACTGCTAAATTTTGAAAAGCCTGTGAGGAGTGCTTAACGTGATAACAAAATTGCCATTTTCCTTAAAATATGAGACCGGCTTAGATTATCCGATCACCATGTATGATCACCTTCCCTATCAGCGGGATTCTGATTACTGTAATGCTGAAAAGATCGGATTGAGCACCGGCAAGATTATTAAATACTATCTCTGTAACAACGAAACAGAGCCGCTGACGATCAACAATCATGATGATGAGATTGATGAACTCCTTCTTCATATTCAGTTGCAGGAGCAGAAGCACGCTCAGATCACAAAGGAACCGCAGCCGGAAACTCAACAAGTTTCTGATGAGATCACGCAGGATTAAATTGAATCACTGTTAGCGGATAATACGGAAGAACCTGATGCTGATCCAAAGCCCATCACAGATTTTGAGCCTGCTGAGGAAACTATCGAACCGGAAATTGAATCGACTGTTGTTTCTTAGATTTTTATAACGACAGATTATTTTTTGAAACAATTAATAGGCATTCACACCATATGTGTGAATGCCTATTTTCTAATTTGCAGACCATTATTTCTTCTTTTTGAATGGACTTCGCTTCTCTTTGTGAGACTTATGACCAGTCTCCGGTTCTTCTTCCTTCTTCCCGTCCATTGCCTGATCAAAAGCTTTCAAAAGTTCTTTTTGCTCAGCGTTCATCTTTGTTGGTACCTGAACCACCAACGTTACATAATGATCGCCGCGTACCTGTTTATTCCGTGTTGTCGGAACACCTTTACCACGCAAGCGAACTCTTGTATCTGTCTGCGTTCCCGGTTTTACCGTATACATCACGTCTCCGTCGATCGTCTTGATACGCACTTCTGCACCCAATGCTGCCTGCGCAAACGTGATCGGTGCTGTGGAATAAATATCATAATCCTGACGTTGGAAGATCGGATGACGCCCAACAATAACCTGTACCAGCAAATCGCCTCTTGGACCTCCATTGATACCTGGTTCTCCCTTATCACGAATACGAATACTCTGTCCGTTATCGATTCCTGCCGGAATGCTGACAGAAATTTTCTTTCTGCGGCTAATGTAACCACTTCCGCCACAATCCGGGCAACGATCCTTAATGATCTTGCCAGTGCCATGGCAGTCCGGACATGCCTGAACATTTCGCACAACGCCAAACAATGACTGCTGTGTAAATACAACCTGACCCTTGCCGCCGCACTTGCTGCAGGTTTCCGGCTGTGTTCCCGGTTTAGCACCGGTTCCATGACACTTTGCACAGTCTTCTTTAATATTCAGTTCAATCTCTTTTTCAGTGCCAAAACATGCCTCTTCGAATGTCAAATGTACGGATACACGCACATTCTGCCCTTTCATCGGACCATTATTGGCACTACGGCTTCTTCCGCCGCCACCAAAGAAATCTCCAAAAATATCTCCAAAGATATCTCCCATGTCAAATCCGTTAAAATCGAATCCACCTGCTCCACCACCGGCACCACCATCAAATGCTGCATGACCGAATTGGTCATACTTGCGGCGTTTGTCTGCATCGCTTAGAATGGCATACGCTTCAGAAGCTTCCTTAAACTTTGCCTCCGCTTCTTTATCACCCGGATTCATATCCGGATGATATTTCTTGGCCAATTTACGATATGCCGATTTAATTTCCGAATCGGAAGCGGTTTTGCTTACGCCTAATACCTCGTAATAATCTCTCTTCTCTGCCATTTTCTAAACTCCTGCTTTTATACTTCACGGTATTCACCGTCTACCACATCATCATCTGCACCATTGTCTGCAGCACCTGCGCCCATATCCGGGCCTGCGCCTGCACCCATATCAGGACCTGCACCTGCTGCCTGTGCACCTTCATACATCTTCTGGAACACATTCTGTGCACTCTGCATCAATTTCTCATTTGCAGCCTTGAGCTCTGCAACGTCAGCCTCAGAAACATTCTCTGCATCTGTCTTCTCAACCAATGCTTTCAAAGCATCAATGTCAGCCTGAACCTGTGCTTTCTCGTCAGCACTGATCTTATCGCCAACTTCATCCAATGCTTTCTGTGTCTGGAACACAAGACTATCAGACTCATTTCTTGTATCAACAGCTTCTTTACGAGCCTTATCCTCAGCCTCAAATTGAGCTGCTTCCTGAACAGCTTTCTCAATCTCATCATCAGACATGTTAGATCCGGCTGTGATCGTAATGTGCTGTTCTTTTCCTGTACCAAGATCCTTAGCGGATACGTTTACGATACCGT
>OLPU01003074.1_pt1 | contig 10461 bp, 9 predicted proteins | sample 1673111 | NCBI WGS metagenome assembly OLPU01 (sample SAMEA3136755, study PRJEB25190) | human gut metagenome | reverse complement strand
TTAGTATAGCCATCGTTCCAAATTCAGAGAAAGAACGCCCCAGGTGGGGCTTGGATTTTTGCGCTTTGAAGGAGGTTGCGCGCCGCCATGTGCCGGATGCGGGCCGCGACGAAGCTGAGAGGAGGAGCCATGAGTCATTGGAAGCAGGCGCGTTGGCCGTTCGTGGTCTTCGTGCTCATTGAAGTGGTCATTTTCGGATCGGGCAGCGCTGTGACGAAGTTCGCCTACGACTCCATCACGCCTTTGTGGTGCCTGGCCGTCCGCTTCGGCTTGGCCACGGCGGTGTTCGCTCTCTTCTTCGGTCGCCGCATCGTCGCGCGGCTGCGCAGCGTGAAGGTGCGGCTGTGGCTGCCCCAGGCGCTGTGCATGGGCATTTCCTATTTGTGCTGCAACGTGGCGCTCGACCTTACCACCGCCACCAACGTGGGGTTTCTCGTGGCGCTGCCGGTGGTGTTCGCGCCTCTGCTCTCGACGGTGGCGGAGCGCTCTCGCTACCCGCGCGCCATCATTCCCTTCCAGGTGGGAGTAGCCGGCGGCCTGTACCTTCTGTGCAGCCAGGGCGGCAGCCTCGCCGTAGGGCCTGGCGAGTTTCTGGCTTTAGGGTCGTCGGTGGCGCTGGCCGGTGCGCTCGTGTTTGGCAAGCAGGCGCTGGCCGAGCTTGACGCCGTTACGGTGGCCGGCACGCAGATCGCCGTGGCCTTCGCGCTGTGCCTGGGATGCGCTCTGGCGTGGGAGCCGATGCTGGACGTGGCCGCCGTGCGGCCGGTGGCCTGGGGTATTATCGTGTTCTTGGCATTGTTCTCCACCTGCCTGGCGTTCTTCCTGCAGAGCTTGGCGCTCGACCGCCTCTCTTCCACGACGGTGTCGCTGCTGCTGACGGGCGAGCCGGTGTTCACGGCCCTGTTCGCCTACCTGTTCCTGGGAGAGACGCTTTCGGCGATGGGGCTTCTGGGTGCCGCGGTCATCGTGGGCACGGTGGTGGCCGCCACCTGGGCCGACGGACGCACGCCTGCGCCGGCTCCCGAGGAGGCCCCGGCTCCTGCTCCTGCTGCGACGTCGGCTGTGCCGGCGAAGTCGGTTGCAATGGCGGCTTCGGCGGGGGCATCTTCTGCGCCGGCTCCCCTCGTCCCGTTGCGCCGTCGGGCCGTGGCTCCTCCGCGCTTGTTCGTGCGCAGCCGTCGAAAAAGCCGGATGGCCGCGTAGCGTTTTCCGGCCTCGTTTTCCGAACTTCTCTTGCCCGCCCCGGTGCGCTTCGGCTGCGCCGGGGCTTTGCCCTACTCCGCCACGATGACGCCGAGGCGCCGGGCCAGGGCAGCGGCCTGGTAGACGTTCATCTTCGTGCCGTAGATTTCCGCCATGGTGTCGGAGAGCGCCACGCCCTCCAGCTGACAGGTGGAGAAATCGAGCCCGAGCAGCGGCGTGCGGAAGAAGCTCGTGCCAATGAAGCGGTCGTCGTCCAAGGTCACGTAGTGCAGCTCCATTTCGGCCATGTCGGCGCCGGAGAAATCGCAGCGCGTGGCCGATACGGCCCAGAAGCGGCAGCGGTTGAAGGCCCCAAAGTCCAGTGTGCAGTCCGTGAGCGTTACGTGCTCAAGGTTCGCTTCCATGAACGATGCGCCCGTGAGCTTGCAGTTCTTGAAGGTGCAGCGGGTGAAGCCGGCGTTGTCGAAGTAGCTGTTGGCGAAGTCGCATCCTTCGAACACCGTGTCGGTGAACAGCGAACCGGAGAAGTCGCAGCAGGAGAGGAAGCAGTTCGCGAACCGGGCGTGGGCCGCTTGCAATTCCGAGAAGTTCTCGTCGGCGATGATCAGGCCGCTCGCGTCGATGGCCTCCAGCGGTTCCTCTGCCCCGCCGCGCAGATCGTCGGCCTCCAGGGCGCGCAGCTCTTCCGGAATGGTCGGCAGCGACAGGGTGCGCTGGGCGGCGGCTGCCTCGTAGGCGGTCTGGACGGGATCGGGAATAGTGGCCACGGGACGATCCTTTCTCCGGCGCGACATGGGGCCGGCAGCGTAGCGACAAACGGTTCGCGAGTCGTCAAGTGTCGCGAGTCATGTCGGCGATAGTGCCGTCATTTTACTATGTCCGCCAAAATGTTGCGCATCGCTGTTGCTTTCGAGGCTCTTTTTGTGCAGGAAATTGCGATAGGGAGAGTCTGAAAGACGATCCATTGCGGGACGAATCGTTTAGAAAAGCATGTGACCTGGGAAAACGTCATGAACGCAAAAAGCTGAGCCCATGGCGGTCGTCGTCAGGTTCTCCCTATCGCAATTTCCTGCACAGAAACGCTTTGTCGGGCTGCGTGGCGGGTGTTGAACGGTGAAGTTTGCAGGTGCTCTTCGTGCGGTTCGAGAGCATGAGGCCGGCGATGGTGAGGGCGACGCCGGCGACGATGGGAGCGGTGACGGGCTCTCCGAGCACGAGGGCCGAGGCGGCGCCGGTGAGCGCGGGCACGAGGTAGATGTAGGTGCTCGTGACGACGGCGCCGAGGTGCTTCACGGCGAAGTTCCAGGTGGCGAAGCAGGCAGCTGAGGCGCCGAGCCCCAAGAAGAGCAAGTTCGCAACGACGAGGGAATCGGTCAGGCCCAGAGCGGGGAAGGCCCCTGCGAAGGGAATGGCCGGCATCATGAACAGAAGGCCCCAGGCGAAGATGCGTTTGGTGGCGGCCAGCGTCTCGTAGCCCGCGTCGGCGATGCGACTGACGAGGGTGGAGTAGACCGACCACACGAGGGCGGCGATGAAGGCCAGCGCGCAACCGATGAGGTTGTCCGCGGTATTTCCCGCGAAGGCGTCGCCGCTGGCGGTGCCGACGAGCACGATGCCGCCCATGGCCAGGGCGAATCCGACGGCGAAGTGGGTCGGCGAGGCGGGGCGCTGTCCGCGGCGGAGCGCGATGAGGGCGCAGAAGAGGGGAGAGGTGGCCGCGATGGCGCCGACGGCGGTAGCGCTTGTGAAGGTGAGCGCCACGTTCTCAAGTAAGAAGTAGCAGGCCACGCCCGTGAGACCTGCGGCGGCGAACAGACGTCCATCGCGCGGGTGCGTCAAACGCAGCCGGTGCGGGCGCAGGCAGCTGAGGGCGGCGAAACCCAAAGCGAACCGGATGACGAGGATCCACAGCGGCGTGAGCCCAGCAGCGAGCAGCACCTTGGTGGCGACGAAGGTGGTGCTCCAAACGAGGATGGTGAACAGGGCGAGCGCGTGCGCTTTCATGGGCGTACCTGCTCTGGCGACGAAGCAAGCGCGTTCGCAGGCTCGGCTCCGGCGATGGCGCGCTGGTAGAAGCCGGGCGTCATGCCGAGACGCTCCTTGAAGGCGCGGGTCAGGTGAGCCTGGTCGGAGAAGCCTGCCGCCCAGGCGGCGTCGGCGCAGCTAGCCCCGGCGGCGAGCGCCTCCCGGGCGGCCTCCACCCGCAGCGAGGCAAGGTAGCGCATGGGTGTGAGCCCGAAGGCGGCGGTGAACGACCGCAGGGCGCGGTACTTGTCGAGGCCGGCCGCTGCGGCGACCTCTTCCAAGCGCACGGTGGTGGACGCGTGTTCCCTCAGATAGGCGGCCATGGCCTGAGCGGCCGGGTTGGGGGCTGCCGGATTGGCCGGGGAGGGATGCTCGCGGCCTTCCGATTGGCTGTGGGTCGCTTGACCGCAAGCCGTTTGGTCGGAGGTTTCGGGCTCGTTGTGGGCTGCCAGCAGCTCGATGAGCAGGCAGAGCTCCTCTTCCACGTGCGCCTCGTCGATGATGGGCTCTTGCATGAGGCTGGCGAGGTCTCCCATGAGGGCGATGGCCTCGGCGTCTTCAACGATGGGGCCGGCAAAAGGCGGGCAATCGTGGAAATCGAGCAGGGCGAGGCTGTCGTAGACGAGCGGCGTGGCTCCCTCTTGGACGCATCCGTGGGCGTCGCCCGCGTTGAGGGCGAGCAGCTGGCCGGGGCCGAGGCGGTAGCGCGTGCGGTTGCATTCCATAATGCGATGCCCCTCGCGCACGAGGCCTATGACCGGGTAGCCGTGGGCGTGAGGCGCGAACAGCTGGTCGAAGCCGGTGAAATGCCGGAACTCGATCGTGCCGCCAAGGGCGCGGCGCACGGTCTCGCGGTGCCGGGAGTGGCGGGGCTGCTGAGTATGTGGGGCGTGAGTCATCTCCATAACAAAGAGAGATGATAGCCATTTGCCCGCAGATTTCTTGCATGAAATTGCAGCGGCGCACTATGCGGCCTTGCGGATGTTGGAGGCGCCGGGGAACGTCGCGGGCGGTGGGGAGCGGATGACGCTGCGACCTACCGCCACCAGGCGATGGCGATCTGGGTACGGTTTCTCAGCCCGCACTTCTGCAGGATGGCCGAGATGTGGTTGCGCACCGTGCCCTCGGACAGGAACAGCGTCTGCGCGATCTCGCGGTTGTCGAGCCCTTCGGCGATGAGCTCGGCGATATCGTGCTCGCGCTGCGTGAGGCCCTCGGCGAAGGCGGGAGTGGCCTGGCTGTTGCCATCGGGGTGCGACGGAGAGCTGTCAAGGGCGGTTCCGGCGCCGCTCGCCAGCCGTTGCCCGATGAGCGCGCTCACGCGGTCGGTGACATCGGATCCCAGGACAATCTGGCCTTCCATGACGGAATGCAGCGCTTCGGCCAGACCACGCGCCTCCTGTTTGATGAGGTAGCCGCGGGCGCCGATCGCCAGCGCGCGCACGATGTAGTCGTCGTCGGCAAAGGTGGTGAGGAAGACGATGCGCGCCTTCGGGTGGGCGGCGAGGATGGCCTCACCGGCGGCCAGACCCGACAGATCTGGCATGCGGATGTCGAGGAGCATGATGTCGGGGTGGTGCTCGTTGAAAAGCGCCGCCGCCTCGGCCCCCTTCGTGCCGAGGGCCGCCACGCGCACGCTACCGCGCGCCTCCAGTATCGTGCGCAGCGATTGGGCCACGAGCTCGTCGTCGTCCACGATGACGACGGAAAGGGGAAATGGGGCGCTCACGGGCGAACCTCCTGGGTTTTGGGAAAGGTGGCGAAAACGCGGGAGCCGGTGCGCGGCGAGGGCAAAGGGCCGAACGAGAAAGTGCCGCCCAAGGCTGCCGTGCGCTCTTCCATCGAGGCGAGCCCGAGGCCGCCCTCACCGACCAGGTTCGCCGCGCGTCCGTTGTCCTCGATGGCGAGCTGATAGAAGCCGGGGAACTCGAGGAGGGAGACGGCGATGCTCGTGGCGCACCCGTGCGTGCGGGCGTTCGCGAGCGCCTCGCGCACGATAGCCACGACGGCAAGGGCGACAGGGCGCGGAAGGCTTTCGGCCTCGAAGGCGAGCGTGCCGGCGACTCCCGGGAATTCCCCGATCAGCTCGGCTAAGGTGGTCTGTGGATCGAAGGCCTCGTCGTGCAGGTCGTGCACGCTGGCCCGCACGGTGCCGAGGGCCTCGTGGAGGGTGGCGCCGACCGCCGCCAGTTCTTCGGCAAGCGCCGGATCGTCCTCGTGCGTGACGGCAAGAGCCTCCATTTGCAGCACCGAGCGGGTGAGCAGGTGGCCGACGTTGTCGTGGATCTCCCGCGCGATGCGGGCTCGCTCGGCCAGCACCGCGCAGCTCACTTCCAAATCTTGCCGCTCGGCGAGGTCGCGGGTACGCTCGGCCAGCGCGAGGCGGTCTTCCTGCACGGCGTCGCGCCATTGGCGCAGCGAGGCGCGCTCGGCTTGAACCTTGGCCGTGCGCCGGGCGGCTAGGCAGGCGAGCGCTCCCAGCAGAAGGGCTGTGGCGGCCAGCGCAGCGCTTCCGGACACTGCGGTGTCCAGGAGGGACGCGGGCCACAGAAAGCGCAGAGGGCCGAGGTTCTGCGCCACCGCGGCATAGGCCAGAAGCGGCACGAAAGCGGCCAGGGCCGGCGCGGCGAGCGCGGCGATGAGGTAGACAGCGGCGATGGCAAGACGTGCGGCGCGGGTGAAGCGCGCGGTGCGGGCAGGGCTTGCGGCGCTGGCGGGGGCCTGGCGCTGCGCACCGCCTTCGCCGCGATCGAGCAGCTCGAGCGCGCCCGTGGCGATGAGGGCGAGAAGCGGCGCCGCTACGGCTGCGGGGGCAGCGGGAGCGAGCAGAAGGAGGGGAAGCCCCAGCCCGAAGAGAACGATCTCGTCGACGATTCTATCCATGGGGCCATTATAAGGCGCACGTTCGCGAAGCAAGGGGCACGTCGACATTCGTGACATTTGGCACTTCTGCGGCGCGGCGGTTCTTGGAATAATGGGGCCATGACCGATAGGGGAAGGAGCGCTCATGGACGGCGAGCTTACGAACGACAGCGCGCGGACCGGCGCGCTGAGGATCGATGGCACGCAGGATGGCGCGCAGGGCGACTGCGCGAGAGACGATAGCGCACGGGCCGGCGCTATGTCGGCGCCCATCGTCGAGGTGCGCAACTTGGTGAAGCGCTACGGAGACGTGGTGGCGCTCGACCACTTCGATTTGCGCATCGAGCCCGGCGAGATCTTCGGGCTTTTGGGCCCGAACGGTTCGGGCAAGACGACGGCCATCAATTGCATATTGCAGCTGCTCACCTTCGACAAGGGCGACATCTGCCTGTTCGGCGAGCCCATGACGCCCACGCGCTACGACCTGAAGCGCAAGATCGGCGTGGTGCCGCAGAACGTGGCGCTGTTCGAGGAGCTCACCGTGCGGGAGAACATCGACTTCTTCTGTGCCCTGTACGTGGACGATCGGCGCGAGCGGGCGCGGCTCGTGGACGAGGCCATCGCGTTCGTGGGCCTCGAGGACTACGTGAAGTTCCGCCCGCGCAAGCTCTCCGGCGGCCTTCTGCGGCGGCTCAACATCGCCTGCGGCATCGCCCACAGGCCCCGGCTCGCCTTCTTCGACGAGCCGACGGTGGCGGTGGATCCGCAGAGCCGCAACGCCATTCTGGAGGGCATCCGCCGCATGAACGCGCAGGGCTGCACCGTGGTGTACACGAGCCACTATATGGAAGAGGTGGAGGAGATCTGCTCGCGCATCATGATCATGGATCGCGGCCGGTCGGTGGCCGTGGGCACCAATGTCGAGCTGAAGGCCCTAGTGGGGGCCGGCGAGCGCATCATCGTGGAGGTGGCGGCGCTTGGTGATGCCGTGCGCGGGCGCCTGGCCTCGCTGCCCCATGTGCGGCGCGTGACCTACACCGAGCCGGAGCTGGTCGTGCAGTGCGAGCAGGGCGGCCACAACGTGGGCGACGTGCTGGGCGTGCTTGCGGACGCGGGGTGCGCCGTGGGCCGCGTCTATGCCGAGCCGCCCACCTTAAACGATGTGTTCCTCGAGATCACCGGTAAAGAGCTGAGGGATTAGGAGCGGGCTATGGGCACGTTGTTCGCAAGCACGTTGCGGGCGCTCGTTCGCGAGAAGAGCCTGTTCATCTGGTCTTTGGCCTTCCCCATCCTCATGGCGACCATCTTCATGTTCATGTTCGCGAACTTGGACGGCGCCATGGAGTTCGACCCCGTGCCCACCGGCGTGGTGGCCGATGAGGCGTGGGGCGCGTCGCCGTTTTCAGCGGTGGCGGAGGCGCTGGGGGAAAGGGGCGACGATCAGTTGCTGGACGTGCGCCGCTTCGCCGATGGGGAGGCGGCCGCATCGGCCCTCGTCGACGGCGAGGTGATGGGGGTGTTCTCCGTCGACGAGGACGGCGAGCCGGTGCTGTCCCTGGCGCCGGGGCTGCAGATCGGCCAGACGACGGATATGGACGCCATCGATCGCAGCATCCTGGAATCGGTGGTGGGCACCTACGTGCGCGACGCCGACCTGATGACATCCATCGCCCGCGAGAACCCCGGGGCCTTCGCCGATCCGGGCCGTCTGGAGGCGATGTTCTCGAGCGTCGATGCGACCGAGGAGGTCTCGCTCACCCACGCCGCGCCCAAGGAGTCGGTGCGCTTTTACTACGCGCTGTTCGCCATGGCGGCCCTGTTCGGCGCCCAGATCGCCGTGGTGGCCGTCTGCTGGACCCAGCCGAACCTCTCGCTGTTGGGCGCGCGGCGGGCGCTGGGGGCCATCGGGCGCACGCGCACGCTTCTGGCGACGCTTCTGGCCTGCTGGCTGCTGTCGTTCTGCTGCCTGCTCATCGCGTTTCTGTACACGCGTCTTGTCGTGGGGGTCGACTTCGCCGGCCGCGAGGGCCTGTGCGTGGCGGGACTGGGCGCCGCATCGCTGCTCGCCTGCGCCCTGGGCACGGCGCTCGGATCGCTTCCCAAGTTGGACGTGGGGTCGAAGACGGGCATTCTCACCGGGGTAGTGTGCCTGCTCTCGCTGTTCACGGGGCTCTACGGCGAGCCCTGCATGGAGCTGGCCGACATGGTCTCGCGGGAATTCCCCGTGCTGGCCTCGCTGAACCCGGCGAAGGCCATCTGCGACATGTTCTACAGCCTGTACTACTACGACGGGCTGGAGGTGTTCGCGGGGAACGTGGCGCTCATCGGCCTGTTCTCGGCTGCGCTGTTCGCCGTAGGGGCCCTGTTCGTGAGGAGGCAGCGCTATGCAAGCCTGTAGATATGCCTTGGAAGTGGTGGCGAAGCATCCCATCTATCTGCTGGTGTACGTGGGCTTTTTGAGCCTCATGGGCCTGTTTATCACCAGCGGCGTGTACCCGCCGGCGACAAGTGCGGGCTATGAGTCGGCCGAGGTGCCCTTCGCGGTGATCGATCGGGATCAAAGCGACTTGTCGCGCTCGGTGGCGGCGTTCCTCGAAGAGCGGGGAACGTCGGTTGAGGTGGCCGACGAGGCGCGGGCCTGCCAGGATGCCGTGGCCACGGGCTTGGTGGATTATCTGCTCATCGTGCCCGCCGGGTTCGAGGAGGGCTATCTGGCGGCGGCCCGCGACGGCGGCGACGGCCCGCGCCTTGAGACGGTGTTCAGCTTCCAATCGATGGCGGCCACGCTGGTCGATACCCAGGTGAACCAGTATCTGGGGCTGGTGCGGGCCGCGGCGGTGCTCGAGCCGGACGCATCGCCGGAGGCGCTGGTGGCCCAGGCCGAGGCCTCCGCGCAGAAGGAGCCGCGCATCGAGGAGGTTTCCGTCCCGGGTGCGGCGGTGGGGAGCGAGGCCTTCGTCTTCTATCTTATGTGGAGCGCCTACCCGCTCACGGTGGCCGTGGTGGTGTCGGTGGGCATTCTCATGGGGGCCTTCAACCGCACCGAGGTGCGGCGGCGCGTTGCCGTCTCCTCCACCTCGGGCTTGGGTCTGGGGCTGCAGAAGGCGGCGGCGGGGCTCGTCGTGGCGCTTCTCGTGTGGGCCGTTATCATGGGCATCGGCCTTGTCGCATTCGGCTATTCCGCATTCACCCTCGCACCGGCCGATCTTGCCTGCGTGCTGGCGGTGGAGCTCGTGTTCGTGCTCATCCCGCTGGCCATCGCGTTTCTGCTGGGGCAGCTGGGCTGCGGCGAGAGTGTGTCGAACACCGTGGGCAACATCACCGGCATGGTGCTGACGTTTCTGGGAGGCACGTGGATCAGCCTGGATCTTATGCCCGAGGCGGTGCGCGTCGTGGCCACCTTCACGCCGGTGTACTGGCTCGGCGAGGGCCTGCGCGCGGCAGTGGGCGACGCGACGGGGTCGGCGGCGGAAGGCGTCGCGCTTGCGGTCGGCGTGCTCTTGCTGTTCGCGGCGGCCATCTTCGTTACGGCGCTCGTGGTGGGCCGGATGCGTGCGACCAGCGACGACGCCGGCGGCAATGCCGCGGCCGCTGTGCCGAGGTAGCGCCGTGGGCGCCGTGCCGGGATCGCGCCGCACGCTGCGTCGTGGGCGCTGTGCCGCGAGGTGCGCGGGATGCGCTATCGTCTCGGCGCCCTGCTTTCCATTTGCTCCGGCGGGGAACTTGTGGCACAATACGGACTCGCGCATTTAGGCGCGTAATATGTTCGGTCGCGTGGCGCAGCGGGAGCGCAGGTGCCTTACAAGCACAAGGTCGGGGGTTCAAATCCCTCCGCGACCACCATGAATTGAAGCAGAAAGCCCCGGGTTGCCCGGGGCTTTCTTGTTTTTCTGTGCCGCTGCGGATTCGACGTAGCCGTTGTTGAGCGGCAGCAAGGGTAGCCGGGTCTCTGGAGCGAGCTTCGCTGCTCATCGCTGCCGACTGCTGAATGAAGGAGGAGGCTAGCTCGCAGTGCAATTATTAGGGCAGGATGTAGTACACGGAAGGCGATGTGTCGTTTTCGGGCTTGTAGGGCTGCGCATTGTGTTCGGCAATGAGCTTCGAGACCTCGCTTTCCGGGTCGGAGATCAGGCCGACCTTGCGGATGCGGGTGGGGCATGCCTGCACGCAGAATGGATCCTTGCCCTGATCGAGGCGGCCGGCGCACAGGTTGCATTTCCCCATGACGCAGCGCTCCTCCTGCAGGACGGGTATCTCGTAGGGGCAGGTATTGCCGCAGGTGTTGCATCCGATGCAAATGTCCTGATCCACTGATACAATGCCGGTTTCCTCGCTCTTGTGCATGGCTCCTGTGGGGCAGGCCGCGACGCA
>OLPU01003066.1_pt1 | contig 10480 bp, 11 predicted proteins | sample 1673111 | NCBI WGS metagenome assembly OLPU01 (sample SAMEA3136755, study PRJEB25190) | human gut metagenome | reverse complement strand
AAATAATAAATATTATTACATAAGAAAAGAAGAAAAAATGAAAGATTCTTATTGGATTTTATCATCAAAAAATAATACTTATGAAACTTTAGATAAAAATGAAAAACAGATTGCTTAATAATAGGAAGTAGTATAGTAGGTCTTACAACAGCTTATCTTCTTGCAAAAGAAAATAAAAATGTAATTATTGTTGATGCTAATAAGGTTGGGTGGGGGTTCTTCTGGTAGAAATACAGGTAAAGTGACATGCCAACATGGATTAATTTACAATACGATAAGTAAAAAACATTCGCCACAAAAAGCAAGAATGTATTGTGATGCCAATGATAAAGGTATGAAATTAGTAGAAGACATTATAAATGAATATAATATATCTTGTGACTTAAAGAAAGTGGATAGTTTTGTCTATACTTTAGATGAAAATTATATACAGTATATAAAGGATATTCAATAGAATGTAATAATTTAATTTTAGCATCTAGTAATCCTTGGTATGATGGTCTTAGATTTTATTTTGCCAAAGAAGAAGCATCTAGGTCTTATTTAATATGTGCAAGATTAAAAGAAGAGATCTTAAGTGGAAATTATATTAGTGTGGAAGAATCAACGACAACATTTAGAAACTATGAAGATGAATATGGAGAAAAGTACTTAATAATAGGAGAAGTTATAGCAAAATGGTCTGCTCAAGACTATTTGACTTTCGATGAAATACCATATATAGGAAAAACAATTCGAAACAAAACAATATTTATATAGTTACAGGAACAAATAAATGGGGATTAAGTAATGGTAGTATAGCAGCTATAATAATTAAGGATTTAATTACTAAAAATTCGTCTGAATATGAAGAATTATATAATCCAAGTCGTGCCAAAAGTTATATTAATGGAAAGATTATAAAAAATAGTGTTGAAATGGCGTATAATTATATAAAAGGTAAAATAAATTCAGGTGATGATAATTTACCTCAAAAAGGTGAATGGAAAATTGTAAATATAAATATAAATGGTGAAAGATATGGTGCTTATAGAGATAAGAAAGGTTATTTATATGTGGTAGATATTATGTTGAAGGTGAAAATCAAATTGACTCTAAAATTATGTGATATTAATTTAGACTAATTTATATATTTAAGATACAATATTTTCATTATATTTTTGCTAAATAAGAAGTCCGTAAAGGGGGCTTCTTTTTAAATATGATAATTTATAGAGGTGAAATTAAGGATAAAAATGAATTTAAATATAGTAGGAAATATATAATTTGGGTGGGATTTATTTTAGATAAGAATAAACAAAAAAATATTTACTTATAGTTATAAATTTAAAATTTATTGAGGGGGAGAATAAATGGAAAGTATAGATCTTGAGATGGCTATACAAAAAATTTGTGATTATATTAGTAAAATAGAAGAGGTATAAAAAATAAAAATTGAAGATGCGAGAGAAAGAATATTAGGAGAATATATATATGCTCCTATTAATCAACCTCCTTTTGACAGATCTTTACTAGATGGATATGCATTAATAGCAAAAGATACAATTAATGCAAGTAAAGAAAATCCCCAAATATTAAAAGTGGTTGATGAAGTTTTTGCAGGAGAACATACAAATATAGAACTTAAAGAAAATGAGGCTATAAGATATATGATAGTAATCGAATGATAATTTGTGCTAGATTATTAGATTATGGTTGTGAAGTTATAAATGCAAAAGTTTTAGAAGATGATGAAAAAATAACATTGCCAAAATGTAATTTTTCGTCAAAATCATTACAATCTATGATAGGATGCAATTGTTTTGTTGATATTAATGCAGGAACACCTAAATTAGTTGTAGGTGATAAAGTTGAAATTATATTAATATAAAGGTTATAAGTTTATTTTATAATTCATAAAAATTTCATATTACTTTCTATTGCTATTCACACAAAGTTTATTATATATTGTAAAATATAAATAACAAGAAAGTTTAGGAGGAACAAGATGTCTCAAGATACACACAATAGAGAAAATGAATGTCTAGATAACAATCAAATTATAGAGGCAAATACTGTAAAAAATTCAGATAAAAATGAAAATAAAATAAAGAAAGATAAACTTAAATTTTTAAAAGGAAGTAAAATTATAGCATCTTTAGTATTAGTTACAATTATAGGAATTGGTGGAGGTTTTTATATAGGAGAAGAATATGGAAGAACTTTACCAGCAACTCATAAAAATTATTCAAAATCACAAGTTTTAGCAACTGTAGAAGATGTAAAAATTACAGGAGACGATTTAAGTAAAAGAATGGAACCTTATTTTTATATGCAAGGATTAAAGAAATTATCAAATGAAGAAATTGAAACACAAGAAACAAATACTTTAAATTACATGACAAATTTAGAAGCTTTATATAAAGCCGCAGTTGATAGTGGCATAAAAGTTACAGATGATGAAGTTGATGAAAATTATTCTAAAACTATGTCATCTATAGAATCGACTTTTAATTTAACAGAAGATGAATTTTTAAATAAGTTTAATTTAACAAAAGATTATGTAAAAACAAGTTTAAAAAAGGAATTAATAGCTACAACATATTTACAAGATAATTCTGAGGTAAGTGAAGATGAAGCTAAGAATTACTATAACAATAACAAAGAGGACTTCTTCCAAATAAGAGCATCTCATATATTGATTACTAAATATGATGAAGATGGTAAGGAACTAAGTGACGAGAAAAAAGCTGAAAATAAAAAATTAGCAGAAAAAATATTAAAAAGAGTCAAAAATGGTGAAAGTTTTGATGATTTAGCTTTAGAATATTCTGATGATAGTTATACTGCAAGTAAGGGTGGAGATTTAGGCTATTTTGGTGAAGGAACAATGGATGAAAACTTTGAAAAAGCTGCATTTTCATTAGAAAATGGAGAAATATATCCTGAGGTAGTTGAAACTAATTATGGATATCATATAATTAAAAAAACTGGAGAGCAATATAGCAATTTTGATGATGAAAAAGATTCTCTTATAGAGAGCTTAGAAAGTACAAAACAAAATACACTATTGCAAGATGCTCTAGAAAAATATAATGTTAAAATAAATATATAAAAATTTAATAAATTTGGTATGATAAAAAATGTATTAAAAGGGGGAACTTATATGATAATAAGGAAATCACAAATTAGGGTTGATGAATCTAATTTAAAAAATGGTAGGGGATTAGTTAAAAGGGAATTTATTGTGGAAGGTGAAAATTTAAGAAATAAGGCAAAATTATTTTCTAAAATCACTATACCAAAAGGAAATTCCATAGGAATGCACGATCATGTAGATGATTTTGAAATTTACTATATTTTAAGTGGCAAAGGAAAAGTCTTAGATAATGGCCAAGAAGTAGAAGTAAGTGAAGGTGATGCTATATATACTGCAGATGGAAATAAACACTGTATTGAAAATATAGGTGAAGAAGATTTAGTATTTATAGCAACTGTAATAAATGAGTAATATTAAACTCTAGGATATTCCTAGAGTTTTTTTATACTAAAGAAAATAATTTTCAAAAATAAAATTTAATTATCATATATTAAAGAAATTTAAAGTTTAAATATACATTTTTTAAAATTTTGATATTAATAAATTATTTATATTTATATTGACATAGTGTTAATTTAATTAGTGTGTTTTTCAATAAACATTGGATTGATTTTTATGGATTTTGAAAAAATTTATGCAAAGCTGCCGGATTTTATTAAATATAATAATTATATTTTAGATTTCTTTTTAAAGATTCCTAAAAAGTTACAAAATTTAAATAAAAAATCTAATCAGTTAAATTCACAAAATCAGTTATTGGATTTATTGTTTACTAGTTGTGATATAAGAATAAAAGGTAATTTAAGAAATGTTCAGTTATTGTATATTGAATTGCTTCGTTTTGTAGATAATGTATGTAAAAAGCATAATATTGATTATTGGCTTGAAGGAGGTACATTAATTGGCGCAGTTCGCCATGGTGGTTTTATTCCATGGGATGATGACATAGATTTGTCTATTATGAGAAAAGACTATGAAAAACTAATTAAAATTCTTCCAGAAGAAATTTCTAAATATGAATACTTCAAAGAAAATTGTGGTTTGTCTTTACTTATTGAAAATCAAAAGAACTATTTTGAAGGATTTAGAAGTGTTTATGATGTTGATGATGAAAATGGTTTTTTAGATGATAATAAATTTTCATTTTTACAAATTGCATGGCTAAAACCTTATGTTAAGATTGATCTATTTCCGAAGGATTACCTTTTAGAAGAAAAGTTGGAATCTTTTAAAAAGGATTATGTGTCAACTAAATATAAGTTTAATCAGGATGTTAAAAATGGTAAAAAAGTTTTTTGGAACGAATTTAATGTAGTAAAAAAAGAATTGGGGTTAGTTAATACTAAGACAAAGTATTTTGCAGATTCAATTGATGTTTTACAGTTAACTTCTGATTTGATTTATGAAACTGATAAGATATTTCCATTGAAAACAATAAAATTTGAAGGATATGAATTTAAATGTCCTAAAGATATTAAACATACCTTGGAAGTTCAATTTGGTAAGAATTTCATGCATATTCCAAAGATTATTGAAAATCATAGTTTAGTTCCATTTATAGAACATCAATTTAGTTCATTTGAGGAAATGGATAAATCATTTTCAAAATCTATTAGTTATTTAAAAGAAATTAATGATAATTTTGATTTTGAATAAATGAGGTTATTTTGAGATTTATTAATAATGTTAATTTAATATTTAATAGGTGATATTGTGTTGAATTTTGCTTTAGGTCCGGTTATGAGTAGTGATTTAGTTTTAAAAGTTGGAAGTGAACAAACTCCTTATTTTAGAACTCCTGAATTTTCTAAAATCACTCTTGAGAATGAAAAATTGATGAAAGAAATGCTTTTTGCAGATGAAGATTCCAAAGTCATATTTTTAACGGGATCTGGAACTTCTGGTATGGAAGCTACTGTGATGAATGTTTTTACAGAAAATGATAAAGTATTAGTAGTCAATGGTGGAGGATTTGGTCAAAGATTTGTGGATTTATGTAAACTTCATAATATTGACTGTGATGATATTAAAATAGATTTTGGGTCATGCCTTACTTCTCAAATGTTAGGGGAGTATGATAATAAGGGTTATACGGCATTTATGGTTAATATTTGTGAAACAAGTTCCGGAGTTCATTATGATATTGATTTAATAAGTGATTTCTGTAAAAGAAATAATCTATTTTTAGTTGTTGATGCAGTTAGTTCTTTTTTAGCTGATTATATTAATATGAGTGAGCATGGGGTGGATGTTGTAATAACTGGTTCTCAAAAAGCATTGGCATGCCCTCCAGGAATTGCTATTATAACTTTATCTGGACGTGCTGTAGATAGGGTGAACAATAATTCATGTAAATCAATGTATTTTGATTTAAAAGACATGTTGTTAAATGCTAAGAGAGGTCAAACACCATATACTCCAGCTATTACTATTTTATTACAGATTAATGCGAGATTGAATCAAATTAAAAATGATGGTGGAGTTAAAGTTGAAATTGAGCGAACTACAAATTTAGCTAATGATTTTAGAAATAAAATTAAAGAATTTCCATTTGAAGTTAGATGTAAATGCTTATCTAATGCAGTTACTACGGTTCACTCTAAAGAAATTCTTGATGTAAATCTTGTTGAAATATTAAAAAATGAATATGATATATGGGTTAGTACAGCAAGGGATGATTTATCAAAAGACATGATTTTTAGAGTTGGACATATGGGTGATTTATCTACTGAAGATAATGATACTTTGATTGATGCACTTAGAGATATTCAAAAAAGAGGATTATTCTAATGATTAAAGTTATAACCTATGGTACATATGATTTATTTCATTATGGTCATCAGAGATTACTGGAAAGGGCAAAAGCACTTGGAGACTATTTAATTGTAGGGGTTACTGCTGATGACTTTGATAAAAACAGGGGAAAAATCAATGTACAGCAGTCATTAATGGAAAGAATAGAATCAGTAAGGGCAACAGGACTGGCTGATGAAATTATTATAGAAGAATATGAAGGTCAAAAAATAGATGACATCAAAAGATATGATATTGATATTTTCACTGTAGGATCTGATTGGGTTGGTGAATTTGATTATCTTAATGAATATTGTGATGTTGTTTATTTGGAGAGAACTGAAGGAGTTTCAAGTACAGATATAAGATCAAAAGATAGACAGGTTACATTAGGTTTAGTTGGTGAAGGATTAGTTTTAAACAAATTTTACAATGAAAGCCAACATGTCAATGGATTAGCTGTTGAGGGAATATGTTCGTATGATGAAAATCAACTTAAAGACTTTGATGATGATTTAATTTTAACTCGGGATTTTGATGAATTGATAGATAATGTTGAAGCAATATTTATTGTATCTCATCCATCAAAACATTACAAACAAGCAAAAAAGGCACTTGAAAATGGAGTCCATGTTTTATGTGAATCACCAATTGCTCTTAAAGAAGAGGAGCTCTGTGAATTATTCAAACTGGCTAAAAAGAATAATTTGATTTTAATGGATTCAATTAAAACAGCATATTCAACTGCTTATAACAGATTGTTGTTACTTGCTAAAAAAGGAAAAATTGGAGATGTAATATCAGTTGATGCAACTTGTACCAGTTTAGCAGATGGGTCTGGTGATGACTGGAACAGTATAACTGCATGGGGTCCAACAGCTTTATTGCCGGTTTTCCAATTGCTTGGAACTGACTATAAAAATAAAAACATTAATTCTCTTTTGTTAGACAGTGCAGAGAATTTTGATTTATTTACAAAAATAGATTTCACATATCAAAATGCAGTAGCTTCTATAAAAGTTGGAAAAGGAGTTAAATCTGAAGGGGAATTAATAATATCTGGAACAAAAGGATATATTTATGTTCCTGCTCCATGGTGGAAAACAGACTATTTTGAAGTGCGTTTTGAAAATCAAAATGAAAATAAGAAATATTTCTACCAGTTAGATGGTGAAGGAATAAGATATGAACTTGTAGCATTTATAAAATCAATTGAATTAAATAAAACAGGTTCATATATTGATATTAATATTTCTAAGGAAATATCTTCAGTAATGGAAGCTTTTGATAATAATAAATTTAATAATTTATGATGGAATTATTTGTAAGGTCCAAAATCGACAGTATTATAAATATGATTGTATCTATCCTCTTTTGGAGGTATTTCCATATAATTATCTCCGTATATTATTTTTAGGTATTTATCATAATCATTTGGGATGTTAACTTCAACATCTTCAAATTTGACTTTTTTTGGAGGGTGGAATATATTTTTTGGAATTGAAACTAATTCATAGGTTGTACTTAAGTTACAAACATTTTCGCAATTTTCATTCCTGTATTTTTCTATAAAATTATTGTTGATTTTTATAATTTTTGTAAAATTTATTCTAAGAATTTTGAAAATAATTTTTAATATTTTCCCCATTCTTTCTTTGTTTTTGGAGATGTATGCTTCACTATTTGTTATTTCATAACTCCAGATTAATTTCCTTATTAATGTTTGCTTTATTGAAAATATTTTTTTTCTTAATCCATCATTGGGAATGTTATCCAATACAAAAATATCTAAACATATTCCTAATGTGAAATCAGTATTCATGTCGTAATATGCTTCTGTTTTTGTTCCTTTTAAATTCCATTGGGAATGGAGCCTACAATAACATTTTTTATTTTTTGAACTTAATAATTCATATTTATTTTGAGGTAATTTTTCTAATATTTCTATTAATCGTTCGTATTCATCTCGGAATAGTATAATATCTATATCATCATCCCATGGAATGAATCCTTGATGTCTTACAGCACCGAGTGCACTGCCTCCATCAAGAAAATATTCTATCTGATTTTCATCACAAACTTTGATGAAATCTTTTAACATCATCAAATAAACATCTTGTAAATGTTTTAAAGTTTTAGGATCATATTCATTGAATTTCTTAGGTAGTTTTATTATAGTCATTTTACACCTTTTAATTACAATTCATTCCAAATCTTATTAAACTCGATTTTAGGATTTTTATTTTCAATTACTGTATGGTAAACAAAGTCAACAGTTGGACTGTGAATATTATGTTCATCACATATTTTTTTAAACACTTTAGATGTGTTTTTACCTTCAAAAAGCACTCCTGTTGCCTGTTCATCAATTACTATATTTTGTCCAGCTAGAACTCCTAATGTATGATTTCTACTAACTGGGAATAATGATGCAGTAATAATATCTCCAAATCCACAGTATTGATCCACAGTATCTCTTTTTCCACCTAATTTTTCAATAATGTCTTTAGCTTCAAGGAAACTTTTAGTGAAAAATGCTAATTTTGCATTGTAATTAATGTCCATTCCTTCTAAAATCCCCTGTGAAATAGCTATTATGTTTTTAATAATTCCACAAAATTCAGTACCTATAATATCATCATTATAATCTACTTTCATATTGCTTCCATCAAAAACAGATTTAACTAACTCAAAATCACCTTTTCCTGCAATGGAAGTAGCTGCTGGAAAATTATTCATAATTTCCTTTGCAATATTAGGTCCTGACAGTACATAAGTTGCATTATCAACATATTCATTGATAATCTGGCTCATTGTTTTATGGCTGGATAATTCAATACCTTTTATGGTTGTTATAATTGCACAGTCTGGAGATATTATTTTAGCTAATTTTTCCATCATTTCACGAATGACTGATGATGGAATAGCTAGTATAATAACATCACAATTATGTAATTTTTCTAAATCATCAATTCCGGTTATATTTTCATTTAATTGAAAATTAGGATAATATTTGCTATTTGTATGTTCCTTATTGATTTCATTTATTAATTCTGGGTTCCTGCCCCATAATAAAATGTTATCATTGTTTTTTGAAATGGATTGTGCTAAAGCAGTTCCAAGTGCACCAGCACTAATAATCCCAACTTTAGGTTTCATATACTTTCATTTGATTTTTTTTAGTATAATATCTTTTTGTAAAAGTCGGGAAATATTGTTCAATAATATTATTGTTCATTTTTTTTAAAACAAAACAAGCTTTTTTAGACGTTTTCAATTTTTAGTTGATAAAGTATAGAAATCTTCAAATAAATAAAAAACTCATTATCCATTAGCTAATCCATAAAATAAGAATAAGTGGACGGGGCTACACAACCTATCATTTTTACAAAACCCCGTCCAACATAGAAAAGGTGGAGAAATTTCCTACACAATTATCCACCTAATCAATACAAAGCTTTTATAAAATATTTTTTTGAAGCAGTTCAGAATTTAACTTCAATTGTATATATTTTACTATTACTTAATATATTTTACCTTTTTATTTTCATAAAATCCTTTAATATGCAATACATTATAAAAAATCAGTAAATTATTCCAGGTGATTTTACATAATTTAATATGATTGAAATAAATTAGATGTAATTAAAAAGCATTGTCTGTTGTTAGTATGTGTTGTCTTGGTTTGTTACTTAAATTATAGTATTTTCATCACTTATTTTATTCTTATTTTAATATTTTATCTTTAAATCAATTTTTCGGTTAGTTATTAGAAAGAATTATATAATGATTTGGTTTAAATTATTAAATAAGTGTTACTTAAGTTGTGAGGCAGATAATATGGGGAATATAAAAAATTTAAAAATAGGGAGTGTCCTAAAACTCTCAAATTTTTTTCTTTTTTTTATTATTTCTTTTTATGGATTATTTTAATATTGTGGACTGTTGCTTCGATATTTAAATCAACAATGCATTTTCTTTTTCCTAATCTTTTTAAACCATTGTAATTGCGACCTGTCTTTAAAACACCAAATATTGATTCCGTTATAGGTGCTCTTTTTTTGTAAATTTTTTGCCCATAATCAGAGAAATAATCATCTTTTAATTTTTCCTTATATGGGTCTGCTACTTCAGTTATTTCTTTAACCCTACTAGAAGTACATTTTTTAAGTTTAGGGCATTGTTTACATTTTGTTGTTGAATATATTTTATGTAATCGTCCATTTATTTTCCTATAATTTTTGAAGAATAATTTTTCTCCTTCTGGGCAAATGAAGTAGTTTTCTACTCTATTTTCTATAAATTTGCATTTTGCATATTTCTTTTTTGGCCTGTCGCTTCTTCTTTCTGCTTCAGTCCTATCAGGAATTATTATTTTTATATCATGCTTAAAGCAGTATTCTAATGCTTTATCTGTGTAATATCCATTGTCTGCGGTGAAAAATTCTGGTTTTGTTTCCAAACTCATGATTGAGGATTCAATCATATTTATTAATTGCCCATAATCGTTATTTTGAATATTTACTGTATTATATATTATCATTTGGTTTTTGGAGTCTGTTGCTACTTGATAATTATAATTGTAACCATATACTCCTTTTTTATCAT
>OLPU01003054.1_pt1 | contig 10516 bp, 7 predicted proteins | sample 1673111 | NCBI WGS metagenome assembly OLPU01 (sample SAMEA3136755, study PRJEB25190) | human gut metagenome | reverse complement strand
TGAACTGACGAAAAATCCACTCGAACCTTCGGATTGTCCCGCTTGAGACACGCCCTAGGTGAAGCCGAAGAATAGAATATCGTTCGAAACGCAATGTGCTCATAAAATCGCAGCCGTCTTTGCTGATGCTGACAGAGACGGCTGCAATGCTTGGCTAATTCGGTTTACGGCTCGAATTTCGAATGAAGTTCAGTATATCGTCGAAGTCTGACGATGTATATTCAGGAAAATCGGCCATAAATTCATCTTGATGCGTGCGAATGAATAGCAGCATATCGCTTATCATTCGTCCGCTTGGAATACGTGAACCATGCGATTTATTGGCCGGATGATATTCCGCTTCACCGTCTAAAATGGCCATGAATGGATTGGTCCGTTTAGCATTGCCGGAATTCGCGCTATATGTCAGCGGTTCTCCGGTCAAAACGTTCAGCTGCTTTGCTTTCGGTGATTCCGAGGCAACAAAGTCGCGAATCTCACTCAAGAACTGATCGCCGTACAGGTTCAGCTTATGTTCACCAACTCCGCTTACCTGTAGAAATTCTTCGCGTGTGCATGGCCTGCGCCGTGCCATATCCGCAAGCGCCGCATCGCCGAACACCATAAACGCAGGCAAGCCTTTGGATGCTGCAATCTGTTTCCGCAGTGCACGCAAGCGTTCGAATAGCGGCGTACCATAATACTGTGAACCGTTTGTTTTGGACTTTGCACCGACTTTAGCTGGACGGGAACCTGCCTGAGCAAGCTCATCGGCAATATCACTGCCGCTGTCCATACGGGCATATACCTTTTGTTCGCCGCGCAGTACGGGTATACTTGCTGAAGTAAGCTTCAATACAGGATATTGATCGTTAGTCAATTTTAGATAGCCTTGTGCGATAAGCTCATCAATATAGTCGCCGATAAGGTTTTTATTGACATCTTTCATAATACCGAATGTTGACTGCTGATCAAATCCAAGTTCGCCGATGCGTTTGTCGCGCGAGCCATTCAAGACACGCTTTATCATGGCCTTGCCGACACGTTCGCCACATCGCTTTACTGCCGACAATATCATTTGTGACTGCCGCGTTATGTCGGTGTCGCTTTCGGCATCGGTACCGCCTGTGCAGTTCGAACACGCGCCGCAATCCGCAATTTCTTCGCCGAAATAACCGACCAGGTATGCGCGCAGGCACTTGCGGGTGCGCAGATAATCCGCCATTACAAGCAGTCTTTCGCGCCGCTTGCGCTTTTCTTCTTCATCGCCCTCGTCGCGCGCTATCATCTGCATCCAGAAACTTATATCCGTGCCGTCACCCAGCAGTACGCACTCTGCTGCCATGCCGTCGCGCCCAGCCCTGCCTGCTTCCTGCCAGTATGCTTCCACGCTGGCTGGCATGTGATAGTGGATTACAAATCGCACGTCGGGCTTATCTATTCCCATGCCGAACGCGTTTGTTGCACATATCAGCGGGTTTACATCGTTTATGAAATCATCCTGAGCACGCGTGCGTTCAGCGTCTTCCATGCCTGCGTGATAGCACAGTGCGCCGAGTTCGCTTGCCAGCGTCTGCGCATCCCGGCGCGACGAACAGTATATTATGCCGCTCTGTCCCGGGTGTGCGTCGATAAAGCGCCGTATCCAGGCTATACGCAGCGCCTTCTTTATACGTACCACCGAAAATTCCAGATTTGGCCTGTCGTAGCCAGTCTTTATAATCTCAGGATTGTACAGAGCCAATTGCGACACTATGTCATCGCGCACACGTTCAGTCGCGGTAGCGGTAAATGCCGCGACTGTCGGCCTGAGAGCAAACTCCGCTATAAACTGCGCTATGCCAAGATAGCTGGGTCTAAAGTCGTGCCCCCACTGGCTTACACAGTGTGCTTCGTCAATAATGATGCGCGTTACGTTCAAAGCGTGTAGTTCGGCACGGCATATGTCGGCATCCAGCCGTTCAGGCGCTATGTATATCATGCGGACTACGCCGGAGCGCGCACCGCTTATTATCGCTCGCGCTTCTTCTGCGCTGACGGATGAATTAAGCGCACGCGCCTCTACGCCCAGCTGATTTAACTGATCCACCTGATCCTTCATCAGCGATATTAACGGAGATATGACTATTGTAAGTCCCTCGCCCACGATCGCTGGTATCTGATAGCATATCGACTTACCACCGCCGGTAGGCAGTATCGCAAGCAGATCACCGCCTGACAATATTCTGCATATGGCCTGTTCCTGCCCCGGACGAAAATCGCTGTAACCGAATACGCGCTTAAGCTCCATTCGTGCGCGTTTCATAAGCGCGTCAATGTCCATAAATCCTCCTAAGCGTTTATACAAAGCGCCGGTCATGGAACTTGCCATGACCGGCCTAACTAATATGAATTACTTGCTTGCGGCCAATGCGTCTGCTCCGAGCAACAGAGCACCAATAGCACCGGCATTATCGCCCAAGGCAGGCGGCACGATATAGCTATCGATGTCGTCCGTTATCTGCGGTATCTTTACGTATCCGTTCAGAAACTGCTGAGTGTTCTTGCGTATCATCGGGAACAAATGCTGCTTATGCATTACGCCGCCGCCCAGCACTATGCGATGCGGAGAATACAGCAGCACTGCGTTTGCGCACATCTGCCCAAGGTAATACGCTTCCAGCTCCCATGCAAAATGATCGTCCGGCAGCGTCACCGCCTTTACATGCCAACGCGCTTCAATCGCCGTACCGCTCGCCAGTCCTTCAAGGCAGCCATCGTGATAATGGCAGCAGCCCTGCGGCATGGGATCGTTCTTATGCGGGCGCATTATTATGTGTCCGAGTTCAGTGTGCATAGCGCCGTGCAGTATGCGGTTATTGGTAACTATACCGCCGCCAATGCCCGTGCCTACGGTTACGTACAGACAACTGCTGAGGCCCTTTGCGGCGCCCTGAGCATGTTCGGATATTGCCGCCGCATCAACGTCAGTATCGAGGCCTACGGGCACATTCAGCGCGTTTTTCAGCGTATCATACAGCGGATAGTTAACCCACGGAGTCTTGGGCGTTGTGGTTATATAGCCGTAAGTGGCGCTTTGCGAATCAAGATCCACCGGGCCAAACGTGCCAACGCCCAGCGCTTCTATATTCTTGTTCTTAAAAAAGTCGATTATCGCCGGCATAGTCTCGGCGGGCGCGTTCGTCGGCAGACTTATGCGCTCAAATATATTTCCCTTCTCATCGCCGGTAGACAGTACCATCTTAGTGCCGCCGGCTTCCAAGGCACCCAACAGCATTTTGCATACCCTCCTGTATTTTAGCTTGCTGTATTAAACAGCTGCCGCATTATTCTTCTCTTCCGAAACGAAAAATTCCTGCGCCTTTTTGCGCCAACGGCCGCGCTTATAGAATATCGCGGTAAGCACGGTGGTCATTACCCAGCTTATCAAAAGCGAATAGTATAGCGCGTCAGACGAACCGTTAGGCAATTCTGCACTGCGGGTCATATATGCTATTCCGTATGCAGTCGGCACGCGCAGGACTACCGTGGTGAAAAGCGATATCCACATAGGGGTCATCGTATCGCCCGCGCCGCGCATCGTGCCCGAAAGCACTTGGCTTACGGAGAATGCGATATAACCGATGGCGATTATGGACATCATGTGCATTGCCGTGTCTATAACTTCGGGCGTATTGGAGAACAGTCCGAAGAGGTATCGGCCGAATATCATTATAAGTATAGTGCATATAGTGGACACTATCAGGCCGAGTTTCAGACCCTCGCGAGTACCTACCTCAACGCGATCCAGCCTGCGCGCGCCTACATTTTGACCCGCATAAGTAGTCATGGCCATACCGAACGTGAAGTTAGGCATCATAGCGAAGCCATCGACGCGCATTACCACGGTAGTACAGGTTATCACAAACGCGCCGAAGCTGTTGGTAAGGGACTGAACCATTATCATGGCCATGGAGAATACCGCCTGAGTAAGGCCGGCCGGCAGACCAAGCTTGCCGATGCGCGAAACAATGGATCCGGTAAGCTTTAGCGTGTGGCGATTTATATCGACCGTTGAACGCATACGGCAGAGCTGTATCAGGCAAAGCGCGCCGGATACGAACTGAGCAATTATCGTAGCCAGTGCAACGCCCATTACCGCCCAGCCAAAGCCGATAACAAACCAGAGGTCGAGCACGATGTTAAGTCCGCACGCCACCAGCAGGTACAAAAGCGGTGATACCGAATCGCCCAGTCCGCGCAGTATACCCGAAATGATATTGTAGAACGACATGCCCAGCATACCGTAATACATTATTATTAGATACATATGTGCATCTGCAATTATCTCATTAGGGGTCTTGAGCATTTCAAGAATTGGATAGGTTGCAATAAGTCCCACAACCGTTATGATAACAGACGCTATCACGGTAAGCGTAAGACAGTTGCCCACGGTTTTGCTGAGATTGGCACGATCGTGCGCGCCGTAGTACTGGCTGACCATGATGCCTGCGCCGGTCGATATGCCCATCAGAAGTACCAGCAAAAGATTTATTATCGGTCCGGTAGCACCCACGGCGGCCAACGCATTATCGCCCACGTATTGCCCAACGACTATCGAGTCCACGGTCGAGTAAAGCTGTTGGGCGAAATTGCCGATCAGCAGCGGCACTGAAAATTTCACCATGTTTTTCCAAGGCTCACCCTGGGTCATGTCCTGTGCGCCAAACACCTTTTGCAGCTTTGCAAACGCCAAAATGATATGCCTCCCCTCATATTAAGCGACGTTTCAATAGAATACATACCGCACTCTATGATATAGTACTTTACGCATAATTTCAATATATGACGGCAAAATTTGATGTTAAAGACGCGCAATATGCAACTAAGTTAGCATTGTGTTCGCTTGTATACATGTCATTGGTCTGGTACAATAGGAACATAGATTCGGTTAGTGCAGGCATTATGGTTTGCCAACATGCCGCCTGCACTGTATTTGTGAGATTATTACTTGTCTAGGCAGGGCAAAAATGTTTTAATTGGGTTGGAGGAGCGGCTTATGCGGCAGAGCCGTCTGATATACGGGCTATGATGTATTGGTCTTTGGAAGAACTGAATAAGCGGCTGAATGAAATCCTAACTGCCGAAACCGGCAAAAAACGAAGCAGGCTGTACACCGTGTTCATAATGCTGCCGGACAGCGAAGCATGGAATGCCATAGTTCCTCAATTGCGCCAGCATTGTGTAAATGAGCTATACCTTTCAGAGTTATGTTCTGATAAACGCATACCAACTGTCTCGCATATATGCGCAAGGCTAAAGAATTGCATCGGAAATACCATGATTGCGACCGTAGGAGAAATCATTCGTCGGCGCTTGTATCCGATACTCGTAGATCAGCTTTGCCGAAAAAATATTAAAGAGGGCATACTGTTTGTGCCGCTGCTTGCCTGCTCGGAAGAATTTCAGTCGCAATTGACAAGCGACGATGCGCATTATGAAGTGCTTGGATTGAGCGGCGACGAGCAGCCGTGCGACACTGAGTGCTATGAAACGGACTTAGCTCCACATAACTGTCTGTCGCTAAAAGAGTTTTTTCAAGTAATGGAGTCGGATGCTATACCGTCGCGCGTCTGCATAAAAGCGCACTCACCTGCACGATTTTCAGGGCGCAGCGTACGTACGATCACTTCGGGATATGCCGCGCTTTGTACGTGGCTGTATGCGTTTGAGTTTATCGCGGACGAGAACGCGCTTAGCGACAATCAGTGGCGCAGAGTGCTGCTCGCGCTGACGGATATGTTAGATGATGATTATGTAGATGCGCATGAAGCATTGGCTCGCTGTGAAGCGATGGAGGCTGAAGGAAAAGTACAAGCCGGCGATCCGCTGAGGATATGCGCTTGGTTAAGCCGTCTATCCGGCATAAACGCTGGGCCTTATATGCGTCGCATAATGGAAACGGAGGCGAACTATCAATCTCTTGAAATGGCGGTAGAGGTTGAAATACTCTCGGAGTTCAACCCGGCACGCGCTGACAATTCGTTTCTTTCGCCTGAGAATATGACTCCATATGAATGGCTAAACCTGCGCGCAGAGCGCGGCGAGATGCTGAAACGGCTGCATGTGAATAAACTGCCTGATGAATATTGGAAATGTATGGAACGGGTGCCTATGCGGCGAAAGCTGCTTTATTCGTCTTTATGTACCGATGACGAACGTGCATTCTGCCGCAGGTATCTCATTGACGAGTATCATGTACCGACTTATCAATTAAAGCGACGTGCGGATTTGCGGCGCATGTATCCTGAATTTTTAGAGGACCTGCAATCGGATTAACGTGCGGTGCAAAGTCTTGCTCTTTAGCTATAATCGAAAAATCGGAGCAGCAATCCTTCAAATGTATATCAATGAAGGACCGCGGCTCCGATTTGTTCTAAAGATTAGCGTTATTCGGCAGGCTTTTCCGCAACGGCTATGATTCGACCCTGTCCATACGGATCGTCATATTCAGCGCCTACTACCCCATTAAGCGTTTGTGTAATGTAGTTTATAAGCGCCTGATTATCTATCATTACATTGTCCTGAAGTACAGGTGCGTTCTGGAACGCCGTCTGTCCATCGCCGTTGTTCTGTATGACATATGCAGTTCCGGCCAGAGTATAGGTTTTCTCAAGATCGAGCGGTTCGTCACCGACCATCACGTTTTTGACGCGATACTCGCCATCCACGCCGCTGAACATGCCGTTTTCATCCAGCGTGCAGGAGCTTTCGATGTACGTATGTATCTCATAAGTCAGTCCCGACACATGCAGGAAGCCGCCGCTCTCCGACGGCACCTTACGCACGCCCCATTCCAGCGCGTCCAGTATCTGCTGGCCGGTAGCTTCGACAACGCAAAGCTCGTTTCCGAAGGGATGCACTTTCAATATGTCGTTAAGAGTAATGTCGCCGGCAGGTATATTGACGCGGATGCCGCCGCCGTTTACGATTGCAATATCGGCATCGGTCTGATCGCGGTACGCATCGGCACATAGGTCGCCCAGATTGGTTTCAGCATTGCGGATAAGGCGTACATCCGGGTTCGCGGGATCGTACACAACTAGATCTACGGCAGACTTGGCAACGACTTCATTGAGCTTTGCATCCAGTTCGTCCATCGCCTTGTCAACATTTTTCGCCATGTCGTTATCCAGACCGACCAGATCGGGCAAGGAAGTCTTGTTGTCCCACCTGTACAGGCCGGTTGACAGCTGGCCGTCCTTGGATATGGTCAGATAGCCGATCGCCTGAAGCTTGGTGCCGCACGCACTGTGCAGGACGTTTTCACCATCTTTGTTGGTGACTATGTTCTGCTCTATCAAGCTGTGACTGTGGCCGTCTAGCAACGCGTCTAAACCGGTGGTGTTTTCTATGACCTCGCCTGCAGTCCACGGCATACAGCTTTCCTCTATGCCAAGGTACGCCATGGCGATGACGTACGCCGCACCCTCTGCGCGCGCATCATCAACCGCCTTTTGCACTGCGGCATACAGCTTTTCGCCGGTATCATCCTGGCAGAAGCCATATACGAATTCGCCGTTTTCATCCTGAAAGTACTTGGGCGTAGACGAAGTTATGGTGCGCGGTGTAGTTATGCCTACAAACGCGATCTTCACACCGTCAAATTCCTTAATTACATAGGGCTTGAATATAAGTTCGTCGTTGTGTGTAAAATTAGCGCTTATATACGGGAAGTTCGCCTTTTGAGTAAGCTCAAGAAAGCGATCCATACCGTAGTCGAACTCGTGATTGCCAGGTATCGCAATGTCATAGCCAATCTCGTTCATAAGGTCTATGTCGATTTCGCCGGTAGACATTGTGCCTATCGGCTCACCCTGTATCGAATCACCGTTGTCGACCAGCACTACGTAATTATCCTTTGCAACGGTATCGCGTACTGCTGCCAAACCAGCGTAGCCAAACCCTGCGTCAACTCCGCAGTGCACATCGCTGGTGAACAGTACCACAACGTCCTTGGAAAGACCCGTCTCCGTGCTGTCTGCCATTGCAACACCCGCAAACAGCATCGCAATAGTCATGAGAATGCACATGAGCTTTTTCATTAGGTTCAAACCTCCTTACTAATTGTAGTTAATATATTATATCATATGTGCAATAAGATTTCAATGCTTTCTTTGAACATTTCAAGCATAATCATGGCTTCTCATGCAATTTATCATATAGGTGAAAGCACCGTCAGTCTTAATGACCGATGGTGCTTTCATGCGGAATATTACGAACTTCGTTTTTTAAGTAAGCCATCTTATTTAGTGGATTGAGCTTTCAGATCTGCATCTACTATTTCCTCGCCTGTGCGGTGTTTTAACTGCGCCTGCGATTCCTGACTCAGACCATTATTTACCTCGCAATGCATATCGCAGGTGGAACATGCGTCAAGCTGTTCCTTTGTAACCTTGCCGTCGCGATAGTCGCGGCAAATTTTATTCTCATACATGCTGTACGGATGCTTGCTGAACAGCGCCTTAAACTTATGGCGCGCTACCCACCACGCAGGCTTCCATATGTACTTGTGCATAGCCGGTGAAACGGAACCGATCATCCAGCAATTTCGGTCACACTTGCGCACCTTCTGGCGTACCTCATCGGCCTGAGCACTGTTCCACAGTTCATCCCAGCTCTGTTCATTCAGATTGCCCATGACTTCTTTATCTTTGGTGCCGTTGCAGGGCATTACGTCGCCATACGGATCGATAAAGAACGTGTCAAAGCTCATATCGCAAGGCAGAAGCCGCTTCTGACCATAGATATAGTTGATCAAGCCGTGATTGAAGTATGCACGGAACCACTTCTTGGGCGAATTGCTTAGCAGCAGCTCGTTAATCAAAGCTTCAAAGTTCTTTGCCACCATAGGGCGATCGTGGATTATGTTCTTCGCCTCAACAAAGTAGAAGCTGTTGTGCAGCGACGCGGTGGCAAACTCCATGCCCATTTCTTCGGAAATTTTATAAAGCGGCACGAGGTCAGGCGCATTCTTATCCTGCACTGTCATGCCGAAGCCTACGTCCTTCATACCCATTTCACGCAGTTTCTTCAGCGTATTATAACCGCGATTGTAGCCGTCAGCAAGTCCACGAATTTCATTATTGGTCTGCTCAAGGCCCTCAATTGAAATACGTATGCCTATATCCGGGAATTCGCGGCACAAATCTAGTATGCGATCGGTGAAAAATCCGTTCGTCGAAATGACGATACGATCGGATTTTTTGCGCAATTCGCGTACTATGTCCTTCAGGTCTGTGCGAATGAACGGCTCGCCTCCGGTTATATTTGTAAAGTACATCGGCGGCAGCTTTTTTATGGTTTCAAGGCTTATTTCTTCTTCAGGCTTGGACGGCGCTTTATATCTGTTGCACATCGTACAGCGCGCATTACAGCGGTAAGTGACTATAACCGTGCCGTTAAGTTTCTTCTCAGGCATTGCATTTTCCTCCTGTATATCAATTATGCGCCATAGTAAGGCATAAGGCTTTGTGCGTATTCCTCAGCGTTTGCAAACGAAACGTCATGGCAAGCCTTCGTGTATGCGTCAAGTTTGCTCCTGTCATTCCATAGCGTGCTGATTTTTTTGCTGAGGTCGGCTGCGTTTCCGCTTTCGAACAGCAAGCCGTCTACACCATCGATAATCAGCTCCGGTATACCGCCGATATTGGATCCAATCACTGGCGTGCCATGCGTTATGGATTCCAGTATTGCAAGCGGGCAGTTTTCATAGCAGATCGATGGGCACACGCTTATGCGCGCCTCACGTATAAGTTTATTAAGCGCTTCGCCGCTTTGGAAACCTACATTTTTTATATTGGCCGCGCCATTGACTTCTGCCTCAAGCGGCCCTCTGCCTGCAAATACGAATTGAACGTTTGGCAGCATTTTGCTTGCTTCGATCATTACCCGAACGCCCTTTTCGTCGGAATACCGCCCAAAGTACAGCACATAATCCTGCTTTTCATTAGCGCTGCTCACATCTACCTTGTCGATGAAATTATGCATGACAATCGTTCTATTGGCCAGAATTGGATTGGTGTCAAGCGTCTTTTTCATAAAATGCGAGCAGCAAATTATCGTATCGATCAGCCCGTATACTTTTCTATGCTGCCAATACGTCGCCTCGGCATAGCCCAATGCCGAACGGAACATTGAGCCGTGAATGCATTTTTTATTTATGCAACGGCTGAAATGTCCGCCTAGGCAATCCTGACATACTTTATTGTCATGGTACATAAGATGATTGGGACAGACGAGCTGGCTGTCATGTGCAGTATACAGTATCTTGCAGCTATGTTCCGTTTCACGCCGCCATTTGTCCATTTCCAGTATGATGGACGGCGTAAGCTGAAAATTAAAATTATTCATATGTATGGCGTCAGGCTGAAAGTCATCAAGAACCAGCCGGATTTTTTTGCGGGCATCGCTGGAATATATTGTTTTAAGCGGGTATGTCAGCTTGCTGAGTTTGCTCCCGCCGTGAAAATTCATATTGTCGGTATAGGCATTTACG
>OLPU01003052.1_pt1 | contig 10520 bp, 7 predicted proteins | sample 1673111 | NCBI WGS metagenome assembly OLPU01 (sample SAMEA3136755, study PRJEB25190) | human gut metagenome | reverse complement strand
TATCTCCATAATGTATTTTCAATGGATTTATATTTTTTTCATCACAATATATATTTCGTCCGGTTTTCAAAGCAGCAAGAACAGACTCTATCATTTCTTCTTCACTATCTTTAAACGATAATAATAATATTTTTCCTATGTTTTCACTCCCTCTAACAGATGTTTCTTCATCTAATTATAAACTTCTTTTCTGCGATATATAAAATAAATAACTGGAACAATCAATAATAGCAGAATGGAGTACGATATTATTAAAATAGGAACTGCGCAAAACACTTTTCCTCCGATTTCATACAAGTTAAAAAATTTAACTACCTGATTCATTTGAAGCATTTGATCTGGAAGAAGTCCCAAAATTTTATTTAATAATGGTAGACTTGTTCCTGATAAAAATGATGGAAGAAAAATCAAAATAAAAGGCACGATTACCGCTATTACTGATGAGTTTGTCTTCGCAGAAACCAACATAGTTAGAGATTGCATAAATAAACATCCCAGATATCCACCAAGAACTATCAAAATATATTCCTGAGCATTCGTGATATTATAAATACTCTTCCACCCACTCATACTAGACTGTATGGGACAATTTGCTCCGTCTACACCAAGAATTCCCAAAACAAGCATAGTGTATAACAACATAACCGCCCAGTAAATAGCCGTTATTATGATTGCTCCTGCTTTCACTTTTGCCCATACAGCCTTATTTCTGCCATAATAAGAAGAATAAAAAACTGCATTCGCTTTCAGCTGAAATTCACCTGAAAAAATACCTGCACAAAGGAAACCTAATACCAATGTCAAAATCATAATTATTGAGGGTGAATATTGAAATAAGTTTTTCCATCCCGCTTGATAATCATAATATAAAGGGGTTTTCATTTTTTCATACGCTCTTATTAAATAACTTTTTTCCTTTTCAGAAAACTGATCCTTTCCATCAGTTTCTAACCAATTTTTCAAATTTTTGATACGATTAGAATAAAAATCTACTGCTTCATCAGGAGAAAGAGAATCTGCCAGATAATAATTATAATCGTTAAACTCTCCATAATCACAATTTAGTAAATCCCTTATATCCATGAAACCCTGTCTTTGACTATATGCTATATCATTCTGTCTAAAATCATTCGACTTAGCTTCCGGTGTCTGTGAAATCCTGACATTTTCTTCAATAATTTTTCTAAGCACATCCTCTGTCAGTTCTCCTGACCATTCTTTTTTCAACTCACGAACCTTTAACATAGCCGATATTCCACTTTCCGCATCACCATTACGATTCACATATTTATTATCCCCGATGATAAAAGACAAGACTACTGAAATTACAATAAAAATAAATATCAGCGCAACCTTACTTCCTTTTTTTGAAAAAACTTTTTTTATTTCATAATACGTCATAATCATCACCTGTTTTCTCTCCGAAATAATATAAGAATATGTCCTCCAAAGTCATCGTTTCCTCTTTCGCATTATAGTGTGGAGATTTTTCAGACAAAATGCGTAATTCTATTCCATCCGAAAGTGTTTTCATATTTGAGACTTTAAACTGTTTTTGCCACATTTCAACTTCATTATTTGCAACTACACAACTCCATACTTTTACTGGTACTGACTGAATAATCTCTTCTTGTGTTCCTGAATGGCTAATCTTTCCATCTTTCATCAATAACACCTGGTTGGCAATGTATTCAATATCCGACACAATATGTGTTGATAATAGCACGAGACGATCCTGTGACAATTCACTGATCAGATTTCGAAAACGTATCCTTTCATTCGGATCCAGACCTGCAGTAGGCTCATCGAGGATCAAAATCTTTGGGTTATTTAGCATAGCTTGGGCAATCCCTGCACGGCGTTTCATTCCTCCAGACAATTTTTTCATTTTTCTATTCTGCATTTTAGCCAACCCAACCTGCCGCAGAAGTTCTGTTACACGCTTTCGTGCAATACTTATTCGCATTCCTTTAATTGACGCAATATACATTAAATAATCATGAACCGAAAACTCCGGATAAAATCCAAATTCTTGAGGTAAATAACCAAGAATTCTCCTATATTCGCCATCCAATGCAAAAATATCTTTTCCATCACATAATATGCTTCCCGAAGTAGGTTTAATAAGTGTGCAGAGCATTCTCATCAGCGTTGTTTTTCCAGCACCGTTGACACCAAGAAGCCCATAAACTCCATTACTCATCGTCAGCGTGATATCATCAACTGCTTTAAATCCCTGAAATTCTTTTGTTAATTTTTTCAATTCTAATTCCATAATCAAATTCCTCACATTTCTCTGATTACGACCGTTGTGTGATTTCTCGTAATTGACACCATAATAGTCTTATACACTTGCCCCATTACTCTCGTAATATCTTTCACTGCATTTCCATACTCGCCAAATACTGTAACACAAATATAAAACAGATAATATCATCATTCCACACCATATTGATGTAGATATATGCTCATAAATACTATCTTTGAGAACTACAAGCGTCCAAACAGCGATCCAAATCAGACAGGAAAATAATGTGGAAGATACATAATCATCTCCTTTACTGCAAAGTAATCGAAAACATATGCAGCATGTCACATTCATTGGCAAAATAAATTGTATTAAGATATCCATAAATGCAATCTGTAACACAAAAGTGCTGGTTATCAAAAACACACTCAATAGGCAAACATCTACCATGCCGAAGAGTAGCATTCGTGCGGCATATATATTCTTTATGGAAAAAAATGTTGCACCTTCTACTTCCATAGCCCCATTGCTTCTATTTTTCCAGAGTTCCGGAAGTATCAATATTACAAAACTCGGTGCCAAAATCCCCATGCAGCGCCTTGTATAAATACTACTGTCTGATAAGAACATTGTCATCCAAAGGATTAGTAATACTGCCCCTTGAGCAAACCACCAGTGCTTCTGTATATACGAAGCTTGCTGATATAAAAATTCTAACCATGACATATTTCTTTCGATTTCTCCATCCCAATATGCTTCTTTCGATTTTATAATGGTCTGTTGTAATTTTTTCTCATCTATATTTCTATCCTTCTGATTTTTTGCATACGCATGCAATTTTTCATCAACTGTCATCATCATTTCTTATCCCCCAGATAAACACTCAACAATTCTTTTGCTTTTCCTATCCTATATTTTACAAGAGGAAGTCCTATGCCAATAATATCTGCTACTTCTTTTAATTTCAAATCCTGAAAATAATGTAGAATAACTACTTCCTGCAAATCTTCTGGAAGTTTTTTTATTGATTCTTCTATATCTATTTTATTCTCAATTACAGCAATTGGATTTTCCCCCTTATCTGGTAACGCTTCCATCACAATATCTCTTTTTTTCTTATAACTATCCCGACATAAATTTCGAGCAATCACATACAAATAATTAGCAGTCTTTCCCAAATGATGATACGATCTAAATGATCGAAAAAAGTGTTCAAATGTTGCTTGAGTAATATCTTCTGCATCACAGTCTGTGTATGTATGTAATCGACAATAATTCCGTATAGTTGAATAGTATTTTTTTACGAATACCTCTATAGCTTCTTCATCACCATTTTTCATTTTGTGAATCAAAAGAAAATCTGCATCCACTTCTTTCCTCCTTTTTCTACTGAAAGCACTTTCTATTATATATAACGAATAAATTGTACAAAAAGATAGTCAAAAATATTTTTCTTACTTTTTATTATATCATTAATTACACTGCTCTTTTACATACTCGCTTTATTTTACTATGATGCATTGTGAAATTTAAAAGCCAATAATAAAATTTATCATATTAATAATATGTGCCAGTTTCTCAATCGGATTGGCTACTTTCTCCAATTTAAATAAATTCTATCTAACACTAATTCACACAAAATATTCTCTATTTTTTATAATTATCTTCCAAATCCGCTTTATAATCTTCCAGATCCATAAGAAAAATTTCATAGCCTTCATCACTCATGCAGAACAGCTTTCTTATGGTATTGCAGACAAGCCCGATCATATCCGCATCCCCTTTCAGAAATGGAATGATATTGTCGATAGCTTCCATCGTATCATTTCGGTTGCCTTTATCAAACATTGCGGTCACTAAGCATTCATCTGTATCAAAGTTCATTGCAAGATTCATCATAATTCTACATTTCCCTTCTTATGTGCTTTGGATTTTTCAGTTGCCATTTCTTTCTGCTCCTGTGCTTTTGCTCTTGCCTGGAACTCTTTTAACGACTGCAGCACAGATTTTTTCAGTTCTCCTTTTTCGCCCTTTACAGGCTCTTTCTTTTGCGTCTGGTTCGGTTCTAGTGATACGGATTCTTTCTTGACTGGTGCTTCTGGAACTTCCTGTTTCACTTCCACAGTCTGTTCTGTTTCCTGCACTTTTCCATGTTTCTCATTCAGATACTTTTCCATGTCATTGATTGCTTTCTGTACCAATGGGCTTTCCTTATAATGCGGAATCATATCTATCAGTTCCCTGTCTACTCTATCCCAACTCATCAGTTCGTATTCTCCGGAATAATCTTCATCCCCATCCTGCAGGTCAAATCCAAGCCCTTTGCCTCCATTCAGTCGATCTGCCGGAATACTTTCATAAATCTTAATCGCTTCTTCCAGAGTAAGATTATTATGGTATTCTCCCATGACCGGGAACTCCATGCACTCTGCTACATAAAAAGTAATCGTAGCTTCTGGCTGTTCCTGTTCTGGTTGTCTGGTAAAGATAGAAAGGGTTTCTGCTTTTTCAAGACGGGAAAGCAGTGAACGGGCAGTTATCACATCACTGTCTATATCAGATTCTTCCGATACTTCAACCAGCCAGTCCTTTAAACACCCTGTTTTCTTATTCAGAATGTCCTCTGTGATTTTCTCCACCTGTTCTTCCCTGTTCTCAACGGTATCTTTATATTCGTAAGTGTCATATTCATAGCTGAAATTATCTAAATCCACCGCCAGCTTTTTAATCTCCTGCTGATCAAGGTAAGCATCTGCTTCCTTCATATATTCTGCCAGAGTGATTCTTTCTTCTGCGATAGGATTGATGTCCACCTTAATACCTGCCATTGCTATACCATGAGCATTTAATTCATTGAAGAAACTGTCTTCACGGATATTGCCACGATAAGAAAGCACTACATCAAGGTCAGAATCTTCCCGGTAAAGGTCTTGTCTGCTTCTGGAACCATACACTCTTGCAGCAAGCAGCTCTACCTCCTGTTCCATTCCCATATCTTCTAATACTGCCTGTGCATGATACAGAACCCCTCTTTCTACTTCTGCCCTGCTCAGGCTATTTAATGCCAGTTCATTTCTTCCAATCTCAGAAGTCGCACGAAGTTCCCCCTCCTGCAATAAATCCTTAGAGTGCTGGATCGTCATTTCTTCAAATTCTTTATAATCCACTTTGACACATTCCAGGTCATCCATTCTTTCACTTTTAAGGATTTCATAAGCAGCTTCCTGAATGGATGCGTCTGGATTATCGTAATCACCACTCTGGATTTCATGCAGATCAGAGTCATAAAAAATAAACGAATATCCTTCTTCTGTTGCCTGTATGGTCAGATACCCTTTACTCCTGGTAAACTGCATTGCGATTCCTTCATAGGTTTGCATTGCTTCTTCCCTGCGAAATCCTTCAAAAATACTTGCTGGGCAGTTTTTTTCTAATTGTATCCGCTGCATCTGTTCTTCCTGAACTTCTTCCACATCTGCCATCAATTCTTCATAATCCACTACTTTTGCGTCTTCCAATGAGTACCCTTTATCTTCCAAAATATCACTGGCAGCTTCATCTACATAAATTGTCGGATTGTCATAGATTCCTCCATCATCCTCCTGATAATCTTCATTGTAAAATGTATAATCATAGCCATCTTCTGCAGTCTGGATTGTAAAGTATTGTTTTCCAATCTGATATGCAATCTGTACCTCATTCCAGTCCAGCATATTTCCCATTTTATTTACCGCTTCATATATTTCCGGATTCAGCCACCCTCCGATCTGTTCATATGCATGGGTCAGCTGATCTATTCCGTTTTCACATCGGATAAAATCCATGCTTTCCTGCATTGTTTCCGTATTCTGGATACCAAGCACTTTTTCCTGATGATTTGGCAGGCGTAAATATTCCTGCATCGCTTCATCCAGTGATTCATACCGGTTTACTTTTACTACACCCTCTGCATTTACATCTTCCATCACATAAAAATTATCAACGTAATGAATCTCTGGCATTTTCAACTTTATGCCTTCTGGCAGCTGCACCTCACTGACTGCATGGAAATTAAACCGGACATCCGTTCCAGATTCATTTTTTCCTGCCATCGTTTCTTCCCAGGTATCTTTCTGTACTGCCTGTATTTCTTCGATTGTAAGTGTCTGTCCACTCCGCAGGGTTACAACAGAATCTTTCGGGAATTCCGTCAAGTCATAAAGTGTTGTTCCATTTTCCTGCAAATATTCTGATACAGCTTCTAACGCTCCTGCATCAAACCCATTCCATAAATCCTCGTATAATAAGTGTATAGCCAGTAGAAATGATGGTTATGCACTTATCCTTTCTATAAATTTATAGATGATCTGAGACACCTGGGATAAACCCTTTCCATCTCATCTACATTGGTTATTAGTTTCATAGGTTATTCTGTGGTATGATATCAGCAGAGTCTGATGTCTAGAGGCACTGCTTTTAATCCTTTCAGCCCGGTCTCCGGTGCCTGCTTATGGAGCTTGCAGCCTGAATCATATGTCACATTCCGCTTACACAGATGTTTCATCCCCTGGCGTACAGCACCAGCAAAAGAGCTGCCAGGGTGCATGCTTATTACGCGAGGTTTCGGTCAGCATATGATTCCCAGGATAAACCTTTTTCTTCAGGTTCCAAGAATACTTAATCGGAAAGGCGGGTGATATCATGTTAAAGATTAACCCATTATCTACGCTTTACGTCGGTATTGACGTCAGTTCAAAATCCAACTATGTTTGCGCTTTGGATTTTTATAAAAATAAATACATAAACTCTTCTTTTGCTAACAATCAGCCTGGGGCTGAGGAATTAGCATTGAAGATACTTGAGTGTTTAAAAGAACACCCTGATATAACTACGATTGTTGCAGCTTTAGAATCAACTTCTGTTTACAGCATCCATATCGCTAATTATCTTTCTTCCTGTGAAGAATTGATGCGGTTCAAGCCTTACGTTTTCGTCCTGAACCCTAAATGTACTGCAAACTACAAGAAAAGCTATATAGGACTTGGTAAATCGGATCCTATCGATGCTTTTGTTATTGCAGACTATGCAAGAGCTGGAAACATTGAATCCGAGCCTTGGCGTGGCAGCCAGTTTCTGGCTTTGAAACGTCTCACACGGCATCGCCTTCACCTTGTTGAATGCATGACAAGAGAGAAAACTTATCTTGTTTCCAATCTTTATCTGAAATTCAGTGAATTGCAGATGCTTGAAGGAGACGATCAGCCTTTCTGCGATATATATGGTGCTACATCTTCCAGTGTATTAATGGAATACTTTTCCCCGGAAGAAATCTTAGATTCTTCCGAAGAAGATCTGATTGCATTCCTTGCAAAGAAAAGCCGCAACCGCATTAAAGACATAAGCAAGACCGCTGATTTATTAAAGAAAGCTGCCAGAGATTCTTATCGTCTGGACAAAGCTCTTTATGAGCCTTTAAATGTGTCTATTGCCAGTTCTTTCAACTGCATTGAAACCTTTAAAAGAGAAATCAAAGTCATTGACAATGCTATTGAAAAAGAAATAAAAGGATTGAACCCAAATGCTTTTATTATTCTTCAATCCATTGACGGCATCGGTCCTGTCTTTGCTGGTGGCATAATTGCTGAAATAGGCGATATAACCGCTTTTCATTCATCTGATGCTCTTGCCAAGTATGCCGGTCTCACATGGAAATCCAACCAGTCCGGTGATTTCGACGGAGAAGATACTCCTATGATAAAAGCTGGCAATCGTTATCTTCGATACTATCTTGGCGAAGCTGCCAACAGTATGAGAAAACACAACGTTGAGTACGGAACGTACTATCGGAAGAAGTACAATGAAGTTCCGAAACATCAACACAAAAGAGCACTCGCGCTGACTTCACGTAAATTCGTTCGTTTGGTTTATGGATTGCTGGCCAGAAACCAATTGTACTCCGGCGTATCGCTGGATACATCAATTAAAGATTCTAACTAGTCGAACTTATGTTTTGCTTGAATCATAGGTCTATTAAAGTTACCCTTTTTCTGAAAAACATATCGAAATCTTTTCAAAAATCATCTTGACATATCACCAGATTGCTCCGCTACAAGCTGTCCATTTTCTGCTACGATAATCCCTGCCACATCGGAGCCAAATTCATCATGTTCCATTAAGAAGAACTTCTCCCCCGCATATTCCTTTTCATCAACCGTATGCCATGTCCCGTTATGTCCTTCTGCTTCATATCCTCTTGTCTCTGCTGTGATCGTCACTTCGTTTTCTCCTATCGCCTGTTCTATCCTCTGCATCCGGATCTCAGCTCTTGCCATGTCGATAAACCCATCTAAAACTGCCGGGTGGCTTTCGATCACATAATCCAGGTTCAGATTTCTGCCCCGGCTGATATTTTCCGGGACTTCGATATGCTCCGCCCAGTCTTTGTTCTGTCTGGAAAATCTTCCATCATGGGAAAGTTCACGGATAGTATTTGCCATAACAAAATTCATACGTTCTTCCCCGAAGCGTTCCACGACTTCTTTTGCCGCATCCTGCTTTAAGTGCAGCCCGTCAAAATTCTCCCGGATAGCTTCTTCGATTGCTTTCTTACAGTCCAGGTTTAACTTTCTGGAATCCAGATAAGCATCCACATCCCGTTCTCCCATTGCCTGTTCCAATGTTCCTTTATAAACTGGCGGATATGCCCTGACGGAATTATGTTCCAGCATGTTCATTCTCTGCTGGACAAACTCCGGAAGTTCCTGAAATCCAAAAGAATCTACATAATAGGCTGTGATCTCTGCACCCCTGTTTATCACGATCACATCACTTACCGATAAGGAATGACCACGGAAATCTTCCGGTCGGTCAATGTTAAAGCGTTCAAATATATTGTCTAACGTGATCGTTGGCATCCACGGTGCTGCATAAACCATCCGGTAATCCTTTCCGTCAATGGTATAGCCCAGACTCTTTGCGGATTCTATTCCCATAAACTGATAAGTATGCTCATCTCCACTATCCATCTGATAAATGGCAAACCTTCTGCTTTCTCCATGCAGAAGAAGTGTCTCATCAATCTTTTCCGCACTGTCCTGTTCCAGTTTTTCCTGTCTGGCGGCAGCTGCTTCTCTTTCTTTATGTACTTCCCATTCTGCTTCCGTGATACCAAAAATACCGTCATGTCCCAGGATTGCATTTTCTGTTTCTGCAAGAATCTGTCCTGCCTGCTCTGGATTGTCTGGATTTCCATGTAAGAGAAAAACTTCCGCACCCTCACGATACAATTCTACTGCCCTGTTTTTTTCAAGAGGATACATGTGTTCCAGTCGGATTCCTGCTTCGTGCATTTCTGTAAAACCGATCATGCCATCTGGGAAATTGTCAATCTGTGCCTGTGTTTCATTCATAAGGCTTCTCGTATATTCACTTCCCGGTCTGCGGATTGCGGTCATCATACGGTTCACCAGTCCAAGCACTTCGTCTTTGTCATCCATCTTATATGCAAAATTCACAATAAGATTTCTCTGGGAATCTGTGAAATCTCCTGTATTGGTGGCTTCTGCCGTTTCAATCAGACGGTGGGCATACTGCATTGTTGTTTCTTCTTCAATTTCTGGTTCCTTCACTGGAAAGTTCGCCCTTGCTGCCTGGATTACTTCATACACCAGTTTTGAACCGGCTTCATCGTAAGATTCTCTCATGTCCCATACCAGGTCATTCAGTCTCTCCACCTGTCTGGGAAAGGTTTCTGCATATTCACTTACAAATGCCTTTTCTTCTTCTGAAAAAATATGTCTCGGAAACTCTGCTTTTTGCACGATCATCTCTGCCTGCTCTTTCGGAGAAAGGTTAGAAAAAGAAGCAACTCCTGTGTCAGTATCATACTCCACATCATAAAAATCAATCGGATAGTTCTCTCCGTGCCCACTGCTGTCATACAGTGGTGTGACGGCAGCACCTTTTTCTTCCAGAAAACTTTCCAGAGGTTTCTCATTTTCCTCTATCTCACCACTTTCCAGAAGGCGGACGTATTCTCCCACATTCTGCTCTAACTGTTCCCTGCTCATGTTTTCAATCAGATCATAGGTAAACTCGGAACCCATACTGCCTGAAAGATGCAGAATTAAATCTTCCTTATGAAAAGTATCCCGGATTGGTCTTTCCATTTCCAACTCGTACATCTGTGCCTCGATATTCTCAATGATCTCTGCCGATGTTTTTCGGATGGTATCCATAGATGCTTTCAACGCCTTCATATCCCTGCTCTCGCACCAGCTGGCGATATAGGTAA
>OLPU01003047.1_pt1 | contig 10527 bp, 9 predicted proteins | sample 1673111 | NCBI WGS metagenome assembly OLPU01 (sample SAMEA3136755, study PRJEB25190) | human gut metagenome | reverse complement strand
GGAGCGCGGAAAAGTGTTACCTAGATAAAAATAAAGAATATAAGTATAAGAACGATACTTTAATAGAGCTATTAGAAATTACAGAAATTGAAGAAACTTATATGACAACAATAATTTCTAAAAATGAATATAAGAGAAGACATAGAGAAAGAGAAAAAAATAGATATTTAAAAAAGTTAAAATTAGAAGGTAAGATGTCTAAGAAAGAAGAGCTTGAGCAAATTAGAAAAAAAATAAAAAGCCTTCGTGCAAAAGGCTTTAAAAATAAAGAGATTTGTATTGAGCTTGATTTAGCAGAGTCAACACTCAAAAGACATATTACTTATATGAAAAAGAATGGGTTATTAAAATAACCCGTTCTTTTTTTATTTCAAAATATGAAACTGATAAATACAGAATAGAAAAGGAAAAATATATGGATAATAAAAATTTTCAGATTGAAGGTACGAAAATTCAGTTGCCAGTCGATGCAGAAAATATGAAAGAGTACGATATTATATATATTATTGATCAACGACATGGATTTATATTGGATTGTCCGGATCCATATAATCAGTATTATCATAATTATTGGGGAAGAAGAGAGCTGATTCAAGTAAAGACTCTATTTGGAGTTGATAAAAATAATATCCCATTTACGCTTGTAGATTGTGCAATTGAATTATCAGGAATACCAACACACAAAATGAAAATAAGTTGGAATAGGATTTTGTATGGCCTTCACACAGAAAAAGATATGGAATTGGCCTGTACTATTGCTGAATATACATTGCGCTTGAGTAAATATATTCCGTATCGACGAATAATCGGGTTGGACGAATACATACTTATTCCAGATATATTAATAGCAACGGTAAGACTAAGAGATAAATATAATGAAGAGTATTCTGTAATAAAACTAACATGTAGGGACTCAATTACAGTACGTGAAATGGACATTTACTTGATTCGATTTTTAGAGATTCAGTATCTGTTATCAGGTTATTTTCCAGATGTGATAGAACAAAAATATTCGCTTGATAATAATAAATGTGCAGAGGGGATCAAGCAAATTTCTGGATACATTAATGCAACTGTAAGGAATACGGAATTTTTGTACTCCATTTCTCTCAAAGCATGTACAGATTTTTCAGTTATTTATAGGAAATGGATTGAAAGGCGAAAGAAAGTAGTTATTCAATTTAATATGTTTGCATATACTTCAGAATCCAGAGATTATGTTGATGAAGTACCGATTGCGACATATATCCAGTGTTTGGAAGGATATATGGATATTGTACATGGGAAAAAATTAAAAAGATATGATAAAAAAGCGATAAACGATATTACAGATATCCTTTGCCTAACTGCAGAAAATGTTTCAATGATTGAAGAAATTTGTTGTAACAGTGGAATAGATAAAGAAGAGCTGTCTGGGAGAGTAAAAGCACTTTTGGGCAACCTGACCAGATTAGATTTAAAGGGAAAAATAGAATATGCTATCAATTTGTCTCCTGACATAAGCCGTATTTTTAAATATGAAAAGGAACATATAGATGAAAAAGGCAATAGTTTGTATGATGTATTTATAAGAAAAGTACAGTTCCATCGAAACTGGCTATCTCATATGTTTGAAAGTAAAATATCGCAGCGTTTTTCAGGAACAGAAATAGATCTTGCTTCCAGAAAACTTAAGTTTTTATTTAGGCTATTGCTGCTATATGATATTGATGCAGATGTAGTTGAAGGAGATATAGATAGAGTTTGTAGAAATATTGATAAGTGGTATGAAAAAAATAAATTATTCTGATAAAGAGGAAGGTTATAAAATAGACCTTCCTCTTTTCATTAATCTAAAGAGCCAATATCATATCCCAATTCAAAAAGAATATTTTGACGCATTTTTTCATATTTCGTATTGATTCTTAAATTCCCATTGGGAATAGAGGAAGATGGTCTATTGATTGCTCGTTCTAATCGATCTGCATAATTGGCAGCAAATTCTGGATATTGTAAAAAAATATTTGTTGCGTTTTCCGCTATAATAATCTGCCAGCAAAGAATGTGTTGTCTGAATATGTTTGTGATTATAAGAAACGAGCAGGGTTATTTCAAAGATCAGCAGATTTAGAGTAGTTCTTTTTTTTCTGAGAGAAAATTAAAAATCGTTTTTGGTTCTTCTGGAGAGTGATTATAGCGTTTGGGAAACATCCGGAGAAACCATTACCTCAGGGTGTCGGTAAAGTTCTTTATCAAAGAGGGCTTTGAGATGCCCTTTCTTTTTTTATCCAAATCTTTCCTCTTGTTTACATATATAAACCTAAGAAAAAGCTTGACGTTTAAATATTACAAGTGTAATATTTAAGAAAATATGAAAAAAGGAGAAATAAAACTATATGAGAAAAAAGAAAAGAAAAAAACACACGAAGATTATTACAAAAATAGTTTTATTTAGCGGTATATTGATTGGTGGTGGAATCGGTATTGTAACAATAATGAATCGTAATGTTCCTGAAAAAAGACTAATGGAATATATGAAATATATTGAAAAAGGGGAATATGAGCAAATGTATGCCATGCTGGATCAGAAAAAAAGCAGCATGAACAGTAAGGAAGAATTTATAGAACGAAATTCTAAAATATATGAAGGCATTGAGATGTCTGATCTGTCCATAACCGATATTACAGTAAAAAGACAAGAAAACGGAAATGCGGCAGTTTCCTATACAACAAATATGCAGACTGCTGCAGGAAATGTAGAATTTACCAACGATGCGGTATTTTCACATGATTGGACAGGATATCATTTAATCTGGCAGGATCAGTTGATTTTTCCAGAGTTATCTGCAACGGATAAAGTTCAGGTAACGTCAGAAGAGGCAAAGAGAGGAGATATTTTAGACAGAAATGGTCGTCAGTTGGCTGGAGAGGGAACTGCATCTTCGGTAGGAATTGTTCCGGGCAGGATGGAGAACAGAGAAGATACAATAAAAAAACTGGCAGAGTATCTTGGAATTGGAGCAGACGAAATTGAGGATAAGTTAGAAGCCGGTTGGGTAAAAGCAGATTCTTTTGTACCAGTAGCAACAATTCCTAAAATACAAGAGGTCGATCTTCTGACAGTGAATCCGGATAAAACTGTTCTGGAAGAAAAAGAAAAGCAGGACACATTATTGAAGATTCCAGGTATTATGTTATCTGATGTAAAAGTACGAACTTATTATCTAAAAGAAGCTGCCTCTCATCTGGTAGGGTATGTACAGGCGGTTACAGCCGAAGATTTGCAGGAACATAAAGGGGAAGGGTATCGTACAAACAGTGTGATTGGAAAGACTGGACTGGAAACGCTTTATGAAAAAGAACTAAAAGGAACAGATGGGTGTGAAATCTGTATTGTAGATGCAAATGGAAATAAAAAAAGTGTTATTGCATATGAGCCTAGAAAAGATGGAGAAGATATCCATACTACGATTGATGGTGATCTTCAAAGTACTCTTTATGAACAATTTAAAGAAGACAGAGGATGTTCTGTAGCTTTGAATCCTTATACAGGGGAAGTATTGGCGTTGGTAAGTACGCCATCTTATGATAATAATGATTTTGTACGTGGAATGGACAACAGCCAGTGGAGTGCATTAAATGAAAATGAAGACAGGCCTTTATACAACCGCTTTCGCCAGACATGGTGTCCTGGCTCAACTTTTAAACCTGTAATTGCTGCAATTGGATTAAAAGTGGGGGCATTTACTGCAAATGACGATTTTGGAAATGAGGGTCTGGCGTGGCAGAAAGATTCCTCGTGGGGAGATTATACAGTGACTACACTTCATGATTATGAACCTGTGATCTTGAAAAATGCGCTTATTTATTCAGATAATATTTATTTTGCAAAAGCAGCATTAAAAATTGGTGCGGATCAACTGATGCAGTCTCTAAATCAAATAGGATTTAATCAGGAACTTCCATTTGATATTAAAATGTCAGAGTCCCAATATTCTAATATGGACAAGATAGAAACAGAAATCCAGCTTGCTGACAGTGGGTATGGACAGGGACAGATTCTGGTAAATCCTTTGCATCTTGCAAGCATTTATACGGCTTTTCTAAATGATGGAAATATGATAAAGCCATATCTTCACGCGGATGGTGGAAGCACTTCCAGTGAAATCTGGATAAAAGATGCTTTTTCACCACAAATTGTTTCGGAGGTTATGGAGGGGTTAGAGGGTGTAGTGAATAACCCGGAAGGAACTGGTTATGGAGCATGCCGGGAAGACATTAGATTAGCAGGAAAAACCGGAACAGCGGAACTGAAAGCTACAAAAGAAGATACATCTGGAACAGAAATTGGCTGGTTTACAGTTTTTACTACAGATAGAGATACAAAGAATCCTATTTTGCTCATCAGTATGGTAGAGAATGTGAAAGATATTGGAGGAAGCGGTTATGTGGTGGAAAAGGATAAGGCGATACTGGATGAATATCTTGGTAATGAATAATTTTTACCTTTAAATATTACAAATGTAAGAGGAAAATGATATGAAAAAAATTTGGAAAATATTTGTGGGAGTTATTTTTCTTGCTGTCTGTAGTGGATGTGGCATAAAGAAAGAGCAGAAAAAGACAATTGAAGATACGAAAGAAAAAATTTACAGAGAGTGTGAAATGCTAGCAGAAGGCTATCGGAACATATATGAGAATGCTGTGAAAGAAAATGCACTATATGAGCTGAGTACAATACAAAAAAGTATGGATTATTTTGGAAAATATGGATATGCAGTAATTGATTCCTACAATCAGCTGGATATGGTTCAAAGTATTAAAGTAGATGATTTTTTGAAAAAAGCAGAAAAAGAGAAGAATGGAAAAACTACTATATTTCAAGTTATAGCAGGGGATTATTTTATCCGGTATGATCTGAAAACCAAACAGGGGAAAATAGACGTTGAAGTAAGCTCTTTTAAATGGAAAGAGGATACTTGGCAGGAAACATATTATCATGAGTTTAGAGCTAATTCATGGAAATATACAGAAAACGGGTATTTCTTTATGGAAGAATATCATCCGGCTGGATATGATGGACCGTCTGGATATCGGGCCTTTCGGGTAGTGCCGTTAAATAAAAAATGCAGGGAGCTGAATCGAAAATATATACTTCCTTTTGGATATACACTTAATAAATTGTTTACTTCTAATTGGAGTGAAAAAAATTATGATGGAATAAATTTTTATGATGTTTTTGACCGTTTACTTTCAATGGAAGAAAAAACTGATGAATTTAAGGAAGGAAAGACTTATGAAATCCCAAAAGAATCATTTGAAGCGATATTTCAAAAATATTTTAATATAAGCGCAGAGATACTGCAGACAGGAACGGTATTTCACACAGAAATACAGACATATCGGTATCGAACCAGAGGAATCGTATATGATTTTGCTCCCACACCATATATTCCATATCCGGAAGTTGTTTCCTACATAGAAAATCAAGATGGAACAATAACACTGGAAGTAAATGCGGTATGGCCACAAAAAGAATTAGATCAGGCGTTTTGTCATAGCGTAACCATTCGGCTGTTAGATAAAGATAGATTTCAATATGTATCCAATTATGTATCAAGGTCAGAAATAGAGGTTACCTGGTATACGGAAAGATTATCAGACGAAAAGTGGGAGGAATGTTATGGAGATAATTGATATGATTACAAAAAGAAAACTGAAAAAGATGATGAGCGTTTTATTTATTTCGGGATGCTTTTTCATAGGAAATACAAAATGTAAAGGGGCTGATTTAGAATATATTTCACAGGAAACTGCGAATTATGCTGTACAAGAAAGAGGATATGATTTGCCAGTAGATGAAGTCGTGAAAGAAGAAGCTATTGAAGATTGTAAGAATGTTATGAATCAGATGAAAGTCATTTATCAAAAGGCGGATAAAGGGACTTCATCGAATATAGTAGTTTCTGAGACAGTAATGGAAGAAATGCAGGAAGTATTAAAGGAAAAAAATGTCCCTGTTATTACATCAGCGCCGTATTCAAATATGGCTAATTATTCTAAAATGGAAGAATTTCTTTTCAGGGCAGAACAGGATCTGACAGGAGATATCGTCTTATATAGGATTAACAGGGATGGTGGGATAGAAAGACTCAAATTCAATTATGATGGGACAGATATGTATTTGCTGGCTGTGAAAGCTGTTTGGGGTATGAACGACAATCCATCTATTGTATATGTTTCGTATACAAGGATAGAAGAATGGAAATATACAGAAAAAGGCTGGTTTGGTTATACGCTATGCGTTCCAAAGTATCCGGAAGTATCAGAAGCGGTTGATGGCAGTTCTATGATAAGAATTAAACCTTTAAGTGATGAATGCAGGGAAGTTTCAAAGAGGTGTGTGTATTTGCTTGGATATCAGGGGAATAATCTTTTATGTTCTGATTGGGATAGATCTGATATGGAAGGGTTAGATTATAATGGTTTATATGAATATTTATATCGAATGAAATACGGGGAGAGATATGAGTTTTCAGGTAACTCAAGTGGAATTCCGGCAGAAGAGTTTGAAAATCTGATAATGGAGTTTTTGCCGATAACAGCAGATCAAATTAAAAAATGGGCAGTATTTGATTCGGAACATCAAACTTATGACTGGGAACGATTAGGCTGTTTAAATTATAGCCCTACTTATTTTGGAACATCTTTACCGGAGGTCGTTGAAATAAGAGATAGCGGAGAGGGAAACAGTGTGTTGGTTGTTGATGCTGTATGTGATACATTTATATGTAATGATGCCGTTATTACAAGTGAGCTGACTGTTAAGTTCAACGATGATAAGAGTTTTAAATATATGGGGAATAAAATTCTGAATAATGGTACGAAAGAAGTTCCCAAATATCAATATAGAATAAAAAGAAAGAACTGATAACAACTATCAGCCCTTTCATATTTGTTAATTCCATATATGTAATTTTTTTAAGATATCAGAAGTGATTTCAAATGCTTTTTTGCCAGTTGCATTAGAATCACTTTGGATATTGGTTGCAAAATAATAGCTGTTATCGGAAGTTTCTACATATCCGATAAACCAGCCGTTGATATCCTGTCCGTTGACACGACCGGTTCCAGTTTTTCCGTAGAAATTACCATTAGGTGTACTGGCAATTTTTATAGCATTTTTAACAGAAAATACATTTTGGGAATTTAGATGGAATTCATTTGTGTTAAATTTTTTCAATAATGTTACTTGCTCTAAAGGCGAGATTTTTAATGAAAAATCGGACCAGTATAAATCCAGATTTGAACTGGTTGTCTGGTTTCCATATTCTATTTTATTCAAAAATTCCTGGACTCTGTTAATTCCGAGCTGCGAATCAATTGCCTGGAAATACCAGTTAACGGAATTTTGCATAGCAGAGTTTAAATCCTGATCAGCTTCCCAGGATGGAAAAGGAAAGGCATCACCATTCCATGTCATGGAAGAGTGTTCTGGTGTGATGATTCCGGATTCCAACCCTAATAATGCATCGTATATTTTGTAGGTAGACTCTGGCGGAATACGTTTGGTGGCTTCTTCAAGATCGTATATTTTCCAGGAATCCAAATTATTGTCATACAAAACAAATGATCCATCATATGTTCCAAATGTTTCGGATATATCTAACAGGGAGATATTTTTGTCTGTATCACTAAAATGATATACGCTTTGAGTAGAGGCATCAATGGATAAAATGGGTGTACATCCAATAAAAACAGCACTAATGACCAGATAAATTATCAATGCTCTCATTTTTTGATAAAGAGTTTCTTTCCTAAAAACGGCGATGTTGAGAATACGTCGTTTCATCTGCCTGAAATTTCCGGACATTCCAACTGCCAGTGGAGAGGAAAAAGAGGATATTTTTTCTGCAAAATTAATCAGTGTAGTTCCATAAGCTTGGTATTCATCAGCAGAAATCATCTGCAATACAGCAGAATCACAGGCTATTTCACGGTCACAGAGAATTTCTTTTAAAGTGTACCAAACAAAAGGGTTAAACCAGTAGAGTATATTACTTATGACCATGAGGAAGCCAATAAATGTATCTTTGTGACGGTAATGCTGTAATTCGTGTAGCAGCATAAAACGCATATCATCAGGATTCAGTTCGGAAATTAAATGGATGGGAATGTAAATTCTGGGATGTATTATTCCGATTAAAACTGGTGATTTTAAAAATGCAGTACTGTAGACTGATACTGGGTGAGAGATTTTAAGTTCCTTTAAACAATTGTAATAAATAGTTTTTACCTGCTGATTTTGAAGCGGGAGAGCAGATCTTTTTATGGAACGTACATAGTTTAATGAATGAAGGGTGAGGACTGACATAATCATAACACCCGTTATCCATATTAGAAAGAGTATGGTATTCAAGCCTCCAGAAAATTGACTACTGATGGAAACTGAAAAATCATTCACCTGGTTTAACAAAATATTTTGTGTATTACTGGTAAGTTCGGATAGCGTGTCGGTACCAGAGTTAAGTCCTGAGTCAGTTTGAAAAAAATGTAACCATGAAAAAAGTTGTGAGCCATGAATCTGTACAGGAAAAAATGGCACGGCAAGTAATAAAAATAAAAGAAAACAGAGATGGTACTGTGTAGTCGCAGATAAATATTTTTTCAGAAGTTTTTTTGTTCCGATTATTACAAGTGTAAAAATACATATGAAGATATTACTGATTAAAAAGTGGATGATCCAGTTGCTCATTCAAAACCTCCTATTTCTGATGTTTTGATAATAAATGGCGTAAGTTATCAATTTCTGTTGAAGAGAGCTTATCGTCTTCAAGGTAAGAAGCCAGCATAGAAGAAAGATTTCCATTATAATATCGCTTTAAAAAAGAATTGCTTTCCTGGCGTATATATTCATCTTCTTGGACTAATGGAGTATAGACAAATACCCGGCTTTGTTTTTCGTAGGAAAGAGCTTTTTTGGAAACAAGTCTCTTGATAAGAGTTTGAATTGTTTTTGGACTCCAGCTGGTAGTTAGAGTAAGTTTTTCTGTAATTTCATTTGTATTGATGGGAGCATATTTCCATACAATTTTCATAACTTCAAATTCGGCTTCTGAAATCTGGGGTAGTGACATAATAAAATCCTCCTGCTAAATCCTACATATGTAATAAATATATTATATTACTTGTAGAAGAAAAAAGTCAAATGGCAGATGATATATAGAATATAAAATTAATAATGTAGAGGCAATAAAGGTGAAAAAGATAGAAATTATTGAGAGAATCACAGATGCTAATGGAAGCATAAGTGAAAACATATTGACTAGCTGGGAACATAAAAACCAATTCATACCGGAAATTATAAGGTTTGGAGAATTAAAAATATATCTACAGGAACGAATTGTTAAAAAGAATGATAGTGATGTTCATCTTTCAAAATATGAATATGATATTTTACTTCTTTTAGCGAAAAGTCCAGGTAGAATATTTGGAAAAGAAATGGTTTATGATCTGGTATGGAATGAACCTTATTCCGGTGATTATAATGTGGTTATGCGACATATCTGCAATATCAGAGAAAAAATAGAAGATGATCCTGGACAACCATTATATATACAAACAGTACGAGGTGTAGGATATCGGTTTAACGGGAATTTAGGCAGCGAGTGAAATCGCTGCCTATTATTATGGTTTTACAAAGAAGGAAGTTTGTTATGAGAAGATCTTTGTATTTCAGGAGCATCCTGTTTGAGATATTTGGACAGGTTTTGATGTATCAATTCCAACTCTTTTATTTCTTGCTTAAAAGAAACGTATTGAGTATTTAGTGATTCCTTTCTGGAAATAAGATCTGCAATTTGCTCTTGCAACTTATTGGAATTAAGATGTTTCAGGTTTATACCATTTTCCTGTAAAATATGTTCAGCACCCGCGAAAAGAATAATTTGAGATTCATATTTACGGAAATAACGATCCGGATTTTTCTGATGGATAAGCGGCTTTTCGTTTTGACTCTCTCCGCTACAAATTGTATGATTTTCTTTATGCCGATTACGGCGTTTTATCCTTTGATGATAAGTGACTATTTTCAAGGAACGGCATGCGAGGCGAGTAGTGTAGAACTTCTTTATTCCGCAGGTATGATGATTGGAACTTTTGTGATAAACCATTTTGGAAATAAGCTGCAACATAACGCTGCCTGTGCCGCCTTCATTGGATTATTTGGCCTTGGAAGCACCACACTCATTAGTGGGTTTCTTCCAAAGTCAGATGCGGCATTTTGGATATTTGCTTTTATGTGTTTTGGAATGGGAATCAGTGCTGTGTTCTATAATATTCTTTACATTGCGTATATGCAGGAAACGATATCTTCAAAATATCATGGACGCGCATTTTCTTTATTGAACAGTATTATTTCGTTGACAATGCCTCTGGGTTTATTGGTTGCAGGTCCCGTGTTCTGTTTAATAGGGTCTGACCCCAAAACAAAATGATTATAAGAAACGAGCAGGGTTATTTCAAAGATCTGCAGATTTAGAGTAGTTC
>OLPU01003046.1_pt1 | contig 10535 bp, 9 predicted proteins | sample 1673111 | NCBI WGS metagenome assembly OLPU01 (sample SAMEA3136755, study PRJEB25190) | human gut metagenome | reverse complement strand
GCGCCGGCGTTGTAGCCCACGCCGTAGAAGGCCCCCGGAAAATAGACGAAGGCCCCGGCGTAGCTCAGGCGTTGTTTGTTGTGGTTGAAGATGTTGTCGCCCGAGAAGCGGAGCAGGACGAATTTTTCGGTCGTGACGTTGCCGTAGATCGAGATATTCGACGGGGCGGTCACGGAGTCCGTGCGGTCTATTCGGTAAAGCCCCGCCACGAGGAACCCGATGCCGAAGCCGACATCCGACGAATAGTTCGGGCCGGGGACGATGCTCCAGTCGATTTTCTTTTCGAACGTACGGTCGATATTCGAACGGCTGTAATAGTCGATGATGCGGCGTATGAAGCCTTTGCGTTGGGCAGGCGATGTGAGGGCTGCGGTGTCGGCGGGTTGTTTGGGGGAGCGGGCTGCGGCGCTTCCGATCTGGGACAGGGCTTCCTCGGTCGAGGGAAAGGAATCCATGTCCTTGTCGGGTTGCTGTCCTACGGCGGTATATGCTATCAGCAGCATGCAGACCGTTAAAATGGTTCTGTATCCCTTTTTCATTGATTGTTCGGTGAAAGGCGATCCAAAGATAGGAATTATTTTCCGTATGCGCAAAACGGCGGGCGGATGCCGGGGATGGACGCGGCTTTCCGGGATAAATGTTTATCTTTGCTGTAGCAACCCTCCCGTGTGCGGCTTTGCAGGCGGGGAGTCGGGTGCCTCTTTTACTGAATTTGACGATGCAGATAACCAGACCTGTCCCGGCCGCCGATCCCGTGGAATATACCGATGGTAGGGCGTTGACCGAAGGCGAAGAGATTGCCGGAGGCATTTTCCGCGGCATTGTTTTCCCGCACCTCGACCGGGAACATGTCTGGGTGCAGTCGTGTCTTTTCGCAGGCTGCCTTTTCCCGGCGTGCGTGTTGCGCGGATCGCATTTCACGGATGTGACCTTCCGGAACTGCGACCTGTCGAACGCCGACCTGACGGGGTGCAGTTTCCAGCGGGTGGAGTTCCTGGATTGCAAGCTCATGGGGACGAACCTCTCCGAAGCGACGATGCAGCATGTGGCCTTCGAGCGCTGCAAGGCGGAGTTCGCCAATTTCGCGCTGGGGCGCTTGCGTTTCGTGGCGCACAGTCAGGGAGTCATGCGGGGAGCCGTGTTCGACGAGTGCCGCCTGGAGAAGGCCTCCTTTTCGCGCTGCGACCTGACGCAGGGTGAATTCCGCGGCACGCGCCTGCGCGGGCTTTCGTTCGCGGATTCCGACATCCGGGGAATACGTGTCGGCGAGGTCGATTCGTTTGAAATAAAGGGTTTAAAGATCAATGCATTGCAGGCGGTTGACCTGGTGCGGCTGCTGGGGGTAGAGGTGGAGGAATAAGGGTTTATTCAAAAAATTTACATATTTCTTAAAAAATCTTAATAAAATATTTGGAAGTTTGCTTTTGCCGTAGTACTTTTGCCTCGTCTTAAATGATAAAATATTTTAAGAATTATTTAAAATTATTTAGTATGAAAGCAAGGATCAATGAGTGGTTACGCACCGCCCTGATTATGTTGGGAGAGAGCATCAAGTTGCGCGAGATGTAATATCTCCCTTTTATTTTCGGAAAAGAGTTAAAACTTCGATATACGAAAGCGGCCCGACTGTCAAAGTCAGGCCGCTTTTCGTTTCGGACTCCCCGCCGCTTGGCGGCAGGGGCTTCTCCGGGGCTGTTGTCGTTGCGCCCGGGTTATTTGATGCCCAGCTTCCTGGCGATCTCTTTGGGCAGGGCGTGCTTGTTGACCATGACAGAGGTTGTCTTGTAAGCGACGAACGGGCGCGAGAAATACCAGAATCCGTCGTAGGGCGGACGTACGTCCCATGAATTCTGCACCTTGTAGTAGTGGTTGCCTGCCTGGTCGGTGGCCGTACCCATGATGACCATGCCGTGGTCGTCGGTGGTTTCGTAGTTGTCGAAAGCCACCTGACGCATCTCCTGGGTGATGTCGAGCTCCTTGCCCGGCTTGTCGAACTTGTAGAGTGCGTCATCCTTCTCCTTCTGCGTCAGTTTTCCCCAGCGCTCGGCTTCGGTGCCGCCCATGCCTTCGAGGTCGGCGGCCGGTACGATACCGATCGCTTTGGTGCGGCTGAATCCCTTTTCGCTTACGTCGGTGCCCCACGCGACGGGATAACCGTTCTCCAGTGCATTGTCCACGACGGCCATCATTTCGTCGAGCGGAAGGTTGTAGACCGTGCCCCACATCCAGTTATCGGGCACCTCGATGATGAACTGCGTATAGAAGGGGTGGTGTGTGAACGAACTGATGTCGATATAGTCGTCGATGTCGATCGGCAGCGAGGCGGCGAACGTCCGGGGCGTGTATTCCTTGCCCTGATAGGTGAAAGTCTCGGGCATCGGGCCGAAATATTCGTCCAGAATGGCGTTGAAACCCCGTTTCCAAGCCGTCGAGAGCGGCTTGTTCGAAGATTTGGTGCTGGCCTCCATCACTGCGTCGAGGTAGGCTTTCAGCACGCGCGAGAGTTCGTGGAAATCGGCTTTCTCGGTGCCGTAGTTGAAGCCCGGGTAGGCTTCGAACGGGACGATGCCGTAGTTGCGGATGCCTTCCGTCACGTCGCGCGAGGCCCCGCCTTCGGCGAAGTTGATCTCACCGTGCATGCGGATGTATTTCACGGCTTTTTCCATGAACGTATGGCGGACGATCCACATTTCGGAGAGGTGCACGGGGGCGCCTCCCGCACGCAGGATTTCCCCTTCGAGGAACGAAAGGGTCGAGTAGCACCAGCAGGTGCCGCTACGGCTCTGATCCTTGACCAGATCGGAAGAGCGGGGTCATGGGGATCAGTTTGACGTCGGTGAACCGGTAGCCTTCGGCGGCGGTCGTGTCGGGGGTCTGTGCCGCAGCCGTAAATGCGGCGCAGAAGGCAACGAGGGTCAGCAGGAGTTTCTTCATTGCGTTACAGTTTAGTTATAGGTTCTGTTATTTCTTCGAGTCGGCGACGATCTTCAGGCAGTCGTCGAGCGTGAGTTCTTCGGGTTTGCTGCCCTTGGGCAGGCGGTAGTTCTTGCCCTTGTAGGCGATGTAGGCCCCGTAACGGCCGTTCTTGACCAGCATGTCGGGCTCTTCGGGGAAGCTCCGCAGCGGAGTGTTGGCCGCGGCGGCCGCAGCCTTCTGGGCATGGACGATCTCCACGGCCCGCTCGTAGGTAAGCGTGTAGGGGTCGTCGCCCTTCTGCAGCGATGCGAACGATTTGCCGTGGCGCACGTAGGGCCCGTACTTGCCGATGCTCACCGAGAGCTCCTCGCCGTCGAGCTGGCCCAGGTCGCGGGGCAGCGCGAAGAGCGCCAACGCCTCCTCGAGCGTGATCGACTCGATCAGCTGGCCCTTTTTGAGCGAGGCGAAGCGCCCTTTCTGGCCCTCTTCGCCTTCGATCTCGACCATCGGGCCGTAACGGCCGATGCGGGCCTTGACGACATGCCCTGTCTTGGGGTCGTTGCCCAGGATGCGTGCCTGGCTCTTCTTGTCGGTCTGCGTGCCGATGGCCGTGTCGACCATCTGGTGGAAGGGGCCGTAGAAATCGTGGATCATCTTCACCCACGTGATGTCGCCGTCGGCGATGCGGTCGAATTCCTTTTCGACGCTGGCCGTGAAGTTATAGTCCATGATCGGCTTGAACTGCGTTTCGAGGTAGTCGTTGACGACCATGCCGATGTCCGTCGGCGAAAGGCGGTTCTTCTCCTTGCCGTAGCTTTCCGAGAGGTTTTTCGTGGCGAGCTTGTCGCCCGTGAGGGTCATCTGTACGTAGCTGCGTTTCTGCCCCTCCTTGTTTTGCTTGACCACGTAGCCGCGATTGATGATCGTCGTGATGGTCGGCGCATAGGTCGAGGGGCGTCCGATGCCCAGTTCTTCGAGGCGCTTGACCAGCGAGGCTTCGTTGTAACGCGCCGGGGCCTGCGTGAAGCGCTCCGTGGCGGTGATCTGCGTCGAAAGCAGTTCGTCGCCCTGGGCCATCTTCGGGAGCAGCCCTTCGCCGCTTTCGGCGGCTTGGTCGTCGTCCGTGGATTCGGAGTAGAGGCGCAGGAAGCCGTCGAAGCGGACGACTTCGCCCGTGGCGACGAATTGCTGCGACGACCCCGACATGTCGATCACGATGGTCGTGCGGTCGAGTTCGGCGCAGACCATCTGCGAAGCTACGGTGCGCTTCCAGATCAGGTCGTAGAGTTTCTTTTCGGCCGGGGTACCTTCGATCGACTGGCGGTCGATATACGACGGGCGGATGGCCTCGTGCGCCTCCTGGGCCCCCTTGGTCTTGGTCTTATAGTTATGCCATGACGAATATTTTTCGCCGTAGAGTTTCGTGATCTCCTCCTTGCACTGGGCCAGTGCCTGTTGCGAGAGGTTTACCGAGTCGGTACGCATGTAGGTGATGAGACCCTGCTCGTAGAGGTGCTGGGCGACGGACATCGTCTGCGAAACGGACATGCCCAGCTTGCGGCCCGCCTCCTGCTGGAGCGTCGAGGTCGTGAACGGAGGTGCCGGGAAACGCTGTGCGGGTTTCTCTTCGGCTTTCGACACGGTGAAAGTGGCGCCGATGCAACTGCGGAGGAATGCCTCGGCCTCGGCCTGCGTTTCGAAGCGCGACGAGAGTTCGGCCTTGAAGAGGGTCTTTTCGGGGTCGTTGGCCGCGTAGAACTGTGCCACGACGCGGAAATAGGGTGCCGAGCGGAAGGCGATGATCTCGCGCTCGCGCTCGACGATCAGCCGTACGGCGACGCTCTGCACGCGGCCGGCCGAAAGCGACGGCCGCACTTTCTTCCACAGCACGGGCGAAAGCTCGAAACCGACCAGGCGGTCGAGGATACGGCGTGCCTGCTGTGCGTTGACCAGATCCATGTTGACCGTGCGGGGGTTCTCGATGGCTTCGAGGATCGCCCGCTTGGTGATTTCGTGGAAGACGATGCGCTTGGTCTGGTCGACGGGGAGCCCCAACACTTCGGTCAGGTGCCATGCGATGGCTTCTCCTTCGCGGTCTTCATCGGACGCCAGCCATACGGTCTTGCTCTTGGCAAGTTTGGTCAGTTCGTCCACCACTTTCTTCTTGTCGCCCGGGATTTCATAGACGGGCCTGAACTCGTCGTCGATATTGATGCCCAGGTCTTTTTTCGACAGGTCGCGGATGTGTCCGAAACTCGACTTGACGATATAGTCCTTGCCGAGGAACTTCTCGATGGTTTTGGCCTTGGCGGGGGACTCGACGATTACTAAATTTTCCTGCATGCGTTCTTTATGGCTTTTCTGAAATGCGAAAACCTAAGCATGAGTACTTAGGTTTCGCATTCCGTGCTGTTGATCCTTTATTTGACCAGGGTATAGGCGATGTCGATCTTGATCGGGGCATCCTCCTTGGTCAGCGACCCGTCCGAGGGCGTCATACCCTGCATCACACTGTAATTCTGGGTGTAGAGGCCGTATGCCTCGGGCCCCATGTACATAGTCCTGGTTTTGATTCTCTCCGCGATCTCTTCCCACGGGGCGTTCTCGCCCAGCTCCTCCACGGCCTCCTGGTAGTAGTTCCACATGCTCTGCACATGGCCCGTGATGTCCATCACGTAGCAGCCCCGGCTGCGGTTGATGTAACCGCCGTAGGTCAGCGTCGTGCTGTAGGTCTTCTCGTAGGCATAGGCGTAGTCGGTGATGCCCGAGAGCTTTTTGTAATTGGTATAGAGGCCCAGGCGGCTCTGCGAGGCGTCCATCTGCTCGATCATGTGCTTCACGTCGGTCAGGTTCTGCCAGTCGTAGTTGCTGCCCGCGAAATAGACCGACATCCGGGCCTGGTTGATGGCCAGGGTATTGAACTCCTTGGCGGAAGCGGCGTTCTCGTCCTTGATGATCTGCGCCAGCTGCCTGAAGAACTCCTCGGTGAAAGTCATTTCCGTTACGACGCCGCCCATGCCCTCGACGTAGACCTGCTTGCTGAGCGGACGGTTCTCGTTGGTCTCGACCGCATCCGCAATGTCGAACCTCTGCGGAGAAGTGGCTTTCGAGTAGTCGTGGCGGATGGTGTTGACCGACACGTTGCCGTAGTCGACCGAAGAGTCGTAGAAAATGTAGGGGATCGAGAGCGTGTCGGCGATCAGCGTAGGGTCGCTCTCCAGGCGGTTACGCCCGTAGATCGCAAAGCCCGAAGCGTCGAGCGACGTGGCGTAGATGTTGCCCTTGTTGGGGGACGTCTGGTCGACGGCCGGGACGATGTAGAGCCCCTTGAATTCGGCGACCCACTGCTCGAGGCTGTCGAGGCTGTAAATCGAATAGTCGCCCTTGTACGTGCCCTCCTGAAGCATCAGGCGGTTGATGAATTCCCGTCCCTTCTGGGTCGGTTTCATGGTGGCGTACGTGGTGGCGGGACCCGTCTCCTTTCCGTCGGGGAAGGTGAACGTGAAGAGCACGTCGTCGCCTACGACACCCGCCTTGACGGGGTCGAAATTGAGGTAGAAGGTCGTGTCGCGCTCGGACTTTCCGCTTTCGACGGGTTTCTCGGTCAGGTATTTGTTGCTGACGACCTCGTATACGTTGTACTCCTGCGAGGTGAGCGTGTCGCTGCCGTAGCTGGAGATGGAAAGCAGGATGATCGCCGAGTCGAGGATCGGGCGGAACCCGAAATAGCCCGAGTCGATTTCATAGGGGACGTATTGCGTGAGGAACCCTGCCGTGCGCAGTCCGAACGTGTCACTGAGCATCGAACCCATGTACCCGTAGCTGAGGTTCGACGTGATGAGCGAGTCGGTCTGGTAAAGCCGCGTCTCGACATAGCGCCTGGGGTTGAGATCCCCCGTCAGCGTCAGGGCGCCGAATGTCTGGTAACCCGCTTTCATCTGCTGGTTGTCCGGCACGAGGTTCGACCCCAGTGTGTCGTCGACCTTGGTGCAGCCCGCGAATGTCATCGCAGCGACGACCGTCACGACGGCGGCGGCGCGGAGCAAACGGCGGAAATTATTGAATCGCTTCATAGAATCGGTTGTAATTATCGAAAAAGTCCGCTGCCTCGGGCGACTGGTATTCGAGCATCGGTTTCCCGCTCGCACGGGCGATCTCCAATACCTTGGGGTCGGCATCTGCGGAAGCTGCGACCACACCGTCGGCATATTCCATAACGAAGCGGCAGAGGTTTTCGTATGACGGGACGTCGAGAATTGCGAGATTTTTATCCTTGACCCCCTCGCCGGCGATCTTCGCGGCGAAGCCCTTGTCCAGTTCCCCGGGGAAGCCGTCGGCGTAGAGCGAGACGACGACTTTCACGTCGCGGAAAATCGGGTCGTCGGCGAAAATGCGCTTCAGGTAGACCGGGATCACTCCCGAGAACCAGCCGTGGCAATGGACTACGGTCGGCGTCCAGCGCAGTTTCTTGACCGTCTCCAGCACGCCGCGGGCGAAAAAGATGGCCCGTTCGTCGTTGTCGGGGAATTCCGCCCCTTCGCTGTCGGTCAGCACGGCCTTGCGCGAGAAATAGTCGTCGTTGTCGATGAAATAGATCTGCACGCGCGCCGCGGGGATCGAGGCGACCTTGATGATGAGCTGGTGGTCGTTGTCGTCGATGATGAGGTTCATGCCCGAAAGACGTATTACCTCGTGGAGCTGGTGCCGGCGTTCGTTGATACAGCCGTAGCGCGGCATGAAGGTACGGATTTCGTTCCCACGCTCCTGCATCGCCTGCGTGAGAGCGCGGCAAAGTCCGGAAGCCTCCGTCTCTGGAAGATAGGGTGTAATCTCCTGACAGACGTACAGAATCTTATTTGCCATGGTTCGAGTATTTGATCTTTCGAGGTCTATTGTGCAAAGATAGTGAAAAAATCTTAAAGAATGAGCATCGCGTCCCCGTAAGTGCCGAATCGGTACCCTTCTTCCTTGGCTATCTTATAGGCGTTCATGATCGTTTCGTAGCCGCCGAACGCCGCAACCATCATCAGCTGGGTGGAGTAAGGCAGATGGAAATTGGTCACCATGGCGTCGGCCACCGTGAACTCGTAGGGCGCGAAGATGAACTTGTTCGTCCATCCTTCCATCGGCTTGATCATGCCGTTGGTCGAGACAGCCGTTTCGAGGGTGCGCATGACGGTCGTGCCGATGGCTGCGACCTTGCGCCCGTTGCGCTTGGCCTCGTTCACCGCCCCGGCAGCCTCTTCGGTCACGAAGAACTGTTCGGAGTCCATCTTGTGCTTCGAGAGGTCTTCGACGTCGACCGTACGGAAGTTGCCCAGCCCGACGTGCAGCGTGACGAACGCACGGTCGATGCCCTTGATCTCCATGCGCTTCATCAGGTGCTTCGAGAAGTGCATGCCGGCCGTCGGGGCGGCAACGGCGCCTTCGTGCTCGGCGAAGATCGTCTGGTAGCGCTCGGCGTCCTCGGGTTCGACCTTGTCGCGCACCCATTTGGGCAGCGGTGTCTCGCCCAGGCTGAAAAGCGTCTGCTTGAACTCCTCGTAGGAGCCGTCGAACAGGAAGCGCAGCGTGCGCCCGCGCGAGGTCGTATTGTCGATCACCTCGGCCACCAGCAGGTCGTCGTCGCCGAAGTAGAGCTTGTTGCCGATGCGGATCTTGCGGGCCGGGTCGACCAGCACGTCCCAGAGCCGCAGTTCGCGGTTCAGTTCGCGCAGCAGGAAGATCTCGATCTCGGCACCCGTCTTCTCCTTGTTGCCGTAGAGGCGTGCTGGGAAGACTTTGGTGTCGTTGAATACGAAGAGGTCTTTTTCGTCGAAGTATTCGATGATGTCTTTGAAAATACGGTGTTCGATAGTGCCTTTGGCGCGGTCGATGACCATCAGGCGCGAATCGTCCCGGTTTTCCGTCGGGTGTTTCGCCAGCATTTCGGGGGCGAAATCATACCCGTATTGCGATAATTTCATAGGTGGAATACTCTATTTTACGTTCGAAATAAACAACACAGATTAATTTCTATACGCAAAAAAGCCTATTTTGTTTCAAGTTCCTGCAATTTTTTTAGAAAATCATCGAGGCTGTGGGCGTTTTCGACCCTGAAGCCGCCGCTGCGCGTCCGGCAAAGGGAAGTCAGGTGCGCGCCGCTTTCGAGCGCCTGCCCGATTTCGTGGGCCAGCGAACGGATGTAGGTGCCCTTGCTGCATCGTACGCGGATGCGGATGCGCGGCAGGTCGTACTCTTCGAGCTGCATTTCGTAGATGTGGACGAGCGCCTTGCGCATTTCGACCTCCTCGCCCGCTCGAGCCAGTTCGTAGGCCCGCATGCCGTCGATCTTTTTGGCCGAATAGACCGGCGGAGACTGGAGGCGTTCGCCCGAGAGTGCGGCGAGGGCTTCGAGTACCTTCCCGCGCGTGATGTGCTGCGTGGGGAAGGTCGCGTCGACGGGATGTTCGAGGTCGTAGCTGGGGGTCGTGGCACCCAGCATGACGTCGGCCACGTACTCCTTCTCCTCGGCCTGCAGGGCGTCGACCATCTTGGTGGCGCGGCCGATGCAGACCAAAAGGACGCCCGTGGCCAGCGGGTCGAGCGTGCCCGCGTGGCCGACCTTGATCTTGCGGTAGCCGAGCCTGCGGAGCGCGGACTTGATCTTGCGTACGACGTCGGTGGACGTCCAGCTCAGGGGCTTGTCGATGACGGCGATGTAGCCCTCCTCGAAGTTGAGGCCCCGCAGGTCGAGTGTCTCCTTCATCAGCAGAAATAGCTTAGGATGGATACCAGGCCGGCCAGCGCGCAGTAGAGCGAGAACCAGATGAGCTTGCCCCGCTTGACGATCTCGATCATGAATTTGCAGGCCAGGCACCCCGTGATGAACGAGGCTGCGAACCCGGCGGCGAGCGTGCCCGTGGCGATGCCGGCCGTGAGATCGCCGCTTGCGGCTTCGAGCAGCGTTTCGCCCAGGATCGGCGCCAGCACCATCAGGAACGAGAATTGTGCCACGGCGGCCTTTTTGTTGCCCAGCAACAGTCCGGTGGCGATGGTCGTCCCCGAACGCGATAGCCCCGGCATGGCGGCGCAGGCCTGCGCCAGGCCGATGATCAGGGCGTCGCGGTAGGAGATGGTCTCCTTCTGGCGCGGCTTGGCGTAGTAGGCGAAAGCCAGCAGCGTCGCGGTAAGCAGCAGCATGGCGCCCACGATCACCAGGATGTAGGGGGCGTCGAGCATGGCGTTGATCCGGTCTTTGAAGAGGAAGCCGATGACCCCGATGGGGATCATCGAAAGTACGAGCTTCAGCACGTAGGCCTGCTCGGCGTTGAAGCGGCGCGAAAAGAGCCCCTTCAGGAGGCGCCAGACCTCGCTCCAGAGCACCACGATGGTGCTCAGTACGGTGGCGGCGTGGAGCGCCACGTCGAACGTGAGGTTTTCTTCCAGTTCCACGCCGAGCAGCTCCTTGGCGATCTGCAGGTGGCCGCTGCTCGACACGGGCAGGAATTCCGTAATGCCCTGCACGATACCGAGCAGGATGGCTTGTAAGGTGTCCATAACTGATTTAAGCGGGTATATCTCCTGTGCCGTCGCGCCGCACCGGGAGTCCCGGTGCGGGGGCGCGCTGTGCCTCGGCC
>OLPU01003045.1_pt1 | contig 10536 bp, 8 predicted proteins | sample 1673111 | NCBI WGS metagenome assembly OLPU01 (sample SAMEA3136755, study PRJEB25190) | human gut metagenome | reverse complement strand
GCACGCCGCCAGCGTTCATCCTGAGCCAGGATCAAACTCTCAAATAAAAGTTGTTTACCTGCTCAGACTAATCATTATCTGAAATATCTGGCTTGGTTTGTTGTTGGTTTTAATTCGTGTGAATTAAAGTTTATAATTAACCTACTGTTTAATTTTCAAAGTTCATTTGCTTTAACTCGCTTAAGTTTTTTAACTTGTTTAGCTCGTTTCAGCTTCTTTAGTTTAACAAAGTTTCAATTCTTTGTCAACCACTTTTTTTCTTTAAGTTTTTCGGGCTGTTTGCCCGTCTCTCAAAGACAAGTAATAATATATCATCAATTTTAAATACCGTCAACACTTTTTTTAATATTTTTTTAAATATTTTTTAATTAAGTTTCATATACTTAATGTTATTAGATTTTATCAAGCTTTATACTTATTTAATTTCCCACTTTCCATGTTTTTTATAACATATTTTTCTCATAAAAAAGTATCTTTATTTAAAATTCATTCTTAATCTAAATTTTTTTATTCATCTTTATTTCTCTCACTAACCTAGTTCATAAAATTATAGTGAATGACAACAAGTCATTATAATTTACAATTTATATAGTTTTAGAAAACCTTTAAACTTTAATGAAAAATAAAATTGAAGCTATAAACAAATTATTGAAGATATTTTTCTTAATATTTTCTTCAAATATTACATAAAAAACGAATGTTTAAAAACTATTTTATATGTAATGCTTATATATACTTAAGAAAATAAAAATAATTTTCAATATTAATTTATGTGGTATAATTTTATAAATAAAATAATGGTAAATTATAGAATCAAAGAGGTGGACAACTATGAAATTAATCAAAGCATTTAATAAGTATCTTAAGAGTTTATCTAAATTAAAAAGAATTATTATTTTGACAGAAATAATCTTAATAGTACCTGGATTATTTATACAATTATATTATGCATCAACAGAATTTATCGATAATACTTTTGAAAAGAAAGAAATATCAGAACCATTAACTAATAAAAATTCATATCTCAGTAAAAAAGAATATAATGAAAAGGTTGAGGAGGATAAAAAAACTTTACTTAATGAAATACTTTTAGGAGAAGGACATCCTATATATGCTGAAAGTATAAAAAATATATTTTCTTATGCCACAGATACTAGTAGGTTTCATTACACATCTGTAAACTTTTTACCTAAAAAAAGACATAATAAATATAATAATCATACTGTTCTATCTATAGAAGGATTTGAATATAGTGATGGTACAGACCATATAACAGATATTCAAATATATCCAACTAATATAAATTATCATATGGAAGAAAGGGAAGCTCTGGAATTAGCTAATAAATATCTTCCAACTAATATTATAGACAACTATTATAAATATCCAACAACTGAAATATGTGTATCTGATAATCCATCTGAAAAAACTCGTATACTTATAAAATATGAATTTAACGATGATATATATAAAGAAACAAATACTTTAAATTATAAAGGTAACATATATATATTATTAGAGAAGGAAAATAACAAAGTTACAATGATAAGACTTTTTAATAGCCTTCCAAAATGGATGATGATGTGTGATTGGCATAAATATGAAATAAATTAAATACCAAATACAATTATTATTTCATTTAATCATAATCAACCGTAAGACGACTGGTTATGATTCTAAGTCTATAGTTTTTTTGTTAACTAAGATAGATAAATTGTACTAGATGTAACTCTTTTTAAATTACAATATTTGATTACTATACAATTTCTAAAGATATTAACTGATACTATATATATTTTTAAAGAATTGAAATACTCTTTAGCACTTAATTTATATTTTTATATATCTTCTTTTTCTTGATATGGTTTATATTTTTTATTGTTGCTTTATCAAGATCTACAGTTCTAGTGCAAAAACTTTTGCTCTGAACATGCATATTTCCAAATTTATGTTTTCTATACACAATTGAATATAATTGCTTTTCTTTATTATATTTGCAGACTAAGAAAGTACATTGTAAACCAAAAAAATTACTCTTTTAGTATAGCTATTATTTTTGTACCATAATAGCATATAATGTTCTTGATACACTAAATCCTAAAAACAAAAAGCTCCAATTACATATAAAATGGAGCTTTTTGTTTTTATTTAATTAATTTCTATATCAAATACACATCTACTTCTACACAATCAACTATCTAAAACATAAAGTTTTTCAACTTTTAACATCAATTAATTTGTCTTAATTTCTGTCCAGGCATCGTCATATAATTTCATCACGTTTTCTGGAAGATTTAAGAACACTTCTGTTTTATTTAATACTTTTTCGCTTGGGTATGCGACTGGAGAATTTTTCGTTTCTTCGTCTAACATGTCGTATACTCCTTGGTTCGGCGTAGAGTACTCTATGTAGTCTACGTTTTGTTTTGCTACTTCTGGGTCTAGCATAAAGTTTATAAATGCTTCTGCATAGTCTTTGTTTTCGGCAGTTTTAGGTATGCACATTGCATCTACCCATTTGTTTGTTCCCTCTTCTGGTATTGCATAAGCTAGGTCTGGGTTTTCGTCCATCATAACTAGTGCATCTCCTGAATAAACTATTCCTATATCAGCATCTCCAGCTACTATTCTATCTTTTCCGTCATCATTTACGTATGCTTGAACTACTGATAATTCTTTTATTAATTCATCTTTTGCTTTGTTTATTTCATCTGGGTTATGGGTATTCATAGAATATCCTAGTCTTTTTAAAGAAATCCCCATTGTGTCTCTTACTGAGTCTAGTAGTAGGATATTTCCTGTATATTTTTTGTTCCATAATATATCCCAGCTTTTTGTGTCTTCTTTGTCTACTACTTTAGTGTTGTAGATTATACCGAAAGTCCCCCATAAATAAGGTACGCTGTATTCATCATTTGGATCGTAGCTTGGATGTTTAAAGCTATCCATTATTTGTGAGTAATTTGGTATATTTTTGTAATCTATTTTTTGTAGCATGTTCTCTTCTATTAATTTATCTACCATATAATCTGATGGGAAGATTAAATCGTATTTTGAAGAACCACTTTTTAATTTTTGGTACATTGCTTCATTAGTGTCGTATGTTTCGTACACTATTTCTATTCCTGTTTGTTCAGTAAATTTAGCAAGTAAATCTTGATCTATATAATCCCCAACATTGTATATGTTTAGAACTTGACTAGATTTTTTAGAACTACCACAACCAGTCAACATACTAGCTGTCATAGCAAATGTGCATATTAATGCAATTATTTTCTTTAACTTCATCTAGAAATCCTCCCTGTTTCACATATTTAATCTCATGTTGATTTAATTTATCTTTATAATGTATTTATATTAATTTTCTACTGTCTTTTTATTTCCAACAATATTTGAAGTTATTAGTAATGCTAAAACTACTATGAACATTAATGTTGAAAGAGCATTTATTTCAGGAGTTAAACCTCTTCTTGTCATTGAGTAGATTTCTATTGATAAGTTTGTTACTCCGTTTCCTGTTGTAAAGAAACTTATTACGAAATCATCTATAGACATTGTAAATGCCATAAGTGCTCCAGATATTATACCTGGTTTAAGTTGTGGTAATATTATTTTTCTAAGTGCATATGATGGTGTCGCTCCTAAGTCAAGGGCCGCATCTTCTATATTTGCAGGTAGCTGTGCTAACTTTGGTAACACAGATAATATTACATATGGTATATCAAATACTAAGTGAGATAAAAGCATTGTCCCCATGCCAAAGTTTACGTTTAAAAATACGAATAATGTCATAAGTGATACCCCAGTTACTATATCTGGGTTTAAAACTGGCAGATAATTTATATTAAGTAATAAATCTTTTCTTTTTTTGTTTCTCATCTTATGTATTCCTATCGCCGCCATTGTTCCGACGATAGTTGATATTATTGTTGCAGTTATTGCTACAAGTAATGTGTAGTAAAGTGCGCTTATTAGCCTTTCATTTTCGAATAAGGTGTGGTACCAATCTAATGTAAATCCATTCCAGACAGACATGGATTTTGAATCATTAAACGAGAAAATCGCTAAAGTCACTATTGGTAAGTATAAAAATACAAATACCAAAAATAAATATATGTTTGAAAAAATCTTCTTTATAATAGTAATCCACCGCCTTCCTTGTCATTTCCATTGCTGTATTTATTCATTATAGCCATTGAGATAAGTATTATAATCATCATAAATATTGATATTGCTGATCCAAAATGCCAATCTCCAACTGACATAAATTCTTGTTCAATTAAGTTACCTATTAAGTAGAATTGTCCTCCACCTAAAAGTTTTGATATTACGAATGTCGAAACAGCAGGCATAAACACCATTGTTACTCCTGATACTACACCAGGTAAACTAAGTGGGAATATTACCTTTGTAAAAACTTGGAAATTATTTGCTCCAAGGTCTCTCGCTGCATTTATTAAATCGTGGTCCATTTTTGATAAAACCGTATGAATTGGAAGTATCATAAATGGTAGGAAGTTATAAACCATACCTAATAAAACTGCTGTATCTGTATATAGTATATTTACTGGGCTAAGACCAATAAATTTAAGTAAAGTATTTATAAATCCATTTCTACCTAATATAGCCGACCAAGCGTAAGTTCTAAGAAGGAAGTTCATCCACATTGGTAATATACAAAGTAAAAGAAGTATTCCTCTTTTGCTTGGTTTCGCTTTTGAAATAATATAAGCTGTTGGATAACCAACTATTAAACATAAAACTGTAGATATAAGTGCTAAAACAAGTGATCTTCTGATAACTTTAAAATACATTGGATTGAAAAATTTTTCAAAATTCGCCGTTGTAAATACGTATCTTCCATCTACTTGCTGTGTAAAACTGAAGAAAACTATTAAAATTAAAGGTACTACTATAAAAAGTACACTCCAAATTGCATAAGGAGTCGCTAATCTTGATTCAGATTCTTTTCTTTTCATTATTATCACTCACCTTTTAAAAATATTTATCAAATTAGTAGATGATAAATTATTATTGGCTTACCTTTCTCATGATATGTATATCTTCAGGGTATATATCCATTCCTAACATAGTACCTTCTTCAGCCATTTTTGTATTATGGATAAACCAAGTTCTTCCGTTTTCTTCTACAGCTATTTCATAGTGAACACCCTTAAACACAACAGATGTTACTAAACCTTTTAACATTCCTTCTTCAGGAGAAACCATCTTGATATCTTCTGGTCTAATTACAACTTCGATTTCTTCATTTTTCTCAAAACCGAAATCAACACATTCAAACTCTCTTCCACAGAACTGTACTCTGTAGTCATCAATCATAATTCCATCTACTATATTACTTTCACCGATAAATTTCGCAACAAATGCATTTTTCGGCTCATTATATATATCTTCAGGACTTCCCATTTGTTGAATTTTACCTTTATTCATAACAACAATCGTATCAGACATAGTAAGAGCTTCCTCTTGGTCATGAGTTACAAATATAAAAGTAATTCCTAATTTTTGTTGTATTTTCTTAAGCTCTCTTTGCATTTCTTGTCTTAATTTTAAGTCAAGCGCACCTAAAGGCTCATCTAAAAGTAATATTTTTGGCTCATTAACTAATGCTCTTGCAATAGCGATTCTTTGCTGTTGCCCACCACTTAAAGAATCAATCGAACGTTTTTCAAATCCTTCAAGTGCAACAAGTTTAAGCATCTCTTTTACCTTAACATCAATAGTCGCCTTATCTATTTTCTTTATTTTTAATCCAAACGCGATATTTTCATAAACATTCATATGAGGGAATAACGCATACTTTTGGAAAACAGTATTTACTTGTCTTTCATAAGGTGGGGTATCATTTACATTTACACCTTCGAACATAACTGCACCTTCATCAGCATGTTCAAAACCAGCTATTATCTTTAATGTAGTAGTTTTTCCACATCCTGAAGGTCCTAATAAAGTTAAAAATTCATTTTTCTTTATATCAAGATTAAGATTATCCAATACTAAAAGATCATCGTATTGCTTTGTTATGTTTTTTAATTCAATAATATTTTCTGACTGAGCTACATTTGACTTAGTCTCATCTAGCTTCATTTCTGAATTTGTATTATTCATAGATACACCTCTCTTCTCTTTTTTTGCACAATACTCATCATGCTTATAATTACTAACTTTTATTTTCAACGTAAATCCACGTCTATCTTTAATTTTTATTAAATTTTAATACTCAATACTTCCACTATCATTTTTTAGAAAGATGGTGGCGTACTTACCCATATTACCTTCGCAGTTGTCTTACCTGGGTTTGATATGTAATGATTCATTCTTGGCTTAAAATAAAAACTCTCGCCCTTCTTCACTTTATTGACTCTATCGCCCAAATGAAGAAGAATATTCCCAGCCACAACATAACCAAACTCCTCACCTTCATGAGGCTTCTCTTCTTTATATTGCCCTCCTGGATATAAAGTTATTATAATCGGCTCCATCATATTCTTTTGCGAATTCGGAATCAACCATTTTAAATGGTATTTCAACTCCTCATCCTCAGTCTCAAACATATCTTCCTTCTTAAAAGTAATTCTCTCCGGATCAATTTCATTAAAGAACTCTCTTAAATTAGTTCCCAAAATTTCTAAAATATCAATCAAAGTCGCTATCGATGGTGATGTAAGGTTGTTTTCAAGCTGCGATATGAACCCTTTAGAAAGTTCGCACCTATTAGCAAGCTCTTCTTGGGTCAACTGTTTTTCCATACGCATACTCTTTATCTTACTCCCAATATCCATACCTAGGCCTCCCATTATTATAATTTTTATTTAAATAAATCTTATTAAAAGTAAACTTTTTTCTTATATTGTTAAACTTTTTCGATGTAATTCTAAACTCAAAGTTTAAAATTACTAAACACACCATTGATATTATATAGCAAACATAACCAAAATTCAATGTTTTTATCAAAAAACCTAAAATTTATATAAAACCGATTAATCATTCAAATTTCAATGTTTATTGCCCATTTTCTTTCCAAATCAATTCATAATATTAATTTTATAATTTAGTATATGTAACTTTTTTTAATTAATAATCTTATTTTCTCACAAAATTAAAATTTAACCAAAACTCTAAAATACAAAAAATCAAAATTTTAAAAATCTAAATTCTTCCTAAAATACATTGTCTAATTTCATAAAAATTTATTATCTACTACCTCAAAACTCATCATATAGATCTCACAGACCTACTATATTATTCTGCCTAAATCTCTCACTTTTATAACGAATAACAAAACTTCCAACAACTTCACTTCCAATAACTGCTATAATATTAATTATAAAATCATATAACTTACTTAAACTAAAAATAATTATGTAGTTAAATCAAATACAATCATTGATTTAAACTAACTACAATAATTTATTTACATATCAAAATATAAAAAATACTATTAGGAGGGAATAATATGAAAGTATTATTAATAAACGGAAGTCCAAAAAAAGCAGGCTGCACATTCACAGCCTTAAACGAAGTCTCAAAATCATTAAATGAAGAAGGTATAGAAACAGAAATATTCCAAGTCGGTGCAAAACCAATCGCAGGATGTATAGGATGTGGCTCATGTCGAAAAAAAGGAAAATGCATATTTGACGACGTAGTAAACGAATGTATGCCAAAAGCCAAAGAAGCCGACGCCATAATCGTAGGTTCACCAGTACACTACGCATCAGCTTCAGGCGCAATAACATCATTTATGGATAGATTATTCTACTCATCAGGCGGAGCCTTACAATACAAACCAGGCGCAGCCATCGCAAGTGCAAGAAGAGCCGGAACAACAGCAACACTAGACCAACTTACAAAATACTTCACAATATCAAACATGCCAGTAATAAGCTCATCTTACTGGAACATGGTTCATGGCAACACTCCAGAAGAAGTATTACAAGATCTAGAAGGAATACAAATCATGAGAACCCTAGGCAAAAACATGGCATGGATTCTAAAATGCATAGAATCTAGCAAAAAATCAGGCATTCCAATGCCACAAAAAGAAGAAAAAATATACACTAACTTCATAAGATAATACAAACATCTAGTAAATAAGTCATAAGTTTATTTTAATAATACTTTAATAAAGTGGCTTTAATTTACTAGACCTATTAACCTTATAACATAAAAAGTGTGGAAAATTACCAAAACTACTTTTCCACACTACATACTTATACCTATATTTATACTTTTCCAAATTATTTACCTCATACTCTCCCCCTTCAAACCATTCCGCCTTATATAATTTATTTTTATTCATACTTTCACAAAGTTGTTAAATAAAATCGTAATGCCCCGCAGTAGGTATAGCAGTATGTATATGCGCAACAAAAAAGAGATTGGTACTTTATTTTGTATCAATCTCTTTTTTGCTACTATTTATTATATTAAAAATAATATATCTTCTATTTTTCTAGAATTTATTTTTATTATTTTTTCTTATAATCTATTAATCTATTTTATTTATGTATAGCTACTTTCGTAAGCTATATTTACATTATACTTATCTTATACTTATTGCACGTTTATAACTGCTGTTTGTATGTTGTTATAGAATTTAGTACTGTAGCTATCTAGTATGTGAAGTCCGTCTGTTTCGCAGTTTATTAAAAATCCGTTGGCATCTACAAATCCGCTTGTTGTGTCGATAAATTTGACGTTTGATTTTGTATTGCAATATGCTTTTATACTTGCGTTAAACGGATTAATTCTGTTTTTGTTGTAATTTGCAACTTGTGTATTGTTATATCCTGCGTATCCTTTTCCGACTGGAAAGACTCTTTGGACATATATTGTTTTATCTGAATATTTTTTAGATAATTTGTCTATTAATGTTTTTGTATCTGTTAAGTTAGATTCTCTAGAAATTCCATTTATTCCTATTAGTAAAACAACTCCTTTGACGTTGTTTGAGTCTGGCATTTGTGAAAAATTATCTAACCAATAAGAAGGGAATGCTCCTCCTTTTGCTCTTACGTATGAATCTTTTGCTTTTGATTGTATTGTGTTTTTGATTCTACTTGTGAAAGAGTCTCCTATAAATAAGAAATTATTTAAATTTGTAACTGTTTGAGTTCCACCTGTTTGTGTCCCTCCTAATATTATGTAGTTTTTTGAAACGAATGCATAATCATTTTTATACATGATTTTATACCATGATTCTGTTTCGTCTACTATTTTAACTGTTGTGTTTTTTTCTAATACACCTAAAATCGTCGATGATGTACTTGGCTGTTGTCTTACATTAAGACGATCGGCAGTAACTGTACCTGTATTTTTAATAGTAACTTGTGTATTGTTGTTTTCTGTACTTCCGTTTGACGAATTATTCCCATTACTAGAGTTATTACTTCCTGTGTTTCCTTGGTTTTCGCTTGGTGAGTTCGACAGATAACTTGCCGATACATAAGCATAATTTCCATTGTAAATTATTTTAGACCATCCTAGTGAAGTACTTATAATGTGTACTTTTGTACCATTAACTAGACTTCCTTTTCTGGCGTATTCTGTTCCTGGACCACTTCTTACATTTAAAGTGTTACATCCAATAACATATCCTTCTGTTTTTGCTTCGTTATATATGCTCGATACATATGCACCAGAAAGGTAACCTGTTGTATTTTTGTAGTTAACTTTTAGCCAATTTCCTGTTTTGTCTACGATTTTTACATCGTTTCCTTGTAATACTTGACCAATAACAGAATATGTTGTGGCAGGTCCGCTTCTCACATTTAATGCAGTTGCTGTAACAATCCCCGATACAGTTGTATCAGCATAACTCAAATCCTTGAATCCAATTGTAGTCATTAAACCCAAAGATATTGCAAGAGAAATTATTTTCTCATTCATATCATTCCCCGCTTTCTTATTTAATTTTAGCCTCTCTACATTATATAACTTTTATTTAAATATAATTTAAAGTTACATTGTATTATTGAGTATTTATTTCAACAATAAAATATTATACATCATTTTTCTTGTTTTTTCCTCAAAAATAAATATTTTTTCATTTTATTCCTAATTCTGCGATAAAATTCTACTTTTACATATAATATTCGTTATATTTTCTTCTTTTCCTTCTAATTTTTCTTAAATTCGCATAATTAATTAAACTTCAATTTAGTTATTAATTTAATACCATCAATAATTACTTTGATAAAAATATATAATCCATGTATAATAGGGATATAATAATAGGTAGTACTAGCGGAAAAGGAGATAAAACTTTGATTAAATTAGGTGAATACAATAAATTAATAGTAAAAAGAGAGACGAATTTCGGATATTTCGTCGGCGAAGAAGGATCAAATTCAAACGATGACGTTTTATTACATAACAGACTTCTTAATAAACAAAAAGTAGAAGTTGGTGATGAGATAGAAGTCTTCATTTATAGAGACTCAGAAGGTAGACTTTCTGCTACTTTAGAATATCCAAAAGCAAAATTAGGTGATATAGCTTACTTAAAAGTAG
>OLPU01003039.1_pt1 | contig 10547 bp, 10 predicted proteins | sample 1673111 | NCBI WGS metagenome assembly OLPU01 (sample SAMEA3136755, study PRJEB25190) | human gut metagenome | reverse complement strand
TCCTTGCCAATGACGATGCGGGCAGGCTCGTTGTTGCCATTGCGCTCACGCAGAGCGTTATAATACCAGCCCAGAAAACGACCTACTTTGTAGGCATGGTCTGCTGTTAATATAATACCAGCTTCACCACGGAAGCCATCGGTTCCAAAATACTTTCCCATTATAGTTTTTCCTTATCCAAAGAGTGATTTAACGAATATATGCTTTAGCCGGGAGAGTATCCCGTTGCCTGCTGCTCACCACGTAGAGGTAGCATACTTGAGCAACGTAGCCATGTGGCTTAACACATGGCCGATAAATCCTCGAAAACGCAGAGTTGTTTATCACGGAAGATTTTTTTCTATAAACTCAGAAACTATCTTTTCGTATTTCTCTGGATTTGTTCTATAGCATTCCTTATGTGTTGCACCAGAAACTATATATAAGTCCTTTTCGCCTTGACAACTGTCATAAATCTTATATGCCATCGACAGAGGTGCTTGATTATCTTTATCACCATGAATAATTAGAATTGGCACATTTGTCTTTGATACCGCTACGCTTGCATCTGCGTCTTTCAAGTCAAAATGGCCCCAGATTTTTGTTCCTACATTTACCATCTGAGTAAATATATCACTTAACAATTCATAACGTAGTTTATTCTTGCTCCCTACCTTTATCATTTCTAAAGGCGTTGTAAAGCCCGCATCATCAATGATTCCACAAACAGACTTTGGTAAATTCAAGTCACTACTCATCAATACGGTAGCTCCACCCATGGAAATCCCCATAAGATATATCGGCACCTGTTCTCCAAATTCGGAAGCAGCCCAATTTGCCCAGGCACAACAGTCATATCTTTCCAACACACCAAGTGTTGAAACGTCGCCTCCACTTTCATTGTGTGCTCGTAAGTTCACCAACAGAAGATTCCATTCTTTTTCTTCTGTTATTCTATAGATTGGCACACTATTCGTATAACAATTGCTCCAAAGCCCATGAAAAAAGATTATGACTGGCGCATTTTTCTTTCTTTCATAATAGTGACCAACTAATTGTACTCCATCAGATGCCGTAATCGTAAATGTTCTATTAGGCTCATTTTTTATTTTATATGCTTCTGTAAGAATTTCATACTGCCAGTCATCAGCAATTCCTAAATCCGGCCATCTAATTTCTCTCCGCAGGCAGGCTTTCTGAAAAGAATATTTACTTATTCCCAGCAGTGCCAATACTCCAATACTTAAAATAAACAGGATTATTAGAATTCGTCTTCTATTCACACATGTTTTCATCATCATAATTCCATGTATTGTACAGAATCTCCATATCGCTTAGTCAAATTTATCACAGAGAAGTCGCAATGTTCGAACAGCACAATCATGTTTTCACTTGACCGATAATCAGATTCAAATCGTGTTTATTTATAAATGTCCTACATTAATCCAACTTCTTTTCTGTATTCCGCATACTCAACTCCGAGGCAGTGTATCCTGCATCGTGGTCAACATCCGCGTCAGGCAACAACGCCAAGATAGGAAGAAGAACTACAGATGCAATCAGCAGGATTCCGCATCCTCGTTTCAGGTTTGCACTCAAACTCCGTAGCCTCTGCTCTTAATGGTTTCCACGACCTGAGACACATACTTTTGGCAAGTATCATGGTCAGGGGCCTCTACCATCACACGCACGACAGGCTCAGTGCCCGACTCACGGACAAGGATACGGCCAGTGTCACCCAGTGCCTCGGCAACCTTAGACACAGCTTCCTGCACGGCGGCATCGTCCTGGGCAGCCTTCTTGTCCGTCACACGGACATTTTCCAACACCTGCGGATAGATGGTCAGAGGTTCAGCCAGTTTGCTCATGGGAACCTTCTTGGCCAGCATGACCTCCATCATCTTCAAGCTGGTCAGAATACCGTCACCAGTGCTTGCATACTTGGAGAAGATGATATGACCGCTCTGCTCACCGCCGATACGGCAGCCGTTCTTAGCCATGTACTCATAGACGTACTTGTCACCCACTGCGGTCTTGGCGTAGCCGATGCCCCTCTCATCAAAAGCCTTATACAGGCCAAAGTTGGACATGACCGTGGTAACGACGGTGTTAGTCAGGAGTTTCCCACGCTCTTTCATGTAGCAGCCGTAGATGTACAGGATATGATCGCCGGTGATTACATTACCCTTCTCGTCCACGCACAGGCAGCGGTCAGCATCGCCGTCATAGGCGAAACCAACATCCAGACCCTTCTCCACCACAAACTTCTGCAGCCCCTCAATGTGGGTAGAGCCCGCATTGTTGTTGATGTTCAGACCGTTAGGCTGTGCATTGATGACGTAGGTATCGGCTCCCAGAGCATCAAATACAGACTTTGCGATATTCCAGCTTGAGCCATTGGCACAGTCCAGACCGACCTTGATACCTTTGAAAGAGTAAATCCCGAGGCTGATCAGGTATCCCATATACCGATTGCGGCCAGAGACATAATCCACAGTGCATCCGATGTGTTCACGATGAGCAAAGGGCAACTCAGACCAGTCCTTATCGAACACATGGAGTTTCCCGTCGATGTAGTCCTCGACAAGCAGCAAAGTCTCTTCTGGCATTTTTTCGCCGTAGCAATCAATCAGCTTTATGCCATTGTCATAAAACGGATTGTGGCTGGCGGAGATCATAATACCGCAGTCAAAGTTGTCCACACGAGCGATATATGCCACAGACGGGGTAGTCGTGACATGAAGCAAGTAAGCATCTGCACCGGAGGCTGTCAAACCTGCAACCAGGCTGTATTCAAACATATAGGAGCTGCGTCGAGTGTCTTTACCGATGACTACACGCGCCGGATTGGTATCTCCATTACGCTCACGGAGCATATTGTAATACCAGCCCAAGAAACGACCTACTTTATATGCGTGGTCGGCCGTCAGAGTCACGCCAGCTTCGCCACGGAAGCCATCGGTTCCGAAATATTTTCCCATTCTAGATATTTGTCCTCATCCAAAGAGTGAATAGACGTATATATGCGCTTTAGCCGAGAGAGTTTCTCGTTGCCTGCTGCTCACCACGAAGAGGTAGCATATATTTGCGCAGCACAGCCATGCTAGATGCATGGCCATTTTCTTCTTTACAGTTAAATAGTATCCCTAATTTTCTCCAAAATCTTGTATAGGGAATTCACCATTATATTGATAATCGAACTTCTCCTGCATTTTTATTCTGTATGCCCAGCATAAATTTATAAAGTATCCAGAAATTTCGTTATTCCTCACATTCTTCTTTCAAGATTTTCACTGTATGTTCCAATCCTTCTTTTGTACTAAATGACTGACGGAATCCAAGTGACTTTAGTTTATTAAATGATAGTGAAGAGTTGTTCATTGGATTAAATGCCTTGATTTCCTTTTCCGTAGGCTCCACATATGACAGGCTAACATGCCCCGTCTGTGCATAAATTTCAGCCATCTCTCTAATTGTCAGAATTTCTTCTGTGCAAATATTATATGCTTCTCCGCTATATCCTTTCAGTAAAACAATTAATATCGCCGCTGCCGCATCGATTGTGTAACAATAAGACCTCTTTTGTAAACCGCTGCTCTTCATTTCCAACGAAAGTCCCATTGCAGCTTTGTACGCAAAATCAGAAGATATTCGCTTGTCCATCTTCGATGCAGTAGGCCCGAACACATGCCCAGGGCGAACTATAACTGTGTCAACCCCATATTCCGAAGTAAAAGATTTACAAAGAAGCTCCGATGCCTGCTTTGCAACTGCATAAGAGGAACGTACTGAATCTAAATCAATAAATCCGTAAACGCCCTCTGCAAACTGCTCATCCGTTTGCTTTCTCCCATAAATCTCGCTAGATGAAATATAAACAACACGTTTCGCGTTATTATGCCTAGCATACTCCAGTATATTTCTTACGCCAGTCAAATTAGACAACATTGTCTCAACTGGTTCGGAGACGTATTTATCCGGACTTGCCACACCAGCACCACAAACAATGTAATCAATATCGAAATTAAAATTTACAGTCTCAAGCGCATCATACTCTACAAAGCAGATATCTTGATACTGTTGATACTTGTCATCAAATCTTTGTTTATTTCTTGCTGCCAAATAAATTCGAACATTTAAATTCTTTACACGATTAGCCACTATCAGCAAATCGACTATTGATGAACAAATAAGACCAAGTCCACCAGTTATTAAAATCGATTTGTCCTTCATTTTTGACAGATCTAATCTAGATACTGCCTTTTTCAAATCAGCGTTATATAATTTGCTATCAAGAACCGTCATTTTAGCCACACATCATTCTTTGCACTCAGTAGAGCCTTAAAAATCTCAATGTCTTCAACTGTGGTAATTTTCAGATTCTTCTCAGAACCCTTAGAAAAAAATGTTCTCTTACCCAACGCTTCCATCAACGAACAAGAAGCCGCAGTGTTTGTAATGCCAAGCTCCTTAGCTTTCATATGAGCATCCCACAGGTCTCCTAATTTGTAAGAATGTGGCGTTTGAGTTCTCTGCAAATTTTCACGAGGAATAGACTTGTCAGAATCCAACTTGTTTTCAGAAACAAACACGACTTCCGTACAAGGAATCGTTGCCACGGCAGAACCATACTGCTTCTGCTTTACAAGATTATCTGTGATAATATCCTGGCTTACCAGAGGACGGTTTCCATCATGCACAATTACAACATCATCATCCTTGTGATCTTTCCGAATCGCCTTTAGTCCATTAAAAATAGACTCCTGTCCAGTTGCTCCACCGGTTACAACATACTTCAATTTCGTTATATTGAACTGTTTTGCATACGCCCAAAGAATCTGGTCCCATCCTTCCAAGATAGCAACACAAATCTCATCGATATTGGGGTGCTGCTGGAATGCCTCCAAGGTATAGATAATAATCGGTTTATTATCAACATTCAAAAACTGTTTGGGGATATCCTGATGAGTGCGTGATCCAATACCACCAGCCGTCAAAATTGCAATGTTTGCCATATTTTTCCTTCTTTCCAATTCAAACTCACTAAAGCACATTTTTTGATATTTCACGAATTAAACTTTGCTTTTCCAAACCACATAAGATGAGTGCGTTGATTTTCTTTTTTCAGGCGGTGGTGGGATCATATAATCAGATCCATATATGCTTCTTAAGACATCATCAGCATCACGAGGTACTGGAAACAATTTTCCCTCAAACACGCTGCTTGAAGTTCCCTTAAAACTATCTGACCGAGCCTGTTCAATCTTGTGACGGTAAAGTCCCATCATGCATCCTGCATATTCTGATTTATCAATATTCCAAATGCCCGCAAAAGTATTTACAATTCTTGCCATTGTTGGTTGCTTTACAAAAAACTGGTACAACTTTATCGCATATTTTTTTAGTCCCTTTTTTGTTTCTGGATTCGCTCCTGAGCTTACATACATACGGAACAAAAAATCTTGAATAATAAAATGTATTTTCCTAATAATTTCATTATTTGAATAACCATCGATTATGAAAATGTCTATGTCTAGCCCCTGCTCAGGACTATATGGTTTTCCTGATATATTATCGATTCGCAAAGTTCTCTTATCCCGTAACTTTCCATATGGAGAACGATAGCCTTGTATACGATCATAAAACTGTAGCTCGTATTTTTTATTATCTCGAAACGTCTCGAGAAGTTTCTTGAAATTTTTTCGAGTCATACACACATCGACATCGTCATCCCATGGAATAAAACCTTGATGCCTTATTGACCCCAACAGCGTACCAGCATGAAGAAAATACTGAATTTCATTTTCTTTACAGAAATCATCAAGAAATACAAGCATGTCGAACGAATTGGAGAATATCTCCGTTTCTGACATTCTCTTTTCATCTGCAGTCATATATCTATCTCACCCCAATAACTCAAACTTTCTCACCTTCACATCACTTCATAAAAAATTTATCTTCCAACATCAAGCACAGGCAGTGATAAATGGGCAGATGCAATTCTTGAATCATATAAGTCTCTGTCTGCGGAGCCTTGATGCACACATCGCTCATATCTTTCAGCTTGCTGTCTTTCGCACCAGTCAAGCCGATGACTTTCAGTCCTTTTGCATGGGCGGTGGTTGCAGCAAACAGGACGTTCTTGCTGTTACCGCTGGTCGAAATACCAAGGAATACGTCTCCGGCCTTGCCGTAGCCGTTGACCTGCTGTGCAAAGCAGAGCAGCGGCTCACAGTCGTTCATGTACGCAGTAGAGAGTGCAGGATGTCCGTCCAACGCAATCGCCGGAAGTGCCCCCTGCAAGTTTTCAGCAAGAACAGAACCCAGTTCGTGGTTCTCAGCAATCAGCTTTTCTGCAAAATCAGATTCCGGCTTGCGGGGCATTTTGAAGCCTTTCATCAACTCACCAACGATATGTTCGGCATCTGCCGCAGAACCGCCATTACCAGCTACGAGCAGCTTTCCACCATTTTCATAGCATTCTTCCATCAGAAGATATGCTGCAATGATATCGTCTTTTACAGATTCCAAAGGAGGATACCGTTCTACAAGTAGATCAATGTGCTTCATCAGTCGATTTTCCAGTTCACGCATTTTAGTAATCCCCTTCTTATTTCAGATATTGTTCTACAAAGTCTTTCAGAGACGATACCGTCACTGTCTGACCATAGGACTCGTTACCAATCAAAGCGGTCTGGCAACCAGCATTTCGACCCGCTTTAATATCGTTCTCGCCATCACCAATCATCCATGATTGTGCTAAATCAATGTTGAAATCCTGTGCTGCTTTCAACAGCATTCCGGGTTTTGGTTTACGGCAATCACATTCAAACTTCAGTTCTGGACGCTCTCCCTCATACCCTTTATGCGGATGATGTGGGCAGAAATAGATGGCATCCAGATATGCACCTTCTTTGCCTAGAAGCGTCTCCATCTTGTTGTGGATTACTTCGAGTTCTTCAAAGGACACTTCACCACGGGCAATTACGGGTTGGTTTGTAATGACAACTGCTAGATATCCAGATGCATCAATTTTTTTGATTGCATCTGATACGCCATCAATCAACTCAAACTCATCGACATTCCGCAGGAAACCCACATATTTATTAATGGTTCCATCCCGATCAAGGAATATTGCCTTTTGCTTGTTCTTTAAGTTCTTTCCTGAAACGCGGCCTGCTTTATAATCATCACAGACAGCATAATAGCGATCTGGTGTTCCCATATCCTTCACATATTCGGGGCTGTCATAGCAGAACATCTTTCCAGTGCCCGCAAGCGGCTTAAGAAGCTGACGATCCAAGTCAACCTTGATAGGTTTGCCATTCTCACCTTCTATGCCGACCTTATCTGCATCAATTTCTGATTTTTCTAAAACAATCGGATTGATTACATGAAGTCCAGCATTGACACGATTACGGTAATACTCCGGTCGATCATCCTCTTTTGCCAGCCACCGTTCAACAGCTCCATCTTTATCAGCGATAATCAAGCCGCTATCATAGGGGTGACTGTTCGGATGAGTGAAAAGAGTAACCAAACCACCATGCTGCTCATGAAATGCAACGAAGCGATTAAAGTCTACATCAAACACAGCATCTGCATTCAAGAGAAGAAAGTCCGAATCCAGCTTGTCTTTAATTTTGAAAAGTGCGCCAGCATTTCCCAGCGGTTCTTTTTCAAAGTAGTACTCAATCTGGACGCCAAAAGGCTTTCCAGTTGCCGGAGAGATTCCAGAACCATCTCCGAAATAGTCCATGATGATGTTTCCCAGATGAGAAACAGTCATAATAATGTCTGTGAATCCCTGATCACGTAAACACTCCAGCTCATGTTCAAGAACAGGTTTCCCTTCAATTTTAATCATCGGCTTTGGAATATCACTGGCAACAGAGGAAATTCGTGTTCCCTTGCCACCTGCCATTATTACTGTTTTCATCTCAGACTATCCTCACTCGAATTTAGTTTTTCGGCTCATAAGTCTCCGGAGTATAATGTATTACTCTTGTACCACCATCTTCAAACTCAAAAGGTATGTGCATCAAATCTCGCATTGCCCAACGGACAGAATCCTGCCTCTCAGGCTGCACATAAAACACAAGGAATCCACCACCGCCAGCACCGAGCAGTTTTCCACCCAAGGCACCAGCAGACATTCCCTTTGCGTATAGTTCATCAATGCTGTTGGTAGATACCGCCGCACCGGTCTGACGCTTCAGTTTCCAAGTATGGTCGAGCATACGGCCAAAATCATCGAGATCAGCATGCTTATCTGTCAACACACGCTCCGCATCATCAACCAATGCCAGCATTTCTTTGAGCTGAGCGGTCTTATCCTGCTTTCCTGCCGCATTTGCTTTCTGTACATCAGACGAGAAGCGAGTAAATCCCGTAAAGAACATCATCAAATTCTGATTCAGTTGTTTTTTCCTCTCAGGCGAGATAATAACAGGCAGTACTTCATAACCGTCTGCATTAAAGTTGATTCGATTAAATCCTCCGAAGGATGCTGCAATTTGATCCTGCCATCCACCTGCTTCTTGGCACAGGTTACGCTCAAGGTAGATGGCCTCATCTGCCAGCTTTTTCTTGTCCGCATACTTTCCTTTAAGCGCATAGAAAGCATTCAGCATTCCAACCGCAAAAGAACTAGAAGTACCGAGACCAGAACGTGCCGGAAGGTCAGCTTCATATGTAAGACGAATCTCATGCATATCCAACATCTTCATCGCATTGCGAATAGCAGGATGCTGGATATCATCAATATTCGTCACACGCTCGGTCTTTGAATAAGAAAGCTCTGTAGAATAATCGAAGAAACGCGGCAGATGGCGAACATTGACATAGCAATACTTGTCGAAAGTAGTCGAAAGCACCGCACCGCCGTTTTCCTTGAAAAAGCTCTCCATATCGGTGCCACCACCAAAGAAAGACATCCTAAAAGGGGTCTTGGTAATAATCATCAGCTTTTCCTCCACACCATCTTATTCACAACACCAGTGTAGCTCTGGATGATTTTGACGACCTTATCGGACACATTCTCATCCACATAATCCGGTACGGGGATACCAAGGTCACAGTTCTTGTTCATCTCGACAGCAACGTCCACTGCCTGCAGCAAATGGTCGCCGTCAATACCGGCAAGGATAAAGTCACCCTTATCCAGTGCTTCAGGACGCTCCGTGCTGGTACGGATGCAAACCGCCGGGAACGGATGACCTACACTGGTAAAGAAGCTGCTCTCTTCCGGGAGAGTACCACTGTCAGAAACCACGCAGAAAGCGTTCATCTGCAGGCAGTTGTAGTCGTGGAAACCCAGCGGCTCGTGCTGAATGACGCGCTTGTCCAGCTGGAAACCACTCTGCTCCAGGCGCTTGCGGCTACGTGGATGACAGGAATACAGGATGGGCATATCGTACTTTTCGGCCATCTTGTTGATAGCAGTGAACAGCGACTTGAAGTTCTTCTCTGTATCGATGTTCTCCTCACGGTGGGCAGACAGCAGGATATACTTGCCCTTTTCCAGCCCCAGACGAGCATGAATATCAGATGCTTCGATTTTTTCTAGATTCTGATGCAGCACTTCTGCCATCGGGGAACCGGTAACATAAGTACGCTCTTTGGGCAAACCAGTATCAGCCAGATAACGGCGCGCATGCTCGGAGTAAGCCATATTCACATCAGAGATAATGTCGACAATGCGGCGGTTCGTCTCTTCGGGCAGGCACTCGTCCTTGCAGCGATTACCGGCCTCCATGTGGAAGATGGGAATATGCAGCCGCTTTGCGCCAATCACGGATAGGCAACTGTTGGTGTCGCCCAGGACCAATACAGCATCCGGCTTGATGGCAACCATCAGCTTGTAGGATTCTGCAATGATATTGCCCATTGTCTCACCAAGGTCTGCACCGACCGCGTTCATATACACTTCCGGATCAGCCAGCTGCAAATCATGGAAGAACACACCGTTCAAGTTGTAGTCATAGTTCTGACCAGTGTGAGCCAGAATGACATCAAAATACTTGCGGGTCTTATTGATGACGGCGGCCAAACGGATAATCTCCGGACGTGTGCCAACAATAATCAGCAATTTCAGTTTACCGTTATTCTTAAAAGATACGTTGCTATAATCAGCCATTGTTTATCTCCTCTCACACCGGCTCGAAGAAGGTGTCCGGATGGTTGGGGTTGAAGATCTCGTTGCAGGTCATCACCGTCACCAGATTTTCCGTCTCCGACAAGTTGATAATATTGTGGGTCCAGCCGGGAATCATGTGGACAGCCTCGATTTTATCCCCAGAAACTTCAAACTCTACCGTTTTCCCGGTGTTGATGTTCCGCTCTTGGATCAGGCCGTGGCCAGCGACCACGATAAAGAGTTCCCACTTGGAGTTGTGCCAGTGCTGGCCTTTGGTAATACCGGGCTTCGAGATATTGATGCTCACCTGTCCACAGTCAGTAGTGTGTACCAGCTCGGTAAAGGAACCTCGGTTGTCCACGTTCATCTTCAGGGCATACTTGAATTTGTCGGTGGGCAGATAGGTTAGGTACAGGGAATACAGCTTCTT
>OLPU01003036.1_pt1 | contig 10554 bp, 3 predicted proteins | sample 1673111 | NCBI WGS metagenome assembly OLPU01 (sample SAMEA3136755, study PRJEB25190) | human gut metagenome | reverse complement strand
TAACAAATTGTCATATATTAATACAATTAATTATTAAAGTATAGTTATTTAACTACTTATTTTCTATTCTTTTTTCTACTTAATCCTAATCCACCAACTAAAGCAATAATACCACTAATTAATGTGCCTGCTCCTCCTATTGTTCCTGTTTTCGGTAATTTTCCACTACTTGAACTTCCATTAACTCCATTATTATTGCTATTTGAACTTCCATTAACTCCACTATTATTACTATTTGAAGTTGATTCACTTGCAACTAAAGAATTTTTAGCCTCTTTTAGATTTGCTAATGCCATATCTACTTCTTCTTGTGTAGCTTCTTCATTTTTTAATACTTCATTAGCTTTTTCTAAAGCCTTTTCAACTGCTTTCGCACTCTTAGTTGTATATTTAGATAAATCTATACTTTCAACTTCTTTAATTAATTCTTCAAGCAAAGACTTATCTGGAATTAATCTTAAACCTAAGTAAGATCTTAATAAAATATCATAGACTTCACTTATTTCTTCTTGAGTAGTATTTTCATTTGAAAGCACTGTATTTGCAGATTCAAGTGCATTTGCAAATTGTGTCCATGTTGATGGAATATACTTAGTAGAATCTATCCCTTTTACTTTATCAACTAACCCTTGAAGTGCTGACTTATCTACAGTATTTACAGCTTCTTTTATATTTGTTTTTGCAGTTGAAGTTTTAGTTTGTTCCTCAAAACCTTCTCCATCTGCAACCTTACCATTTATTAATTCAAATGCTACATTTTCTCCACTAGACTTAGCTGTAAATGTTAACTTAACAATATCCTTAGCATTTTCTAAGGCAGTTCCAATTCCAGCTACTACTACTTTTACTTTTCCATCTGAAGCTTTAGCTTGTACAAAATATTTATCTGAATCTTTAGAAGTTGCTTCTTTAAATTCTACCTTTGTTTCATCATAATCAACTTCAAATTCCATAGCATACATATTTTCTTTTATATCACTTAAGTTAACATTAACATCAAAGTCATTTCCAACTGTTACTTCTTCAGCTACAGTCATGTTAATTCCAGTTTGAGCTTCTTCTGGTTTTTCTTCTGCTACCTTATGAATAGTAAATTCTGCAGCTGAAGCAAATTTATTTGCACTATTTGTTACTCCATCAGTAACCTTTATCTTAATATATCTAGCATCTACAGCATCAAACTTAGCAAGTTTATTAGACATATTATTATCCCAAGTAAATGTACCAACACTAGTATATTCATCATCAGCATTAACTTTTACTAATATTTCACAATTTAATATTCTTCCATTTTCACTACCATCCTGTCTTGGAATATAAGTTATTTTATCTATATTTTGAACTTCCTTCATATCCACTTCAACAGTTGCTGGCAATTCCTTATATGGGCTATAGTTTGAATGCCAAATAGTATTTAAATCATTATCAAATGCTAAATATGCTGGCCCTTCAACTCCATTTACAAGTGCATTTTCATTATCAGATGTAACTGTAAAGTTACTTGAGTCTATAACAGTTTCATCTTGTGGTAATTCACTTCCAAGAACTATTCCATCAATTAATCCCTTAAATGAATTTGTAGTACTTCCTATACGTTCAAATGGAATAAGTAAAGTTGAAACAGGTCTATTACCTAAAGTATCAACTAATTCATTATTAACGTATAATGATGTTCTTTCATTTTGGCTTGTAATAGTTAAATATACCCATTCATCATCTGGTAATTGGTAATTAAATGAGAAATCATCTCTTTCTCTTGAAAATCCAACATTCCCATTTGCATCAACTGCTTTTATAGCATAATTATCAAATTTAGATGGTGATTCAAATAAAATTTGTTCTCCTTCTGGAGCATTTCCATCTTTCTTAACCCAGAAAGAAATTGAATTTGGAAGCCCAACTCTCTTAATTGGAGTCTCTACATAACTTTCTCCACCATTAAGTCTTAAAGCTTGCCCTTTCTTTCCTGATTCAAATGATACATTTTTCTTAGAAATCGAATTATATTCATTTCCTGATTTATCTAATATTTCCTCTTCTTCAAAATCATATTCTACATAGTTAGGAGTATCTGATTCTACAGTGTAATATGGGTTAGTATTTGGAGCTGTACCTGTAACTGCAGATAATTCATTTAGTTCTGCATATGTCTTATCTTCTCCTTCTCCCCACATTTTTTCTGAAAGTGCTGGAAGCGCCTTAAAGAATCTATCAAATACGTCATATTCAGACACCTTTTGATTTTTCTTATCTATTTGGTCATTCCAAATAGCATAAGCAGCACCTAACATTTGATCATCACCAGCTGGGAATTCCTTTCCTGCCATTACATTTGGCTCCCAATTATTATAAAGGTTTTGTGCATTTAAATAATTTGCATAATAATTAGCTGCTGGAACTATATAAAGATTAGAATCAAGTGTATTTATTAAATCATATCCTGCATTATACATTTGAGTTGGCTCTGCCCAATCTCTTGACCAAACATTTAATTGAACTCCTTCAGATCTAACTGGAGTTGTTCCATTAAGCCATGTTAATCCACCCCACATACGAACTGTTCTACCATTATCTTGAATATGTCCAAGAACAGCATCAGTAAATGCTCTATATTGCTCCTTATTTGCTTCATATTCATCAGTACCTACATGAATTGTTGTTTCAGTATCAAATACTGGGTTTTCACCTTCCATATATTCATTAAATAAAGTCTTAACAAATTCTAAAGACTCTGGATTTCCTAAATCTAAGTGATCTAAAACTGGTCTCTTAGATATTCTTGGGTTCCATCCATCTAATGCTAAATTTCTAAACACCTTAGTGAATGCTAACGAATGAGCTGGAGTATCTATTTCTGGAACTACATTTATTCCCAATTCCCTTGAAGATTGAATAAAATCTCTAAACTCATCCTTAGTATAGAATACATCTGTAGATGTTATACCTTCCCCTTTTTCATTTCTAATATCAGATTCTAATCTAAATGCAGAATATGCATTATAAGCATCTTCTATGTTAGACTTATCTGAATTTATATAATCTTCTAAGAATATATAGTTATCATTTAAATGAACTTGTAAGTCATTTAGCTTATACCATGCCATTGTTTCAGCAAGATCCTTTAAAGAATCTATTTCATAAGATTTTCTTGCAACATCTAAAATAAATCCTCTTACTTTATATTTCGGATAATCTCTAACAATACCTTGTGGTAATGTAGATTCTGTTTGTTTTAATACTTGTAATACAGAACGAGTTCCATAGAAAGCACCTTGTGCTGATTTCGCTTCAATTTTAACAGAATCAGTAATTGTTATGATATTTCCTTCATTACAAAGACCCCCATCTTCAGTTGATAAAGTTAAAAAGAAACTATTTTTTGTCGCTTTAGTACCTTCTTCAACAGCTATCTCTTTGCCTAAAATATCCTCATAATCACTAGCAAATTTATTAGCTGTTTCCATTAATTCATCTTTATAATTACTATCTACAATTATCTTTGTACTATCTGAAATTTCAAAATTTCCTTCTGTTCCATACCATTCAGCTAACTCTGGAATAACTTTTGGCTTTTCATTACCAACATTAGCTTCATATTTACCTGGAACAAGTACTTGTAATGCTGCTGTAGTTCTTTCCTCTTCACCCTTCTTAACTTTGAAGTTAACTTCTACAGTTGTATCAACTAACGGCTCATATATAGTGCCATCCGCACCTATAATTTGTTCGTAATCTGCACCAACAAACTCTACATCAAATCCTTCTGGAACTTCTGGCATTTGCATCTTAGCATCACCCTTATTAATAACAGGTGCTGTTATAGAAGCTACAACAGATTCAATTGTATGAATTGGTTCGTCTGGAATATCTAATTTATTAGAGTATAATTCAAACTCATATATTGAAACTGTATTCCATGTAATATTTTCTCCTGTTATAGTTTCTCCTGTTGGATTAAATTCGTTTATTTTAACTCTAACATACTTAGCAGTCTTAGGCTCTTCAAAGTTAGCTTCTACTCTATGGCTACTGTTAGCAGAATTTCTTGACCATGCAGTTTCCCAAGACTGTCCATCATTAGAAACTTGAACTTCATAATTAGTTACATTATTTCTTTCCCAATTAATAACAAAACTTTGAATTGTTTTAGCTTCTGGTAATTCAATTTGTAACCAATGTGGGTTTTCTGCTGTTGCAAGTCTTTCTTCACTTGCCCATCTAGTTTCTCCATTTCCATCATTAGCTTTAACTGCTGTAAAGTTATCAGTCTCAGAAGCATTTGCTGTTGCAGTACCTTTAAGTGCAAGATTTTCTGCTTCTTGATATTGATTTACTTCAAGTTCAAATACGGATACTGTATTCCAAGTTATACTTTTATTACTTCCATCAGTATCTCTCTTATCTGATGTTTCTGAATAATTTGAAATAGATAAACGAACATAACGTGCAGTTTCTGATGAATCAAGTGCAACTACTTGTCTATATTCACTTGGTGCACTTGTAAATTCTTTAATAGTTCTCCAAGTTGTATCGTCATTACTTACTTCAATTACATAATTATTTGCATTTTTTCTTTCCCAATCGATTACTATTTCATCAAAGTTTTTAACTTCACCTAAATCAATTTTTAACCACTTTTTATTTTCTGCAGTTGCTGATGTTGTATTACTAGCCCATCTAGATTGCTTTCCTGAATTTTCATAATCAACTATTCCATCAATTGCTTTGCTTCCCGTAAAATCTGATGTTTCATCATCAGATGTTGTTGCTACTACTCCATCTTCTAATGCAAGATTTGTCTTTACCATGTTAGTTTCCGATTTTACATAGGTAAATGAATTAACAGCCATCATCATGCTTAAAATCATTACGCATAACTTTTTATTTCTCCTAATCATTCTCATATCCCCCTATTTTTTATTTTACTAGAAAAAATATTCTGTTAAATTAGATAAATGGTATATGTCAAATAAAAATTAAACTAAACCCTTAATATCTTTAAATTTTATGCTTACTATACCATTTATTATTAAATTGTATAATTATATTTTTTTGTTTATCTTTTTAAATTAATTCTATATTAATTTCCAAATATATTATCAGTAATAAGCTTAAAATCATCTGTGTTTACTACACCATCTTTATTTATATCAGATTTTTCACTTAATTCATTTCCTGGTACTATATCTCCAAAATTCTTAGACACTATAGATAAATCTCCTATAGTTATATCTCCATCTCCGTTAATATCTAAAACTAATTCTGGTTCTCCATCATCTAATACATAGTTTATAGTATACACATTTTTTGTTCCGGCTTCTGAACGAACTACTATTAATGATTTATTGTTGTAAATAGGTAATACAGTTACAGCTGCATTACTTTGCCCCATAGCTTCTACTATTGTAGGTAATTCTTCCACTTCAACAGTATATTCCATTTTATCTGGAGCAAAGTTAGCTAAAGCTTGACCATCTAATTTAATTTCAGATAAAACAGCTGATATATTTGCACTTACCTTTGGAACATATTCATAAACAGCTATTTCAGTTAAACCAATACATTTACCAACTTCAGATTGTTGCATATAAACACGAATACTATCTGTATTTATTACATTATCTAAACGATAAGTTGTTTCTCCTGATAAATATGATACTTCTGTTGTATTTGTATGAGGAACAACAACATATTCTCCAGCATCATTTTTATATCTAATTTCAACTTTCTTTGGAAGTTTAGCAGCTCCATTATCAGTAAATAGCCATAAATCTAGACGGTCAATAGCATGCTTATTTGACCAATCTAATTGAACATAAGCTCCCTTAGGTTCTCCATCCACAGTTAAGTCACGTTCTCCCCAGTTTGTCCAACGTTCATTTGTATTAGAGCTATTATTTTTAATTCCATTGTTAATAGAATTTAAGTTGTCAGAAGTTTGAGTACAACTTTGAGAAAGTTTTGGAATATCATTATTTGTTTCATTATTTATTGAAATGTTAGCTGCATTTTTTAATGCTTCAACAATACGTACTGAAGCAGTAACAGGATAATCCTTACCTAACAATTGAACTTTACCATTAATAACTACAGTTTCACCAACATTTGTGAAATCTTTACCTTCTAAATCCCAAGTAACAACGAAATCTTCACTATCACCACCATCTACTAAATAACCTTTTACAGTTTTAGGAAGTGATGGCACTGTTCCAGAGTGAGTGAAAGTTGAATAATTTTCCATAGCAATTACATCACCTATAACATGAACATTAACAACTACAGCTATATCTGTACCTTCTAACTTACCAGTTAACTTAACTATTTGTGGAGTGTTTAATATTTCTTCATCATAAGCATTCCATTCAATATTAAAGTTAGCTGTTGTTCCATCACTGTATCTTCCTTCTACAGTTTTTGGCAATTCTGGCTTTTCACCTAAAGCTACATAATAATTCTTAACTATATCATATGATTCTAAATATTTACCTTCTCCTGCTCTATTTTCAGTATTAATTGTTATAGATTGAGATGCTAAACCTTCACCTGAAACTGTTAATTTCATTTCCCCTGCATCCTTAGTAGATTGAACTATTACTAAAGCTTTACCATTATAAGCACTTCTAGTACCAGCTGTATCAGTTGTTGGCTTATATGAATCTGTATCAGTAGCATCACCATTATCTAAACCTACAATCTTTCCATTTCCTTCAAGGGTATAAGTTAATTCATTATTAGCACCACCAACAATATTTCCATCTTTATCTACTAAATCAACAGTAATATAAGATAAATCATATCCATCAGCAACAATAGTTGTATTATCTGCACTTAAATCTACAGTAACGGCTTTCCCTGTAGTTGTAACAGAACTTCTACCTTCTGTATTAGTTATTTCTCTGCCATCTTTATCAAAAGCTTTAGCTTCTAATGTGCCTTCTTCATAAGTTACATTAAATGTTGGATATAATTGATCATTACCAAATGTATAATATTTATATCCTGCTTCAGTAGTATTCTCTTTGGCAGTTGCTTCATCAATTTTTTCACCATTCAAATATAGCTCAACTCTATAAGCATCTGTAAATACTTGAACTGTTGCTACACCATTGTTTAAATATATATCTTCACTATTCCATGTAGGTAATAAATGTAATGTGTTTACCTCATCATTCCATTGGCTTTGATATAAATAATAAATATCTTTTTCAAAACCAGCAGTATCAACTATACCAAAGTAGCTTGATTTAGGAGCTGGGCCTTGACCACTTACAGAACCTGCTGTTACACCATTCCAAGGAGTTGGTTCACCTATATAGTCAAATCCAGTCCATACAAACTCACCTGCATTTCTATCATTTTTTATAACATATTTCCATGCATTACTTGCTGAATGTCCCCATCCAACTCTATTTTCATCATTATCATATTCAGCCATTTGAAGATTACTATTATCTCTTCCCCAAGTTTTATAATGACCTCTACTATGAACAGCACTACTAGTTTCTGAATCATATGCTATCCAATCTTCATGCTTATCTAATAAGCTATTAAATTGACTCATATCTGTGTAGTTAAATCCAACTATACCACCATTTTCAGTTATTATATCATTGATTTCTTGAGCATTTTCCCAGTTTGATTTACTTTTATTATCTCCTATAGTAACTGGTCTTGTTGAATCTTCTTCCTTAATCCAATCTATAATATCTTGAGCAATTGTTGAATAATTAGAAGAGTCTCCACCAATACCTTCAAAAATTTCATTACCAATTGACCACATGATTACTGAAGGATCATTTTTTGAACTATTAACCATTGCTTTAGCTTCAAATTCTCCCCAAGTCATACCTGTTTTACCATTGATAATTTCATTATCTTCACCAATTTCTACATTAAAGTACTTTGAAAAGTCATTTCCATTACCATTCTTAGAATTTGTCCAGGTGTCAAATGCTTCATTAATTACTAATAACCCTAAACGATTACAAATCTCTAATAATGTTTCGCTGGCTGGATTATGAGTAACACGTATTGCATTAACTCCCATTTCCTTCATTATTTCCATTTGTCTTTCTACAGCTCTATAATAAGATGCTGCCCCTAAAGACCCTTGATCATGGTGCATACAAACACCCTTAAGTTTCATCATTTCACCATTTAATGTGAATCCTTTATCTCTATCAAAGTTATAATATCTAAATCCAAAGTCAGTAAAATAAGTATCTACAACTTCGTCTCCTACTATAACTTCTGTTTTCACTTGATACATATTAGGGCTATCAATAGACCAAAGATTTGGATTATTAACTACTACTGTTTGTTCAACAGTTTTAGTTGTATCTTTTGCAACATTTTCAGTAGTTGTTACTGGTTTACTAACTGCTTGTCCATCTGTGTCTATTATAGTAGTCTTAACTGTAACATTCGAATTATCTAAAGATTCATTTTCAATAACTGTTTCTACATTTACATCTACAGCGCCATCTTTTTGCTCTTGAAGCTTTGGAGTAGTAACAGTTGTTCCTAAATGAGAAACATGTATAGAATCTGTAACACTTAATGTAACATCTCTATAAATACCACTTCCTGAATACCACCTACTTGTTGGTACAGGATTAGAAACTTTTACTGCAATTATATTTTCTGTTTGTCCATCACAAACTAATTCATCTGTAATATCAAAAGCAAAACCTGTATATCCATAATTATGTTCTCCTACCTTTTCTCCATTTACATAAACTTCAGCATTCATGTAAACACCATCAAAGTTTAAAGTAAAATCCCTACCTTCAAATTTTTCTGGAACTACAAAATGTTTACGATACCATCCAGTACCACCTAATAGAAATCCACTTTCAGCTTCCCCCTGGACTGTAAATTCACTTTCAATACTCCAGTCATGTGGTAAATTTAAATTTCTCCATGCTGAATCATTAAAATCTGTTCCTTCAGCTCCAGCTGGATTCCCCTTAAAGAAACGCCAATCTTGATTAAATAAAGTTGAACGCTCTCCATCCTTAATAAATCCTACATTTACGGTTTCAGAATTTGCTGTTTCTTTTGTTTCAGCATTCACTGATATTGGCACTAAATTAACAAAAAGTGCCATTGTAACTGCTACAGCCAAACTTTTTTTTTGCAATCCATTCATAGTTATATATCTCTCCCCCCATTTGATATTATTAATTTAATCTATTGCATCCCCCCCAAAATTTGTTTTGGTGAGGTTTTACAAACTTGATTTTTTAAATTTTCCCCCAGAAATAATTTAATTCGTTTATTTAGTACATACTAAATAAACCAAATGATTAGGAAGTAATATTATTAATTTAATAAAAACTTAACCACATTATACATAATCTCTTTTTTGTATAGTTATATTATAATTTTACTTTATTTTATAAAACGTTTTCTATTATTTAAAGTTTTTTGACAACATTACTATCTTTTTAAACAATATTACTATATTTAAATCACGTAGTAGATATTTAACATAACTATCATTTATTATCTACTTGTTTCCTTTCATAACCTATCTCCTAAAAATAAAAAAACATATTTTAGTTCTAATATTTTATTAATAATATTTTCTTTAGTTACAATTGCATCAGCTATAAAATCTGTAGCAACCTCACTTATATCTTTAATATTATCAGTTATTTCAATTATGTTTTTACTTACAACAGGTAATTTACTGCATGTATAATTAATATTTTTTATTGTTTTCTAATATTTCTAAAACATTATTTATAATTTTATTTAGCTTAGTTAAAACTATAATCCCAACTAAAATACACCTGATAAAACTCCTACATTACCACCAAATATTGTCCATATCGCTACAGTTTTAACTTTTTTCTTTTCTTTTTTTTCTTAATTAAATTATACAAAATAATCGATAACTCCTCATTTTTTCCCTTTATACTAATTATGGGATATATTTTATTTTTTAGTAAATTTTATTAATTAACTATATTTATACTTTGAAAATTTTTATAATTCCTTATACCTTAAAAAAGGACTAACAAACTGACATTAAGTCACCCCGTTACTCCTTTTAAAAAAAATAGTATTTTTTTATTTACTAATATTTTTTATTATCCTTGTGAAAGTTGTTGCTTAACTGTAGAAATTTCAGTAGCTGTTGCTTGTTGAGCTGGTATATAGTATCCCTTTTCTTTAGCTATTTTAAAAAGAGCATATTGACGAATTTCATCTTGATCTCTCATAAGTTGAATTGTAGAACGTAACTCTTCATTTTCACATTGAGAAATTATGCTACCATATCCTGCTAAACTTGAATTTAAACCCGCTAGATAATCACTTATCATTTCTTTTTCTTGCATACTATTCTCCTCCTAATCTAAAAAAGACATTAATTTTTCTTTATTAACTTTTGCATCTTGTGCATCTTTAGCCAACATGTTTTTTAATGTTGGATCTGTACATTGTTTAGAGTAAAAATCCAACTTTTTTTCAATAGTACAATGTGCACCAATTAAATGACGTAAATTTTGTAATTCAATTTGATTTAAATTTGCCATTAATATTACC
>OLPU01003032.1_pt1 | contig 10558 bp, 8 predicted proteins | sample 1673111 | NCBI WGS metagenome assembly OLPU01 (sample SAMEA3136755, study PRJEB25190) | human gut metagenome | reverse complement strand
GAAGCCTTAGGCCTGCCGTATCCGCAAGGTCGAAACAGGTCAGACCTGCGCGATGCCGCCCTCGCGGCAGGCGTCGACGGTCTCGTTCAGGCGCCGGCGGTACACGGACTTCGAGGCGTAAAGGCCGGCGCAGGCGTTGTGGCCGGTTACGTGGTCCTTCGTCACGAGTGTGGTTGCGGGAGCGTTGGAGTGGCGGTAGAACAGCGTGTCGTGTCCCACGCACAGGCCCATGACGATGTTCAGGTCGGTGCCCTCCTCTTCCAGAAGGCGGGCCTGCATGACGGGGTTGCACGTGGGCTCGAAGCAGCCGGGGTGCACCTTCACATCGTCGGCGATGCCGGCGCGCTCCTTCGCCACGGCGCCCACCTTGCAGGCCACGGCGCACACGTCGTCGAAGCCCTTGGCGCGCAGGATGCGGGCGAACGCCTGCGCCTCGTCGATGAGCCCCATGCACGTGGCGATGCCGATCTTGCGCGCGCCGATGCGCCGGGCGAACACCATGACCTCCTCTACGCGCGTGAGCTGGCTGTAGTAGAGGCCCTCCACCTCGGCGGCGGCCTGGAAGATGCGCGCCGTGTCCGGGTCGTCGCGGTAGAGTGCGGCCGTCTCCTCGAACGCCGCATCGGGCGTGCGCTCGGTCAGGCAGAACGCAGGATAGGCCCGCGTCTCCCCCTCGGCTCCGCGGTCGTCGCAGGCGCGCACGGCACAGTTGGCGCAGCTGCGCGGGTCGTTGCCCTCCATGTTCCTTCCCCTCCCTTTCCTCTGGCCCGCTCCCTCGGCAATGCCGATGCAGTGCGGCCAAGACCTGTTCCTACTGGTACCTCAACGACTCCACCGGGTCGAGCTTGGCGGCGCGGCGGGCGGGGTAGAAGCCAAAGATGACGCCGATGCCCACGGACACGGCAAACGCCAACAGCACGGTCGAAACAGAAAAGCTCGGAGTAATGGCTCCGCTGGCTCCGAACTCGTCCATAAGTCCAGAGCTGGTGGCAAAAAACGTGAGCCCCCAGGCCAGCAGATAGCCGATCACAACCCCTAAAATGCCGCCGGTGATGCACAGCGCCGAAGACTCGGCCAAAAACTGGGCGGTGATATCGCGGCGGCTTGCGCCCATAGCGCGGCGAATACCAATCTCGCGAATGCGCTCCGTCACGTTGGTGAGCATCATGTTCATGATGCCGATACCGCCCACGAGCAGCGAAATACTGGCGACCGCGCCCATGATGAGCGAGAACGCTCCCATAAACGAGTTGAGGGCGTCGATGGCGCTTTTCATGGAGCTTACCGTGACACTTTCGTACTCGTTGTCCTCTGAGATGCCCTTTATGTTGCGCACCTTGGTCTCGATGGTCTTGCAGAGCTCATCCATATCGGTGCCTTCTGCAGCGAGCGCCGTTACGCTTGGGAACGAGGGATTGTCGTCACCGTAGAGATCGGCGATCGTGGCGCGCGGCATGTACAGGGTGAGCGAGCCCATTGCGTCGCTGCCACCATCGATGACGCCGATAATCTGCACCTCACCGTTCGATACCTTGATGGTTTTGCCCAGTGCGTCCTGTTCGTTGCCGTACAGCTGACCTGCTCCACCGCGGCTGATGAGCGCTACGCGCGCGCCGGACTGGGACTCGACATCGGAGTAGGTGCGCCCGGCCACAAGCTTGCTCGCACCCACGGTTTCGAGCATGTCGCTGTCCACTCCCTGCGCCATGACGGTATAGCTTTTATCTCCGACCTTGTACTCGGAATAGGCGCTGTCGACAATGCCGATCTGCTCAATCTGCGGCACCAGTTTGCGAAGCTTTTCCACATCCGAATCGGTGAGTTCTTGGGACGAATAAATCTCTACCATGCGGGCCGCATTGAGGCCCAGGCTGTTGACCAGACTGTTTTGGATGCCGCCGATGAGTGAGGTCATGGCGATGACCGAGGCGATGCCAATGACGATGCCCAAGATGGTGAGCAGACTGCGTCCCTTGTTTGCCTCGAGGGAGTGAAGGGCTTCTTGGATAAGATCGCGAGTGCTCATTCCTTCGCTCCTTTCGGCTGATCGGGGGATGTCGAAATCGTGGGCAGGTTGTTCACGGCCTCGCGCAGCGTATTCGGCGCATGCGCAATATACGCGCCGTCATGGATGCGGCCGTCGCGAATGGTCACGGCGCGGTCTGCCTCGGCGGCAATGCCGGGGTCATGCGTGATGAGCACGATGGCCTTGCCGCGTTCTTTAAGCTTGTGGAAGGTTTCCATGACGAGTGCTCCGGTAGCGGAATCCAAGTTGCCTGTGGGCTCGTCGGCAAGAATGATGGGCGGATCGTTGACAAGGGCGCGGGCGATGGCGACACGTTGCATCTGTCCGCCCGAGAGCTCTGATATGCGGTGGTCCCAGTGGTCGACCGGAAGCGTGACGGCCTGCAGCGCGTGCACGGCGCGTATCTCGCGCTGGTTGCGGGGTACGTTGGTGTAGGACAGCGGCAACATGACGTTTTTGATGACCGACAGGCGTGGCAGCAGGTTGAAGCTCTGAAAGACAAAGCCGATACTCAGCGCGCGGACCTCGGTGAGCTCATCATCGTCGAGCTCTGCCACGTTGAGGCCCTGCAGGTAATAGTCGCCCGCCGTCGGCTTGTCCAGGCACCCCAGGATATTCATGAGCGTCGATTTGCCCGAGCCCGAGGGACCGGTGATGGCCACGAACTCGCCGGGATTCACCGCCAGGCTCACGTTGTGCAGGATATGGGCGTAGCCGGCATCGCTCTCAAAGATGCGGTGCACGTTGCGAATGTCGATGACGGGACGCATTACATGCCCTCGTCGGCGGGCATGCTGCCGGAGTCGCCGCCGTCGGCCGTCATGCCGGCACCGGTGTCAACCACGATGGTATCGCCGTCGCGCAGTTTGGTAACCGGCACGTTGGGGTTGAGCTCGTTGCCCTGGTCATCGCGCTTGACCTGCGTCTTGCCGACCACGGCCTCGTTGTCGTTTTGCGTCACGACGGTCACCTGTACGCGGCGCGTCTTCTTGCCTTCGTTATCGGTCGCCAGATTGACGTAATAGTTCTCGCCGTCCTCAGTCATCAGGGCCATCGTCGGCACCATCACCACGTCATCGAGCTGTTCGGTTACGACCGAGACCTCGGCGGTCATGCCCGGCTTAAGCCGCGCGTCGGGCGACTCGATCAAAATATCGACGTTGAAGGTCACGCTGCCGCCACCGCCGTAACTGGAGTCGGCGTTTGCTACCGAAGCGATCGCCGTTACCGTTCCCTGGCTCACGATATCCGGAAAGGCCGGATAGGTGACGTTGGCACTTTGACCCACGGCGATCTTGGCGATGTCTTTTTCGCCCACCTGCACGGTGACTTTCATCTTGGACAGGTCGGCGATCTGCATGCACTGTTTGCCGCTGCTAGTGTCGCCTTCGCCCATGATCATGCCGCCCGTTACTGTGGCGCCCACCTTTGCGTTGAGCTCGACGATGCTGCCCGAGCTGGGGGCCGTCACCGTGCGCTCGGCGGCCTTGGCGTTAGCTTGGTCCAGGGTCGCCTGAGCCGACGCCAGGTTGCGCTGTGCGCTCGATATGGCGCTCATGTCGGCGGCGTCGCTGGATGCGGCCCCCGCTGCGGCACCGGCAGTTGCATCTATCGCTGGGTCAGCCTGGGCCGCCGCTGCCGCCTTTTGCGCGTTGGTAAGATCTTCCTGCGCTGCGGCCACCGCGCGCTGCGCCTCTGTCACATTGCGGTCGAGCTCGTCATTTTTAATCGTCATGAGTACGTCGCCCTCGTTGACGGCCTGTCCGGCCTGCACGTTAATCGACGCCACCGTTCCATCGACAGAAGGGGAGACGACCGATGCCGAGATGGGCTTAAGCTGCCCCTTGGCTTCGACTGTGGTGGTAAACGTGCCTTCGGTGACCATGTCGGTCACCGGTCCGTTGGTGCCTGCGGGTTGCGCGTTGATGACCAACGTTGCGATGATGGCAATGAGCGCGATGGCAACAATGACACCGGCGGCGATTCCGCGTCGGATGAGCTTTTTGCGCCGACGTTCGGCACGCTTGGCCTTGAGCTTTGCATAGGCCTCTTCATCGGAGATATCGGCCGAATTGTCGAGACTCGCTTGGGGCTGCCTGGCGTCTGCAGCGCTGATAATCGGCAGGGTCTCGGTGGCATCTTGGGGCATGCGATCGGAATCGCCAGGGCCCGGATTGATCGTGGGGACCTTGGACATAGCGTCTCCTTTATCGATATGGCTCCGATAAGTATATACGCCCGTCGCGAGAGGCGGGCGTATAGAAGCTGCGGATGACGCTACTGTAAGTTTTGGTCGCCGTGCTGTTGACTTGTTGTAGGCGTTGGCTGCGTTACGAATGCACGACCACGCACAGACCGACTTTGATGCAATCGTGCAGCGCCTTTGCATCTGCCAGGCGCAGATTGATGCAGCCGTGGCTACCGCACCACTTGTACGATTCGGCGTTATCGAAACTCGAATCGTTTTGCCAGGTGGCGTCGTGGAAGCCGACCATATTGCCCTCGAACGGCATCCAATAGCTCACCGGACTCTCGTACTTGGGTTTGCCGGTCTCGGGGTCCTTGGCGCCGATGAGTTTGGAGGCGCCGTCGTTGCTGTTGATTTGCCACACGCCCTCGGGGGTGGCGTCTTCGCCCGGTTTGCCGGAAATAAAGTTGGCCTCCCACACGATGTTGCCGTTCTCGTCGTAGTAGCGCGCATGCTGCTCGGACAGGTCGACGTCGATGTAGGCCTTCCAGTCGGGCTCGCCCTTGGCGGTAAATGTGTCGGCCTTCTTGGAGTACGAAATTTCGATCTCGCCGGTCTGCTTGTTGTTGATGGCGTCTTCGACCTGTTTGGCGAGGGTGTCGCTGTCGATGGACCAGCCATAGTCGCCGCCCTCGACCGCGCACTCCTTGCCATCGGCACGCTTCCACCAGCGGGTGCTACCCACCGTGTTAAAGCCATTGGCGAATTCCGCGGCCCAGCCGCTGATCTGCGACGTGTCGAGCGTGGGATTTGCCGGATCGGCAAAGCTGATCCACTGCAGTACTGAACTGCCGTCGACCTTGCCAGCGTCCTCGCCGTTGAGCTTCAGTGTCACGTTGACGCCCAGGAATTTGTTGGCGGCGTCACATGCGGCCTGAATCTGGTCGTTGGTGAGCGTGCCGTTCAGAGGCTCGTAGGCGTCGTTGCCGATTTTGTTGATGTCGACGGTATCCGAAAGCGCGGCGAGTTGAATCTCGGCATATTTAATGACGTGCTCGCGATTGATCTTCTCGTTGGAACGGGCCTTTTCTACAGTGAACTTTCCGGCATCCTCGTCGTATGAGCTGCTAGCCTCGAACGTTCCCGAACGACCGTCGTTGAACTCGTCGATGGCGGCGCCCAAGTCCTCTTCGAACTGTTTCTGGTCGAAGGCATCCGAAAGCATGGATAGATCGACATCCTGGTCTAAATCGACCGATTCGGTGGCAGCTGTGTTGTTGGTTTTGCCGCTGATCGACTCGACCAAACGAACGGGCCAGATGAAGGCCTCGTTGTGGCCGATGATTTCTTTTGCGGCGGCTTCGCCGTCGACGATGGGCTCTTCAGACTCGGGCTGGTAGGTCCAGCTAAAGTCGTCGCCCGTAACGGTGAGCTTGTAGTGTTTCCAGGCCGAACTCACCTTGGTGGCGGCCGATGAGGCACTGGAGAGCGAGACGTCGACGCCGGCGATGGTCGTATTGGGGTAAGCTACCTGCGAGAATGCCACGATGCCTACGATATAGACGATGGCAACGAGACCCAAGACGACAAAGAGGGTCGTTTTCTTGCCAGACTTTTCGCGTGCCCCACGCTTGTCTGTGGGGGCGTTGTGGCGCGCGTGCGATGGGCCCTGGTTGGGGGTATTGTTTCCTGCAGGGTGCTGTTGATGACCCTGGTATTGCTGATGCTGCTGGTATGCCTGACGATTATGCTGCTGCGAGGAGCGACCGCTTGCACGATACTGCTGGGTGTGTGCAGGCGCGATGGGGCGCGGTGCCTGCACACCGCCGGTCTGCCTGCTGGGCTTTTGCGGATCGGGAATCAATTGGGTGCGGTCGTTTTGCGACATCGTCTGTATATCCTTCGAGTTTCGCCTTGCGGCTCATCGTGTTTTATCTGGGCTTGCATTATAGCGATTAGCCTGTTGATTGTGGTATAGAAACAGTAGCAGCTAAAGGAAGTTCACGACAGCCGGTGGAATAACTTTACCTGGGGCAATTTCATACATACGTGTTCGTCCCACCGGGTCGCCTGGGAGTTGGGGTGTCTATCCGCACGCGCCGCACCTGGCACAGGCCGAAAGCGCGGCCGGGGCCTGTGCGATGCCGCCTTTTGCCGTCTCGCGCAGGGTGGCCGGCAGCGCGTGGCCCACGGAGAGCATGACGTGCGCCATCTGGTCAAACGGCACCAGGCTTTTGATGCCGGCGAGGGCGAGCTGCGCCGAGCTAAATGCCGCGGCCACGCCGATAGCATTGCGGTTTTGGCACGGCACCTCCACGAGGCCGCCCACCGGGTCGCAGACCAGGCCCAGCAGGTTGCTCAGGGCGATGGAGCTGGCGTCGAGCGCCTGCTCGGGCGTGCCTCCGAGCATCTGCACCAGCGCGGCGGCGGCCATGGCGGCCGCGCTTCCCACCTCGGCCTGGCAGCCGCCCTCGGCGCCGGACACGCTGGCGTTGCGGGCGATGAGGTAGCCCAGGCCCGCGGCGGTGAGGATGCCCTCGCGCAGCTGGTCGTGGGAGAAGCCGCGCTCGTCGCGCAGGGCCAGAAGCACGCCGGGGAGCACGCCGGCCGAGCCCGCGGTGGGGGTGGCCACGATGACGCCCATGCGCCCGTTGGTCTCCAGGGTCGCCAGGGCGTACTGGGCCGCCCGGGCCGCCAGGGGATCTACCAAGCGGTGCCGGGGATCGGCATCTTCCAAGGCCGCCCGCAGTTTCGCCGCCTCGCCGCCGATGAGGCCGCCCACGGAGGGCTGCGGGTTGCCCAAGGGCTCGGTGGCGGCGTTGCCCATCACTTCCAGAACGCGATCGAGATAGGCGTCGATGCCGGCCTCGGTGCCCTGCTTGGCGCACAGCGCCTCCTCGCGGGCGCGGAAGGCTTGGGCGATGGTGACGTGCTCGCGCTCGCACAGCGCCAGAAGCTCCTCGCCGGATGCGTAGTCCCAGCGGGCGAACCGCTCCTCGGCATCCTCGGGTACGGGCACCTCCTCGCCGTCGCCGGCGCAGGTGGCGGGTACGACGCGCGCGTTGATGATGTCCGGGTGGTCCATCAGAAGCTCGCGCACGCTCGCATCCACGGCGCTATCGGTCTCAAGGACGGTGTAGGCGTCGCCGCGCTTGGCCGTGCGGTGCAGGTTCGCGTTGGCGATGTTGATGCCGCAGTCGGCCAGCACGCCGGCGATGTGGGCGAGCACCCCGCGCTCATCGCGCTGGTGCACGACCACGCTCGTGCGTTCCCCGGTGATGTCCACGTCGATGCCGTTGATGCGCCGAATGACCGCCGCGCCGCCCCCGATGGAGACGCCCCGCATCTCCAGGGTGCGCCCCTCGCGGCTCTCGCAGCGGATGTCCACGGTGTTGGGGTGCGCCACCTCGGTGGTCGTGTCCCAGACGATGTCCACCTGCACGCCGGCTGCCTTCGCCAGGGCGAAGGCGTCGGCCACGCGCGGGTCGTCGGTCGCAAGCTCCAGGATGCCGGCCACCAGCGCCTTGTCGGTGCCGTGGCCGGATCCGGTGGCGGCGAAGGAGCCGTACAGGGTGAAGACGGCGCGTTCGGGCTGCTCGCCGAAGAGCTTCCGCGCCATGGAGGCGAGGGCCAAAGCCCCCGCCGTATGCGAGCTGGACGGTCCCACCATGATGGGGCCGATAATGTCCCTCAGACCATAGGTTTTCACAAGAGCTCCTTTCGCGTTTCTCATCCGCAGAGCAGTTCAGGGCTTCATTTCATCGAAGAAGCCTATCATAGCCCATCGCCTAACGGGCGCAGAGGCGCTATACTGCCTCAAAACCGTAAGTTGGTGAGAAAGGGGAACCTTCATGTCTTCCAAAATCCTCGTCGTGGGCCATCGCAACCCCGACAACGACTCCATCGCCGCAGCCGTGGGCTACGCGCATCTGAAGAATGCGCTGGCCGCCCGCGACGGCGAGGCCGACGCCGTCGAGTACGTGCCCGCCCGTCTGGGGCCGCTGCCGGTGGAAAGCGCCTGGATTCTGGAGCAGAACGACATCGCCGAGCCGGTGCTCATCGAAAACGTGAACCCTGTCGAGCGCGATGGCGAGGAAGTCAAGCAGAAGGTCATCCTCGTGGATCACAACGAGATCGGCCAGGCGGCCCCGGGTATCGAGAACGCCGATGTCGTCGAGATCATCGACCACCATCGCATCGCCGATGTTTCCACGGCCAACCCCATCCTCTTTTTGAACCTCCCCATCGGCTCCACGGCCACCATCGTCACGCTTCAGTTCCGCCAGACCGGCATCGAGCTGCCCGATTCCATCGCCCGCGTGCTCCTGTCGGCCATCCTCACCGACACGGTCATCATGAAGTCTCCCACCTGCACCCAGGTGGACGTCGACCAGGTGAACTTCCTCGCCGACAAGCTCGGCATCGACGCGGTGGAGTACGGCATGGACATCTTCCGCACCCGCGGCGGCGAGGACAAAATGCCCATCGCCAAGTTGGTCGAGGCCGATTCCAAGGAGTTCAAGGTCAACGACGACGTGACGGTGCTCATCGCCCAGCGCGAGACGGTAGACCTGCCGACTGTGATGGCCCGCGAGGCGGAGATTCGCGATCACATGAAGAAGCTCGTGGAAGATAACGGCTACGAGTTCGCCCTGCTGCTCGTCACCGATATTCTGGCCGAGGGCTCGCAGTTCATCGTGGAGGGCGATCCGGCCCGTGTGAACCGCGTCTTCGAGATCGAGTGCTGCGAGGGCGGCAACTGGATGCCCGGCGTGCTGTCCCGCAAGAAGCAGGTGGCGGCCCCCATTCTTGCCTCGTAATAATTCCTTGAGGAATTATTACGCGACGCTGCGGGTCCGACAGGCACCTGGCCTTGCCCCTTGTCTTTGCCACGGCGCGGCACGAAGGCCGCTTGGGCAAAAGGCGGGGCAAATCCAGGCACCTGTCGGACCCTCGCTGTTTTCCTTGGGCGCATCCCTGCGACAAAAAATTTAGGAATTTGGAAAGAAGGACCCTCATGAACCCCGATCGCGTGCTTGATTCGTTTTTGGAGATGGCGGCCATCGAGAGCCCGTCATGGCACGAGGCTCCCATGGCAGCTTATTGTGCAGAAAAACTGGCGGAGATGGGATTCACGGTCACCTTCGACGCTTCTGCGGCGGAAACGGGGTCGGATACGGGCAACCTCATCGCGCATTTGCCCGGCACGGTGCCGGGGCGCATCGGGTTCTCGGCGCATCTGGACACGGTGAAGCCCTGCGCGGGCATCGAGGCGGTCATCGAGCAGCGCCATATCTGCGACGACGTCACCTGCCGCATGGCCGAGGTCGTCTGCTCGGCGGGGGAGACGATTCTCTCAGCCGATGATAAGGCCGGCATCACCGCCATTTTCGAGGGGCTGCGCTCGGTGTTGGAGTCCGGTGCGCCCCGGCCCGACATCACGGTGCTGCTCACCACCTGCGAGGAGCAGAGCCTGCTGGGGGCCGGCGCCTTGGCCGAGGACGCGCTCGCGTGGCCGGAGAATCTGCCGGCGGCTACCCCGGAAGCCGAGCGCGACGGATGTTTCCCGCTGTTCGTGCTCGATGCGGACGGGGCGCCGGGCACCATCATCATGGGAGCGCCCTATCATTGGACGCTGCGCGCTCGCATTGAGGGCCGTGCCGCCCATGCCGGCGTGGAGCCCGAGGAGGGCGTCTCCGCCATTCAGATCGCCGCAGCCGCCGTGGCCGCCATGCCGCTTGGGCGCATCGACGAGTGCACCACGGCCAACGTCGGCCGCATCGAGGGCGGCGTGGCCGTGAACATCGTGCCCGCCGTCGTGACGCTCATGGGGGAGTGCCGTTCGCTGTACGAGGATCGCGTGCTCGCCCAGCGCGACGCCATGACCCGCGCCTTGGAAGAAGCCGCCGCTCGCTTCGGCGGCCAAGTGGAAGTGGCCTGGGAGCTGGACTACCCGGCTGTCGTGCACGAGCCCGGCGACGCCATCGTCGCGCATTTGGAGGCCGCTGCGGCCACTTGCGGCCTTGAGTCCCGCCACGCCACCTCCGGCGGCGGGGCCGACGCGAACATCCTCGGCACGAAGGGCGCCGACGCCATCACCCTCGGCATCGGCATGACCAACTTCCATTCCGTCGACGAGTATATAGAGGTAGCCGACCTCCAGAACATGGCCCGCTACGTCGAGGCCCTCATCGCCGAGTACGCCTAGGTGCGACGGTACCAAACTTCTTGTTTTGACAGGCACGGGTACCAAACTCCCCGTTTTGACGGCGCTCGGCGTCCGTCCCTGCCCGCACTTTCGGCAGTTGTGAACAAATTGTGCCGCTCGCCGGAGGGGATGGATA
>OLPU01003025.1_pt1 | contig 10574 bp, 8 predicted proteins | sample 1673111 | NCBI WGS metagenome assembly OLPU01 (sample SAMEA3136755, study PRJEB25190) | human gut metagenome | reverse complement strand
ATAGTCAAGCTCTTCTGGATCACAGTTTGTATCAGCGATACCGATAAGTGGAATTCCAAGTGTGTGAGCCTCCTGAACACAGATTCTCTCTTTCTTAGGATCTACTACGAAGATAGCATCCGGGATTTTCTTCATCTCTTTGATTCCGCCAAGGTTCTTCTCAAGTTTCTCCCACTCTTTTTTGATCTGGATAACTTCTTTCTTAGGCAGTACATCAAATGTTCCATCCTCAGACATTCTCTCGATCTCTTTGAGACGGGCAATTCTGCTCTTGATTGTCTTGAAGTTTGTAAGCATTCCTCCAAGCCATCTCTCATTTACATAGTACATTCCGCAGCGCTCTGCTTCTACTTTGATAGCATCCTGAGCCTGTTTCTTTGTTCCTACGAAAAGGATTGTTCCGCCCTGTGCTGCAATATCAGATACTGCATAGTAAGCCTCATCAACTTTTCCTACAGATTTCTGTAAGTCGATGATATAGATACCATTTCTCTCTGTGTAGATGTAAGGAGCCATCTTAGGGTTCCATCTTCTTGTCTGATGTCCAAAGTGAACACCTGCTTCTAAAAGCTGCTTCATTGAAATAACGCTCATGTCTTTTCTCCTTTTTGGTTAAATTCTTCCGCACAGGTCGCCTTCTCTCTGGACCCATCCTCACACCGTAGGGCACCATCCTTATAGAATCGCCGTGCGTGCTTATTTTTGCAACTTCTGAATTATAGCATAGAAAATCCCCTTATGTAAAGGGGATTTTTCCAATTTTTTTCTGTTTTTCAGCGGTTTCCGGCAGACTTCAGAAGCTCCAGCTCTTTTTCGGTGAGTGAACGATATTTTCCTGTCGGAAGATCTGAAGGAAGCGCCATCGGTCCCATAGATAGTCTTTTCAGATAAGTCACTTTTTTTCCTAATGCCTCCATCATCCGTTTTACCTGATGGAATTTTCCCTCGTGGATGGTAAGTCGGATCTCAGATTCCCAGTTATTACCAGCTTCTGCTGATTCCGTACCAGACTCCCAGGTAGAAAGGATCTCCAGCCTTGCCGGTCGTGTGAGATCTTTTTCCCCGATATCCACGCCTTCTGCAAGCCTTGCAGCGTCTTCTTCTGTCACTTTCCCGGACACTTTTGCATAGTAGGTCTTATCCACATGCTTTTTCGGAGAAAGAAGCTCGTGTGCCAGAGGACCGTCATCTGTGATCAGAAGAAAGCCTTCTGTATCTTTATCCAGGCGTCCCACCGGAAAAAGACCCTTTCTTCTGTCTTTCTCTTCAATGTAGTCGAGAACCGTTTTATCTCTGGAGTCCTCCGTTGCGCTGACACAGCCTGCCGGTTTGTTAAAAAGATAGTATACATATTCCGGTGCAGCATGGATCTCCTGCCCGTTCATAACCACCTGATCTTCTTCTGTTACTTTCAGCTCCGGTTTCTTCACAGGTTTCCCGTTAACCTGCACCTGACCCTTCTGTATGTATTTTTTTACCTCGCTTCTTGTACCTGCGCCGGCATCTGCCAGAAATTTATCCAGCCGGACTGGTTTTTCCATTAATCATTTACCTCCCATTCTGTTACATGGGCTGCCTTTGCATCTGCTCTGATAAAATCCGGGATCTCACCGGCAAATGTCATATAAAATCCGGAATCCTCGCCAGTACTCTCCTGTCCTTCCAGAACCACTTCCATTGTGGCATCTGCATTCCAGATAGTCCATCCATTTACCAGCTGTGATGGACGGATACATTTTTTCAGAGCTTCCAGCTGTTCCTTTTTATCGTAACGGACTTTATAACCGTTTTCTGTTTCTTCAAGATCCGAAGTGGACTCAATGTCGGAAAAAGCTTCATCATCTTCGCCGGCAGCTTCGGAGCTGAAGTAATAAACATCAATATACTCAACAGACAGCTCATCCATAGAAAGAGGATATCCTGTTTCTTCCAAAATTGCAAGTGTTCTCTTATATGCCGGATACACCAGAACGGAGGTAGACACCCTCTCTCCTTCCTGCACAGCCGGTACATTCATTCCCCCTTCATTCATGTAGCCTTCTGACGGAATTCCCGTATAATCGAACATCAGCATTGCACATGGCTGGTCTTTTACTGTCTGACCGCCGTTTTCCAGAATGTCCTTTCTCAACGCCTCTGCCAGCGCCTGACGCTTCTCTGCATTTTTCTCAAATAAGGTTTGAATATCTCCGTCACAGAAAATACCGGTGACCTCTTTCAGATACTGTTTGTCCAGCTGAAAAAATGAATATCTGTCTTCTTTCCATGTCTGCTCATCATACAGGGCTTCCATAAGATTCTGTGCCTGTGCAGAGGATACAATATAGCCTCTGCATACACTGAATCCCTGTTTATTTATGTAGCGCACATACATGCGCCTTCCTGATTTTTTTCCTTTTTCATTCTGAAGCCTGATATCCTTCAGACTGTTATATAATGCTTTACTTTTCATCACCGGCTGATCCAGCAGACCGGAACTATTGTCTGAGGTGGCAGTATACCGGATCTTATAGATTCCGTTTTCTTTTTTTTCCACATTGCAAAGCTGCTCTGTATATGAAAGATTGCTTACATTTATCACAACTCCCTGAAGATTGTCATAAGCCGGAAAATAACTGTCATATCCCAGAAGATCCATTTTCATGGTCAGCGCACAGATTGCCACAACACCTCCAAGGATCATAAGCTGCACTTTTCTGCGGAAAAATCTGCGAAAATCCATTTCATAGATCACTTCCAGAATTCCATGGACCAGGATCGTTCCCAGTATCATTCCGAAGATCCACCATGCTGTTTTGGATGAATCTTCCGGAATCATATAAAAGATCAGACCGATCCCCAGTCCGAATGGTATTGTGATCAGGGCACTTAAGACCGGCTCCATCCAGGTATATACCAGAGCTTTTCCGGTATTCTCTGACCTTCGTCTGCAAAATGCCATCCAGGAAAGTGCTGCCATGATAAACAGCGTGAGGATCAGTATCAGCAAATGCTTTCCAAAGCTTCCGCTGCTGTATCTATCTATAAAGCTTACGATCACCATAAGAGGAGATCCCAGATTCCGCACTGCTGCCAGAATTCCGTAACTGCCCTCGTACCAGGTATCAAAAAATAAATGTCCGCTTAACTGCAGCATCACTGCCAGAACGATACTGTAGGTAAACAGCCCTGCCCATGCAAGTGCTCCCATCAACATGGTACCGGTGCAGGCGATCACCAGCACTGTGGAAAAATACACCAGAAGATACATCAGGAGATGGAGCACCAGCAGGATCAGTGCCTTTTTCATAATGGAAAGGCTGTAATATCCTCTGGCTGCCCCGATGCATACCGCAGCAAATTCCATGATCACATATGGCACCAGATAATAAAGAACAGCCAACAATACTCTGTGCAGAAACAGTGCACTTCGCTTTACCGGAAGGCTGTGATAGAAATCCACTTTTCTCGGGGAATACAGATACCAGAAGCCGCTTACTGCTGCAAAAAATGCGGTTACCGCAGCCACAGCTGCTCCCATTGTGAGAAAGTCACTGTTCCACAGGCTGGAATACAGATAGGAAAGCTGACTCTGAGTATAACTGCGCTCATTCCATTTTCCCATCAGAATAAGTTCCGCTACCGGAAATGCAAGGAGAAATGCGATCATGGCAAATGCCGGGATCCATCTTTGTCCTTTAGAAGAGGATTTCATATACTCACTGGAATAAATTTTTGACTTCATAGCCTGCCACCTCCGTTTCGCTGATAAATATTTCTTCCAGAGTCAGTGGGAGCACTTCGCAGAAAAGAGGATTTTTTGCCTGTATCTTCTCCATGATCTCTCTTCTTGTTCCCCTTGCAGTAATAAGCAACAGGGAGCCCTGATGCTCTGTTTTCAAAACATCCAGCTCTTTCTTTAATTCTTCTTCTTTCTTTTTGTCAGTAAGTACACACTGGATCTTATGGATGTGGAATTTCATATCCTCCAGATCTCTGGAAAGGAGAATTCCTCCCTGATGAAGAAGCCCGATGTGATCGCAGATATCTTCCAGCTCACGGAGATTATGGGAAGCGATCACCGGCGTAAATTCACGACTCATGATCTCCGATGCAAAAATACTTTTTACTGCCTGGCGCATTACCGGGTCCAGGCCATCAAAGGTTTCATCACAAAACAGATATTTCGTTCCTGTACTGATTCCCAGGATCACCAGAAGCTGTTTCTTCATTCCCTTGGAGAAAGTGCTGATTTTTCGTTTTCCATCCAGATGAAACTGCTTCATCATTGTCTCAAAACGCGCCTGCTGAAATCCCGGATAAATACAACGGTAAAATTCTGCCATGTCCAGAGCATTGTAATTTGCCGGAATATATGCATCGTCCGGTATGTAGAAAAAATGCTCTTTGATCCTTTCATTTTCAAAAACCGGTTCTTCATCCATCAGCACCTCTCCTCTGTCCTGACGGATGATCCCGGCCATGATACGGAGCAGAGTACTTTTTCCCGCACCGTTGGAGCCGATCAGTCCAAAAACCTCCCGTTCCCCGATATCCATGGTGACCTTATTTACTGCCTGTATCTTACCAAAAGCTTTGCTGCAGTTTTTTATCTCAATCATTGTTTCCCTCCTTATAGCATAAGCGGATCACACCGATCATTTCTTCCTCCCCTACTCCCAGAGCCATTCCCTTTTCTGTGATCTTTTTCAGCTCACTTAAGGTTTCTTCCATACCGATCTGCCTGATCCTGCTGCTGTCTGTGACAAAACTGCCTTTTCCCTTCACCGGACAGATCAGCCCCTGCTGCTCCAGTTCCATATATGCCCGCTGGATGGTATTGGGATTGATGGATAATTCCACGGCCAGCTGCCGCACAGACGGCATCTTGGAAGATGGCTCCACAGCTCCTGACAGGATCAGCATCCGGAATTTCTCTACGATCTGCTCGTAAATGGGACGTCTGTCCTGATAGTCCAAGAATAACATACGACGCTCCTTTCTCTGTAATCTGTGTATTAAGTGTATTAATTCTTTTAATACACTTATGATAGCACATGATACAAAGGTACGCAAGAAATGGTCTCTTAAATAAATATAAAATCTATATAAATTTACCGGCAGCAAAAGATTCCGGCATATTTTTATAAAAAAAATCTGTAATGGCATCCTTATACTATGATTCCACTACAGATTCTCTGTAAAGCAAATATTCATCTATCACTCTGCCTGATCCAGTAGCAGGCAGATATTCGTGATCCACATTGGATCAAACAGCCCGGTAGCCACGTTTTTCTCCCCGGCGTGCAAAATACTGATATCCTCCAATCATCGTTGCCGCAAAAACACCATAGATCATCAGAAGGCTTCCTGCTCCGGCTTTTTCCACCAGAGTCTGGGCATATTCACTGAAAATAAGTATCCAGGTATTGGCTCCGATGTGCATCAGCACACTGGTCCACTTATTACCGCCCATCTCCAGAAACCACGCAGAAATCCCTCCCAGAACAAACGCATACACAGCCTGCAGGACATTTCCGTGATAAATTCCGAAAAACGCCGCAGAGATCACAGCGGAAAACAGTACAGAAAAGTGATCCCGAAGTCGCAGATAGATCAGCCAGCGAAAGATCATTTCTTCTGCAACAGGCGCTATGATCCCCATCCAGAAGATCATCATAAACAAACTCTTTCCTGAGGTAATCTTCGTCATCGTCTCTCCATAGCTAGATGAGATCCAGTTCTGCAGGATCGCCACCAGCACATTGGCATACTGGGCAAATCCGGCTCCAGCAGCAAGAAGAAGCAGCATTTCAGGAATAGATAGCCTTTGTTCCTCAACGGAAGTCAAACCGCCGATCAGCCTTCCTATACGATCCTTCCGGTAAAAATATACTGCTGGAAACATAACCAGCACTCCGGTAAGTCCGGTGATCACCAGCGTATAACTATAGTACCTTTCCTGTGCGTTGCCGACATGCCCTGCCAGCCAGAGAAGCACGGCGCTTCCGAGGATCTGTCCGATAAGATAATGGATTCCTGCCGGATAAAGCTCCCTCCACACTATTTGAAAAATATTCTGTCTGTGCAGAGGGGTCAGACGAAAAAATTCAGAAGTTCATCTGCGGAAGCTACGATCTGAAGAGGCTGTGCCTTTTCCAGTTCTTCTCTGCTTCCATATCCGTAAGATACAGCCACACACTGGATCCCGCATCGTCTGGCTCCGAGAATGTCATGTTCTCTGTCGCCCACCATGATTACCTGGTCACGGTGGTCAGAAAGGCTCATTCTTTCCAGAGCTTCCTCGATCACCTGAGATTTGGTTACTTTCGGTCCATTGAGGTCCGTCCCGGCGATCACCTCAAAATACCGACTCAGATTAAAATGGTCCATGATCTGTGTTACGTAAAAGGTCGGTTTCGCAGACGCCACAGCCAGTCTGTAGCCACGACGTTTCAGTTCTGCCAGAGTGTTTTCCACGCCCGGATAAACGGTATTCTCATACATTCCTTTTTCTGAATACCGCTCTCTGTAATATTCAATTCCCTTCTGTGCTGTCTCTTTATCAAATCCCGCATATTTCATAAACTGTTCCAGAAGCGGCGGACCCACAAAAACCTTCAATGGCTCCAGCTCCGGTGCCGAAACTCCAAGTTTCTCCAGTGCATACTGTACAGATTTCGTAATCCCCTCTCCGGATTCTGTCAGTGTTCCGTCCAGATCAAAAAAGATTGCCTTATACATAAATTCCTCCTGTTGTATAAAATAATCAGTAAGTATGCCTATTGTATCACTGTTTTTCTGGTAAGTCCATGGTTTCATAGTACAGCTTCCCGGATTTCACAAAACCCATGAGTTCTGCTTTCCAGGGATTTCTGCTTTTTTTCGGTAATTCCGCCAGAAGCTTTTTTCCTTGCCAGTAAAAATCGCATTCTTTTCCATTGATCCGAAATGAAAGGATCTGGAACGGAATATCCGGACTGATCTCTATCCGGATCCTGTTACCGTCTGTTTTCATTCGGATCACCGGTTTTTGCTCTTTTTCTTTTTTCCTATCCGACGTTCCTGTTGGTTCTGTCCGATAGTAAGATAATGCCGGATTTTGCTTCTTCTCCCTCTTTGATGCATCTGTCACTGACTTTCGAACTGGTTTTTGAGTCAACGTTACAGATGGACTTGCTGTCACTGTCTGTATGGGGATTGGTTGTTCAGTCAGTATTGGCAGTTTTGTTGGTATCGGCGTTTCCGTCAGTTTTTCCGCAGGTGTATCAGCTATCTCTACTTCTGCCGCAGTATTTCCATTTTCCATAAAGCTTTCTTCCTGAGAACGTACCTCATCTGTCTGAAAATCTAAATTCCATTGTGCAGACTCCTCCTGATCATTCTCCGATTCTGCCCAGGCAGCAGAATACTCCTCAGTATTTCCTTCTTCTCTGTTCCAATTACTATCATCACTTCCTTCTCCTACATAGCTTTCTTCCCAGTCTTCCGGCAGCTGTCCGGTTCCTTCTCCCACATTCATATCAAATCCGCCGGTATCAAAACTATCCATTCCTGACACATCAAATCCATAGACAGCAATGGAAGGGATCATCCAGCTGCATAAAACCAGCAGAAACAAAACAATAAAACAGGTTTTCCTACTAGGAATTTTCATTTCTTTTGGTTTTTTCTGATCACTTTCTCTTCTTTTTCTCATTGATCTCCTCCCAAAGCTGCAGATTTCTGCTTTCACTGTCATCCAGTAATTCCGCTTTTTCTTTCTCTTTATAATCTTCCCACAGCTTTCTGCTGGCCTCTTTCTGACCGGTCCGAATAAGAAACATCCCATATTCCCCGTAGGCCACAGGATATTCTGCATCATACAGAAGAAGATTTTCATAATATAAAGCCGCTTTTTCCGGTTCACACAAAAGCTCCGCATTCCATGCCAGCAATAGCTCAATACGACGCTGCTGTTCTTTTTCCCCATAATTTCTACTTAACCTCTGGAGTCTCTTTTCCGCTGCCATACAGCACTTTTCCCGATCTTTTGAGTCTTCCGGATACTGTCTGGCTTCGTAATACAAATCTGTTACTTCTGAGATCGCCACAGAAAATTCTTCCGTTTTCAGCAATCCTGCTATCAAGATCAGTGTTCCTATCAGAATCCCTGCAGCTGCCGCTTCCAGAAATCGTTTTCTCCAGGTGATCATCCGATATCTGTTTTCCAGCTTTTGGATTTTCTTCTGAACCACTGACATATCCGAATATCTGTATTTTTCCTGTTTTCTGGTACATCGGAACAGAAGCCAGAAAAAATCCGGATATAAAATCCACTGCCATTTCTTTTTTCCGTAAAGCTTTTCCAGGGTCTTCCCCAGAGCATAAATATCACTTCCCGGTCTTAAGTAGCCCTGATACTGCTCCGGCGCCGCATAGCCTTTCGTTCCTTCACAGATCTGTTTTCTTTTTCCATGATCGAACATGGCACTTCCAAGATCTATCAGATACAGATGCCCGGTTTCTGAAAACATAAGATTATCCGGTTTCAGGTCCCCGTAACAGACCGATGGCTTCCGACTGTGAAGATATTCCAATACTCTGGCAATCTCCTTTCCCAGAGCAAGGATTTCCCGTAAAGAAAACCGTTTTCCTGAACGGAGAAGTTCTCCCAGCGACTGACCCTTGATATATTCCATGATCAGATAACAGTACTCCCCTGTTTCCACATAATCGATAATCTTCGGTATTGCAGGATATTCCAGATGCTGCATGAGTCTGGCTTCTTTTTTCTTTGCGATCGGTATCTCTTTCACTGCACGGCAGATACCAAGCTCCATATCTTTTGCCAGATAAAGGCTTCCACCTCCGCCATGTCCAATTTGTTCTACAATGCAATAACGTTCTTTCAGAACATTTCCGATCAGACAGATCACCTTCCTCTCATTTCTGTCAGACAATATTTATGCTTACATTTCTTATTGATTTGGGATAATCCGGTGAATTCCGGTTTGAAAAAACAGATAACTTATAGTCAGGCAGATATTCGTGATCTGCCCTCGTTTAGGATAAGTCCTATTATAGCACGTCCTGTTCTTTTTGCAAAGAACTTTCTATATAAAAAAGTCCGCCGGATATAGCAGACAAAAAATGTCCCTTTATCCGGCGGGCCGTCATCATTCATAGTGTTTGTATCCGTAAAACTATACCTTACATACGATCCGGTGCAGAGAATCCAAGAAGATCGATGCTTGTTTCAAGTACTCTTCTTGTAAGCTGGAGCAGCTGAAGGAAGGATTCCTTCTGTGCTTGATCCTCTTCGCTTAAGATCTTGGTCTCATGGTAAAAGCTGTTAAATGCATTGGATACCTCATAGATATATGCACAGATCTTATGTGGTGCTTTTTCTTCAAAAGCGTTCTCAACCATTGCCGCAAAGCCGGAAAGCTGAAGCATCAGGTTCTTCTGGCTGTCGTTTACAGGATCAAGGATTGCACCTGCTTCAAGGTTTCCACCCTCTTCTTTGAAACGGTTCAGAATAGATTTGATACGAACGATTGTATAAAGAATATACGGACCTGTATTTCCTTCAAATGATGTAAATCTGTCAATATCAAAAATATAATCCTTGGTAGCCTGATTGGAAAGGTCACCATATTTGATTGCAGAAAGTCCTACAATCTCTGCAGTTTCTTTCGCATCTTTATCTTTTACGCTGCGGTTCTCGACAATCTTGGTAAACATCTCTTCGTTGATGTCTTTAATGAGAGTTTCCAGACGCATAACGCCGCCCTCTCTTGTCTTGAACGGTTTGCCGTCTTTTCCGTTCATGGTTCCGAATCCAAGGAAGGAAAGCTTTGTATCATCTTTTACAAGCCCGGTCTTTCTTGCACAGCGGAATACCTGAATGAAGTGAAGTTCCTGACGTTTGTCTACCACATACAGGATCTCATCCGGGTTAAATAATTTCATACGCTCTACGATTGTTGCAAGGTCTGTAGTTGTATAGAGAGAAGCTCCGTCTGATTTCAGAAGCATACATGGAGGAATCTCTTTTGTGTCGTTCTCTTCTTTTACATCTACTACAAGTGCGCCCTGATCTACATAGGCAAATCCTTTTTCTTTCATCTCCTCAACCATTCCTGGAATATATGGCTGTGCATCGGATTCCTTTTTCCAAAGATCAAAAGACACATTTAATTTGTCATAGTTGCGTTTCAGGTCTGTAACGGATACGTTCATGATATGGTTCCAGAGAGCCATGTATCCCGGTTTGCCCTGCTGAAGAAGATGAGTTGCTTCCAGAGCTTCGTTTCTGTACGCTTCATCCTCTTTGGACTTGCCGCTTGCACATGGATAGATTTCTTCCAGCTCGCTGATCGTAAATGGTGCTTCCTCCGGATACTCTCCTGTGTAAGAATCATCAAAATAAACCAGCTCCGGTTTTCTGTGTTTCAGTTCTGTAATGATCAGTCCCATCTGAAGACCCCAGTCTCCCAGATGAACATCACCGATTACTTTATGACCTACGAAACGGCCAATTCTCTTAATACTCTCGCCAATAATTGCAGAACGAAGATGTCCTACATGAAGCGGTTTTGCCACGTTCGGTC
>OLPU01003024.1_pt1 | contig 10574 bp, 10 predicted proteins | sample 1673111 | NCBI WGS metagenome assembly OLPU01 (sample SAMEA3136755, study PRJEB25190) | human gut metagenome | reverse complement strand
GTACGCCGCCGCCCGCCATCGAGCAGAGTTTTACACCTAATTGGGGATAAAACAGTTGATGGCCGGCGGCGGTGTCGCCCTCATCGGCATCACCCTTGTACCTCTGCTCTCCGGCCTGTTCGGTTGATCGTCCGGCGGTGATCGCTTATGGGCGGCATACTCGACAAACTCGATGAATGGCTCCGAGGGCTGCTCATCGAGGGGATCACGGGAAACCTGTCGGGCATGTTCGATACGGTCAATACCAAAGTAGGCGAGATCGCCGGTGAAGTGGGACAGACGCCGCTGGCATGGAACAGCGGCGTCTTTTCTATGATCCGAAACCTCTCTGAAACGGTGATCGTTCCAATCGCCGGGGTTATCCTGACATTCGTAATGTGTTATGAGCTGATCCAGCTTGTGACAGAGAAAAACAATCTGCACGATGTAGATACCTGGATGTTCTTCAAGTGGATTTTCAAGACCTTCTGTGCCGTTCTCATTGTGACGAACACATGGAATATCGTCATGGGTATCTTCGATGTGGGGCAAAGCGTTGTGAACAGCAGCGCAGGCGTCATCATTGGGAATACCTCCATTGATATCAGCAGCGTCATCACGGATATGGAGGCGCAGCTTGAAGCCCTGGGCACGGGAGAACTGTTCGGGCTGTGGTTCCAGTCCCTTTTCGTGGGGCTTACCATGAACGCCCTTTCCATCTGTATCATGCTTGTCATCTACGGCCGCATGATCGAGGTGTATTTGACAACTTCCGTTGGACCGATCCCGCTTGCCACTATGACAAACCGGGATTGGAGCCATACAGGACAGAACTACTTGAAATCCCTGTTTGCATTGGCGTTCCAGGCATTTCTAATCATGGTGTGCGTGGGAATCTACTCTGTTTTGGTACAGAGTATCGCCACGGACGGAAATATCTCAGGCGCGATATGGGCCTGCATGGGCTACACGGTCCTGCTGTGCTTCGCCCTGTTCAAGACCGGCAGCCTCTCTAAGAGCCTGTTCGGAGCGCATTAAGGAGGCTTGATAAATTGGCGTATGTAACCATTCCAAAGGATTTGACGAAAGTAAAATCCAAAGTGCTGTTTGGGCTTACCAAACGGCAGCTTATATGTTTCGGAGCGGCGGCACTCATCGGAGTACCGCTTTTCTTTTTGCTCAGACGCACGGCCAGCAACAGCGCCGCCGCGTTCTGCATGATTATCGTCATGCTCCCGTTCTTTCTACTCGCCATGTATGAGCGGCACGGCCAACCCCTGGAAGTGGTGGCCGGACAGGTCATCCGCTGTATGTTCCTGCGGACGAAAGAGCGGCCTTACCAGACAAACAATTTCTACGCAGCCCTGGAGCGGCAGGCCCAGGCGGAAAAGGAGGTGAAAGCCATTGTTCAGAAAGCGAAAGCCAGAGCCGCAGGCACGGCAGGCGGCAAAACCCACGGTAAAGCTGACCGCCGCAGAAAAGCGTGAGATCAGCCGTATCCTGGAAACCGCCAGAGGCGACGGCAAGGTACATTCCGCACAGGACACTTTACCGTTCCGCCAGATGTACCCGGACGGTCTGTGCAAGCTGGACGACCACACCTGGTCGAAGTGTATCGAGTTCGAGGATGTGAATTATCAGCTTGCAAAGCCTGACGACCAGACGGCGATCTTTGAAGCCCTCTGCGATATGTATAACGCCCATGACGCTTCTATCGGGATGCAGCTCTCCCTTGTGAGCCGCCGCATGAACCGGGAGGATTTTGTGAAGCGTATCGAGATCGCGGCGCAGGGAGATCACTTCGACCATATCCGTGAGCTTTACACGCAAATGCTCCGCAAGCAGCTTGAACGGGGCAACAACGGTCTTATCAAAACAAAGTACCTGACCCTCACCATCGAGGCACGGGACAGCAAAACCGCACGGGCACGATTTTCCCGGATCGTCATGGACGCCCTCAACCATTTCAAGGTCATGGGCGCTCTGGCAAAAGAGCTTGGCGGCAAGGAGTGGCTGGAAATGCTCCACGGCATCCTGCACCCGGACGGGGAACGGTTTGCCTTTGAATGGAGCTGGCTTGCCCCTTCCGGCCTGTCGGTCCAGGATTTTATCGCACCTTCTTCTTTCCGCTTCGGTGAAGCAAGGAAGTTCACGATGGCGGATAAATTCTGTGCCGTGTCCTTTCTGCAGATCAGCGCACCGGAAATGGATGACCGTATGCTCACCGAACTGCTGGATACGGACAGCGGGCTGCTTGTCAGCCTCCATATCCGCAGCATGGACCAGAACGAGGCAATCAAAACGGTCAAGCGGAAGATCACTGACATTGACAGTATGAAGATCGACGCACAGAAAAAGGCGGTGCGGGAAGGTTTCGATATGGATATCATCCCCACTGACCTTGCCACCTACGCAGGCGAGGCAAAGAACATCCTCCGTGATCTGCAAAGCAGAAATGAGCGAATGTTCCTAATGATCTTCCTGGTGGTGAACTTTGCGGACAGCAAGCAAAAGCTGGAGAATGACCTTCTCCGTGCGGCAAGCGTGGCGCAGAAATATAACTGCTCCCTGGTGCGGCTGGACTTTCAGCAGGAGGACGGCTTCGTGTCGGCTCTGCCCCTGGGTGTCAACCGCATTAAGATACAGCGCGGACTTACCACTTCGGCGGTGGCGGTGTTCGTTCCCTTCACCACACAGGAGATTTTCCACGGCGGCGAAGCTCTCTACTACGGGCTCAATGCCACTTCCGGCAACATGATCCTTGCTGACCGCAAAAAGCTGAAAACGCCCAACGGCATGATCTTAGGCACACCCGGCAGCGGCAAGAGTTTTTCCGCAAAGCGTTCCATTGTGGGCGTGTTCCTGAACACAAAGGACGATATCCTGATCTGCGACCCGGAGGCGGAATATTTTCCGCTGGTGAACCGTCTGGAAGGCCAGGTCATCAAAATCTCGCCTACCAGCACGCAGTATGTGAACCCTATGGATATCAACCTCAATTACAGCGAGGATGATAACCCGCTGGCGCTGAAATCAGATTTTATCCTGTCGTTCTGCGAACTGGCGGCAGGCGGACGGAACGGTCTGGAGCCGGTGGAAAAGACGGTCATTGACCGTGCCGTGCGGATCGTGTACCGCCCCTATATCGCAGACCCCCGCCCGGAGAATATGCCGCTGTTGGAAGATTTGTATGACGAGATCAAGCGACAGCCGGAGCCGGAGGCGCAGCGGATCGCGGCGGCACTGGAACTGTATGTGCATGGCAGCCTGAATGTTTTTAACCACCGCACCAATGTGGATATCAACAACCGCATTGTCTGCTTCGATATCAAGGAGCTGGGAAAGCAGCTCAAAAGCCTGGGTATGCTGGTGATCCAGGATCAGGTATGGAACCGTGTTTCCCAAAACCGGGATCAGGGCAAATCCACCTGGTACTTCGTGGACGAGTTCCACCTTCTGCTGCGCGGCGAGGTTGGTTCCTGGAGCGTGGAGATTTGGAAACGCTTTCGTAAATGGGGCGGTATCCCCACGGGGATCACGCAGAACATCAAGGACCTGCTTTCCTCCCCGGAGATCGAGAACATTTTTGAAAACAGCGATTTTGTGTACCTTCTGAACCAGGCCAGCGGAGACAGGAAAATCCTCTGCGAGCGCCTGAATATCTCCAACCAGCAGGCGGCGCATATCAGCAACGCAGGCCCCGGCGAGGGGCTGATCTTCTTCGGCAATGTGATCCTGCCTTTTGTGGATGACTTCCCGAAGGACAATGAACTTTACAGCATTATGACGACAAAACTTGGTGAAACCGGGAAAGGAGAAAACGAACATGAATGATCCCCGCTATTTGCATACGGAAGAAAAGCAGGAAGGTGAAACCTTCTTTGATGTGATGAACCGGCTGATTGCCAGAAGCAAGGCGGTCACGGCGGATATGGAGGCGGTCCTTGCGGAGCTGGAAAGTGAGATCGAACCGTTCCGTGCGCCGAAGGACCATGAATAAACTGACCCATGTGAGCCTGTTTTCCGGCATTGGCGGTCTGGACCTGGCGGCGGAGGCTGCCGGGTTTGAAACCGTCTGCCAGTGTGAGTGGGCGGATTTTCCGCACTCCGTCCTCTCCGCACGATGGCCGGATGTTCCCAGGTTCCGGGATATCACTACTTTCACGAAGGAGGCGTTTTTTGAAAAAACAGGACTTGAAACAGTTACCGTTATCTCAGGCGGCTTTCCCTGTCAGCCCTTCTCCACCGCCGGAAAACGGAAGGGCTTTGCGGATGAACGCTACCTGTGGCCGGAAATGTGCCGCGTTATTACCGAGCTGCGGCCCCGTTGGGTGCTTGGGGAAAATGTTGCTGGCTTCATCAATATGGGGCTCGACAAAACGATCTTTGACCTGGCAAAAGCGGGATACGCTGTTCTCCCATTCGTATTTCCGGCTTGCGGCGTCGGCGCATGGCATGAGCGCCAGCGAACTTTTATCGTCGCGGCTGATGTTTCCCACACCCCTTGCCTCCGACAACAACACCGCCAGGGACGCGGCAAGCCTGGATGTGTTCCTGTCGGACAATGGGATATTCCGCAAGAGGAACCGAAACGGGGCGATCTGGAGCCTCAGCCTGTCGGCGGCGGTATTCTATCTGACCCCGGTGGCGTCGGACGGTTTCCGCTCGACCTTGAAGCCGTCGGCCTTCGATCCGGCGAAGAAGGACGGGAACCTGTCGGCGCAGATCATCTCCCAGGAGCGGCCGGTGTCCGAAACGGCAGCACTGAACCCGGATTGGGTGGAATGGCTCATGGGCTTCCCGAAAGGATGGACGGACGTATCCTCTGGGCCGCCGAACCGGAAGGAATCCCCCGCATGACCGAGCGCATGGATGACCGGGCGCTGCGGCTGAAAACATTGGGAAATGCGGTCTGCCCGCCCCAGGCCTATCCCATTTTTCGCTATATCGCCATGATCGAGAATGGCACCTGCGGTAACTTCTGCCCCTATGGAAAGGAAGGTGACTGCCTATGAGGGAACTGAAAGCGACCGATAAGATCACGCAGAAAATGACCCGTGACGGTGCGGTATCGGAAAACCTTGCCACGGGCGAGGTGAAACATATCAGCAGCCGGGAGCCGGAAACGGAACTGTCCGCTTCTTCGGAAGAATCCGCTGGCGCTGCGGCTGACCTTGCCCTGCGTGCGGCGGAACACCATGAGAAGAAAAGCGCACGAAAGGCGGAAAAGGCTGACACCCAGGCGGTGCGGGATGGTTCTGCCGCAAGGCAGCGCCCGTCCTCCCGCCTGCAATTTACCGAGGAAGAACGTGCCGATCCCGCACTTGGAAAGTACATCGACCGTTCCGACCGTGCGGCGGACAGGCTGGACGCGGCAAAGGCCGCTATCCCCACAAAGAAAGTTCTCCGTACCGAGCGTGTTTTTGACGAGACAGCCGGAAAAGGCAAAACGCAGCTTCACTTTGAAGAAGTGGAGAAACGCCCCAACGGACGCCTGCGGCACAATCCGCTTTCCCGGCCGGTCCATGAGATCGTCCACGCCGCCCATGCGAAGGTGCATGAGGTGGAACAGGAAAATGTGGGTGTTGAGGCCGGACACAAGGGCGAGGTGCTGACGGAACGCGGGCTTGCCTACGGAAAAGGCAAAGTCCGTGCCGCCGTCCACCATCACCGCACAAAGCCCTGGCGTGACGCGGCGAAGGCAGAGCAGGCTTCTTTTAAGGCAAACGCCGACTACCTTTACCAAAAGGCACTGCATGATGATCCTGCATTGGCGGCTTCTAACCCGGTATCCCGCTTTCTGCAGAAACAGCGGATCAAGCGGAACTATGCAAAGGAGCTGCGACAGGCAGAGAAAACCGCAAAGAACACAGCGGCCACGGCGAAAAGTGCGGCGCAGAAAGCAAAGGACGCCTTCAAGGAAACATTCCTCTACATCAAACACCATAGCCGGGCGGTTCTGTTGGTGATCGGCATTGGCGCCTGTGTTGCTCTGCTGTTTGGCGGGGTATCTTCCTGTTCCATGATGGCGGGCTCCGGCGTGGGCGGTGTATTTACTTCCTCTTATCTCTCCGAGGATGCGGATATGCTGGCTGCAGAGGCGGCCTACTGTGAACTGGAGCAGGAGCTTCAATATGAGCTGGACCACTATGAGGCTCTGCACCCCGGATATGACGAATACCGTTTTGATCTGGATGAGATCGAGCATGACCCTTATGTGCTGATCTCCATTCTCACGGCGTTCCATGAAGGGGTGTTCACCATCGACGCGGTTCAGGCGGAGCTGCAAATGCTCTTTGAAAAGCAGTACATCCTGACGCAGACCGTGGAAGTGGAGGTGCGCTATCGGACGGAGACACGGACAGACAGCGAAGGAAACGACTATGACGTGGAAGTACCATACAACTACTATATTTGCAATGTGAAGCTGGAAAACTTCGACCTTTCCCATGTGCCGGTCTACATCATGGACGAAGAAACGCTTTCCCTGTATGCGGTCTATATGGCGACGCTGGGGAACCGGGAAGATTTGTTCCCAGGCTCCGGCTATGTAGACAAGTACACCAAACCGCCCACCACCTATGATATTCCGCCTTCCGCACTGGAAGATGAAACCTTTGCAGCGCTCATTACCGAGGCGGAGAAGTACATCGGCTATCCCTATGTCTGGGGCGGCAGCAATCCGAACACTTCTTTTGATTGCTCCGGCTTCGTATCCTGGGCGCTGACGCAAAGCGGCGTCTGCAATACGGGCAGGCTGGGAGCCCAGGGGCTCTACAATATTTCCACCCCGGTATCCTCTGCCAACGCAAGACCCGGCGACTTGATCTTTTTCGTCGGCACTTACGATACGCCGGGCGTTTCCCATGTGGGTATCTATGTGGGCGGTGGAAAAATGCTGCATTGCGGCGACCCCATCCAGTATGCAGATATCAACACAAGCTACTGGCAATCCCACTTTTACGCTTTCGGGCGACCGCCCTACAACTAAAAAACGATATGGAGGTAATTTGATTTATGGCAACGACACAGAAGATCCGCAATGACATTGCGAAAACCAAAGAAAAGATCGCGGAGCAGCAGAAACGCCTTCGTGCGCTGGAGGCCCAGCTTGCGGAGGAAGAAAATCTGGAAATCGTCCGCATGGTGAAAGCCGTGAAGATGGATAACAAGGAACTGACCGCCTTCCTGAAAGCCTATGCCAGCGGTATGATCTCCCTGCCGGAAGGTATGCTGCAGGAGGGCAACACCGAGAATGAGGAAACGGAGGGATACGAGGATGAAGCATAACTTTATGACAAAAATGGTATCGGCTCTTTTGGCGGTGGTGCTCAGCACTGCCGCTTTTTCTGTCACCGCCTTTGCCAGCGGCGGCGAGGAAACCACGGAGTCCGTGGCTGAACAGGAAACGGCTGGGGATGTCTCTGATCTGCTTTCCGCTCTGGCAGGCAGCCAGGTCACGGTATCCGTCACCGAGGATGGTATCCAGTTCAGTTCCGGCGAAAATGACTCCGGGCAGACCGGCACCGTCACCACGGGCGGCGGCAATCTGAATGTCCGCACGGGTGCGGGAATGGACTACACCGCCTTCACCCAGCTTCCCAACGGAACGACCGTGAAGGTGATCGGCACGGACGGCGACTGGCTGAAGGTCATCCTGCCGGAGAAAGTCGGCTATGTCTATTCCAGCTACATGACAGTAAGTGACGGCGAGACTGGTTCCGGGGAAGGTTCTTTCTCTCTGGACACGGAAACGCTGGAAAATCTGCTGGGTATGCTGGGTGGCGGTTTGAATGGCGGTGCCGCCCTGACGCCGGACGGGAACCTTTCGCTGATTGACGATATTGGCAGCCCGACCGCCAGCGGCAAGCAGTTTATTACAGTGGAAACGAAGAACGGCAATGTGTTCTATCTCATTATCGACCGTGACGACGAGGGCGAGGAAACCGTGCATTTTCTGAACCAGGTGGATGAAGCCGACCTCATGGCACTCACGGAGGACGGAGAAAAGGCGGAAACGCCTATTGTCTGCACCTGTACGGAGAAGTGCCAGGCCGGAGCGGTCAATACCGCTTGCCCGGTCTGCGTAAAAAACCTTAGTGAATGTGTTGGCACAGAACAGAAAGCTGCGGAGCCCACCGAGCCGGAGAATCCGGAACCCGAAAAGAAAAGCAATACCGGGGCGATCCTGGCGGTGCTGCTGATCCTTGCAGCCGGAGGCGGCGCGGCAGTCTATTTCCTGGTGCTGAAACCGAAGCAGGGAAAGAAAGTTCCCGCTGATCTGGATGATTTCGACCTGGAGGATGAAGAAGAATATCTGACCGAGGACGAGGAAACGGAGGAAAAGAATGAGTAAACTGATTATTGCAGAAAAACCGAGTGTGGCAAAATCTATCGCATCGGCCCTGGGTGCTTCATCCAGGGCCGATGGCTTTTATGAGGGCAGCGGCCTTCTTGTATCCTGGTGCGTTGGGCACCTGGTATCCCCGATGGATGCGGGCGGCTATGACGAGCGTTTCAAGAAATGGCGCTATGACGATCTTCCCATTCTGCCGGAGCCGTTCCGCTATGTGCTGGCACCGGGCAAGGAGGATGCTTTTGAAAATCTCCGTGCCCTGATGGACCGCCCCGATGTGGATACCATCGTCAATGCCTGTGACGCCGGGCGTGAAGGCGAGCTGGTTGCCCGCTGGATAATTGAGAAAAGCGGAGTTAAAAAACCAATAAAAAGACTTTGGATATCGTCACAGACTGATAAAGCAATAAAAGAAGGCTTTCAGAAACTAAGAGACGGCAAGGAGTATTATAATCTCTATATGGCGGCCCAGGCAAGGGCTGAAGCCGACTGGCTTGTCGGATTAAATGTTACGAGAGCCCTTACCTGCAAGTTTAATGCTCAGTTATCCGCCGGACGTGTACAAACTCCTACACTCGCACTATTAGTGCAGAGAGAAAATGAGATAAAGAAATTTGTTCCTAAGGAATATTACACAATAGAAGCCGATATAGGCAAATTATTTGTTTCCTGGCGCAGCAAGGACGGCGGACTATCCACATTTGACCGTGAAAAAGCAGAAAGAATATCCAAAGAGATTAAAGGCAAACCGTTCAAGCTCACATCTTTAAGAAGCTCTGACAAACAGACGTATGCGCCCATGTTATACGATTTGACCGAACTCCAAAGAGACGCAAACAAGCTCTACGGTTACTCTCCGAAACAAACTCTCAACATAATGCAAAAATTATATGAACAGCATAAGGCACTGACGTACCCTAGAACTGATTCACGCTATTTGACTGACGATATAGTTCCGACATTAAATGAACGTCTGCGTGCTGTAACCATCGGCGACACAAAGGCGGCGGCTGAAGATATACTCCGCAGGAAATTAAAAATCAACAAAAGCTGCATAAATAACAGTAAGGTTTCAGACCACCATGCCATAATACCAACTGAACAAAAGGTTCCTATGATTTCGCTCTCAACAGAAGAAAAGCGCATATATAATCTTGTGGTCAAACGGTTTTTGGCCTGTTTTATGGGTCCGTATAAATATAAACAAATCAAAGCTGAATTTGAGTGCGAAAGTGAGAAGTTTACAGCAGGAGGCAAAGAGGAGGTTTCTCTTGGCTGGAAAGCAGTATATTCCTCAGACTACTCGTTTGATGATGAAGATACTGCTGACGCACAGGAAAGGAAACAAATACTCCCCAAAATGAAATACAGCGACGAGTTTATCTGTAAAAACACATTCGTCAAATCAGGCAAAACAAAACCTCCGGCACGATATACGGAGGCAACATTACTTTCGGCTATGGAAAATCCCTCCCGTTTTGTAAACGACAAAAATATGAAAGAATATTTGGGCGGAGGGCTAGGAACCCCTGCCACAAGAGCCGATATAATAGAAAAGCTATACTCCTCATTCTATGTAGAAAAGCAGGGAAACAGCATGGTTCCTACTTCAAAAGGCGTTCAGCTCATAGATTTGGTGCCGCCGGATTTAAAAGAACCCCTGCTCACCGCTAAGTGGGAACAAGAGTTAGAAAAAATTTCAAAAGGCAAAACTCAAAAGCAAAAATTTATTGCTGAAATAGAAAAGTATTCTGCCGACCTTGTTAAGACCGTTAAAAACAGCAGCGCCGAATACAAACATGACAACATGACCAAAAAGACTTGTCCCGACTGCGGAAAATATTTGCTTGAGGTAAATGGTAAAAAGGGAAAAATGCTGGTCTGCCAGGATAGGGACTGCGGTTACCGCCGTTCAGTCAGCATAATAACAAACGCACGCTGTCCTGAATGCCACAAAAAAATGGAGCTTAGAGGCGAGGGTGAAAAAAAGAGTTTCTACTGCTCATGCGGCTACAGGGAAAAATACTCCGCCTTCAAGGAGCGGAGAGGACAAAGCGGCGCTTCCAAAAGAGATGTGCAAAATTATCTTCGCAATCAAAACAAAAAAGAAGACGACTCCAACAATCCATTTGCAGCAGCATTTGATAAGCTAAATCTATAATTATTATAACAGCGCGCATTAAAATAATATGTTTATCATTGATTAATCAGGCGCTCAATAATATTATTTATATACTTT
>OLPU01003011.1_pt1 | contig 10600 bp, 7 predicted proteins | sample 1673111 | NCBI WGS metagenome assembly OLPU01 (sample SAMEA3136755, study PRJEB25190) | human gut metagenome | reverse complement strand
TTTCATGCAAAAAAGGCAGGATACCTTCCTTTTTACGGGAACATATCCTGCCTGACGTTTCATATTTTCTTTTGATTTTATCATCTAACCTTTTAATCGGCTTTCAATATCTGATGCACTATATAATACATCTGTTACAATCACTTTATCTCCCTGGATTACAAAAAAGACCGAATAATTGTCTACCAACAATCTTCTCATCTCTTTGCTTCGTTCCGGCTCTGATTCCATAATACGGATTCTCTCAGCCATAGTATCCAATGTTAAAATAGCGTCTGCAATCCGGTTGTATTGATCCATCGCATTTTCTGGTGCCTGAAGAACATAAGCGATGTGATTATATAACTGCTCCATATCAGCCAATGCTTCATTTGTAATCTCAACCGTATAGTGTTTCATATCAATGATTCTCCCTGAATTTTGCGAACGCTTCTGCTGCATTTTGCACTCTTCCTGCAGCTATATCATTGTAACCTTTTTCCAATTTCTGATGGATTTCTTCTGTTGTCATGGCATCTGCATGAATCGATACTGGTGCTTTTGGTAAAGAAACAGAAAATGGAATTCCACCTGTAAGAGAAATTTGATTCAAATACATATCAATCGCTGTTGACATAGGAACACCTAACTGAGACAATACTTTTTCTGCCCGCTCTTTGACAGTTGGGTTTACTCTTAAGTTTAATGTTGCTGTTTTTTCCATGATCACACCTCCTTGTTTCTTATATTGTAACGCTTTTGTCGTTACAATTCAAGCACTATTTCTCACATTTTCTAAGTTTTATATCCGATTTTACATTTTCATTATACTCTCAGATTTTCGCTTAAAAAACACATTCCAGATAGATGGCAGATACATCCAGATAGCTGCAAAAGTCCCAGTCTTTAAGCACTTTCTGACACTACATCACGCCACATTTCGTTGCACATCCTACATCCTCGAACACTTTTGTGTATGATGGTACTGTCTTTTTCATGCAGCCTCGTCTCACATTCTGCACTTTTCGTGTGCTTTCAAACACTTCCCGGCAACTTCAGTTCCAAAAAGCCACCAAAGAGCTGGAAAAGCACCCACTGTTGAACACTTTTCCCTTTTAAGCCCCTGCTTTTACTGCTACAAGGATGTTCCGGGCTTGTTTCCACTCATAAGAGCAAGTCACCAGCGTCAGAGTTTTTCACAACCCGTACCATCTACCCCAGTCTCGAACAGCGCCAATTCTTTTGCCTGTTCTACATATGCCTCTGCTTCCCGCTGGTTCTGAAAGGAAATCTGCTGGAAGTCGAACATGGACACATCGGCTTTCAAAACTGCCGCTATCCGGTACTCCTCCATCCCTCCCGGTGTCTGAAAGAACACCCTGGGATGTGCTTTCCAGTAATCATAGGAGGCGTACTGATCCAGATTCCCGAACATTGCCCCGCTGTTCATGTTGTGACCGTAGATGATTAGGTTATCGGATGGGCAAAGCGCATCGCAGTTCGCCTGCGTAAAGGGGCAGCCGTAGTCGGTGTAGTTCTTTTCAAAGTCGTGCTTCAGGTAATAGGTGGGGTCTGTCGGTGTCTGCATTACGGGATAGTCAATGTTGGTGTCCTCGATAAGAATCCAGCCGACCATATCTGTGTTTTCCCAATATAAGTTTTGGTATGATGCCTGTTTCTCTGGTTCCGAAGCCGTTTCCTGTTGTGTGTCCTGTTTCCTTACGGCGGCAAGGTCGCTGTAAAGGTGCGCCTGTTGTTTAGACTGTGCGGCATACATCAACAGGAATGCGATGCTCGTGAGAGCTGCAATGCCGAACAGCCCAATAAAAAGCGAATATAGAAAGTTCTTCATCGTCTGCTCAACGCTCCCCGTATGTAAAAAAACTCAACTGTTCTCCCTCAAGGCTGAACCGTAAATCTAAATCGTGCAGCGTATGGCTGCGGTTGAATCGTTCTGTTGCCTTATTGGGGGCGTTCTGCAATTCCAGCAGCAGCTGCCATAAATCGGGGTGGGCGTTGTACAGGTGCCGAAGTTCCCGCATGGACGCATTGGGACAAAACCAGCAGCCGCCGCGCCCTGTGAACGCATATAGCGGGGACAGCAGCCCCTCGGCTTGGCACATTGCCCACGCGTCTTTCTCGGTCAGGTTGTACTTTGCCAACAGGGAGATTTGGTTTGTCTTAAGCCGTGCCAGTCGTATCGGTTCATCGGCGGCAATCCCCAGATAGTAAACCGTGTCCTGCGGCAATGTTTTCTGGTAGGTGCGTATGGGCGGCAGTTTGCAGTCCCTTTGTATACTGCAGCGTCCGGTCAGCGGAAAGGATGCCAGTTTTCCCTCGGCATTGCCGCGGCTTACGATGCGGTAAAAGCAGTCAAAATATGTCTTTTGCCCGCGCAGGACCCTTGTGGGAATGCCGCGCTTTTCAAAATACGGAATTGCTGTTTCGTAGATGAACCGCTTATGCTCCGGCAGTTCCCCCGATACAGTATCGCTGAACATTACCTCGGAATAAACCAGTTCATCCAGCGGTTCGCCGTGCTGCAGGGCAAGCAGCGCCGTGGCGATGCTGTCTTTGCCAAAGCTGCAAGTCAGAATATGCTTCATTCGATTTCCTCATAAAAAATGGGTGGCCCTCGCGGGTCACCCATAGTGTTTGGATGGTTCATTGTACAGTTCCTTATTCGGTTTCCTCATCGCTTTTTTTTGCAACGGATTTGCAGTGGACGCACTTGTAAATCAGTGCCGCCAGCCCTGCCAAGGAAATTCCCGCCAGTGCCAGAATCAGCCCCAGCGGGAAAGCATCGCCTGTCTGGGGAATCAGCGGTGTGGGGGTCGGGGTACTCGGCGGTGTCGGCTGCACGGGCTGTTCGGGGATGGGTGCATCCTTCATAACCACGCGCTGCACATCTCCGTTCGGCAGTACCGTAAAGGAAATATCCTCTGCGATTTCGTACCCGTTGGGGGCGGTGATTTCGGTCAGCGTATAATCGCCTGCGGGCAGTTTTTCAATGTAGTGCGGTTTGTCGGTAGAGGTCCAGTGTTCCACTACCTTGCCGTCCTTGTTGGTGATAATCAGCTCGGTACCCGGCAGCTCTTTGTTTGTGGTGATGTCTACCTTGGAAATTTCCACCTTAATAACATCGTCCCGCATCTCAAACTTCTGCACCTCACCGGTGGGCAGCACCGTAAACGGTACGCTCTCGGCAAAAGCGTATCCGTCCGGGGCTTTCACTTCGGTCAGCGTGTAATCGCCTGCAGGGAGTTTTTCGATGTAGTGCGGCTTGTCGGTGGATGTCCAATGTTCCACTACCTTGCCGTCTTTATCGGTGATGGTCAGCTCCGCACCGGGTAGTTCTTCCATCGTGGTCAGGTCTTTCTTGGAGATCTCCACCTTGATGACATCATCCAGCATCTCAAACCGCTGCACCTCGCCGGTGGGCAGCACCGTAAACGGTACACTCTCGGCAAAAGCGTATCCGTTAGGGGCTTTCACTTCGGTCAAGGTGTACTCTCCGACAGGCAGTTTCTCGATGTAGTGAGGTTTGTCGGTGGATACCCAGCGGTCAATTTCCTTGCCGTCCTTGTCGGTAATGGTCAGCTCTGCGCCGGACAACTCCTCCATTGTGGTCAGATCCTTCTTGGAGATTTCCACCTTGATAGTGTCATCGCGCATAATCACGGTTGCATCGTCCAGCAGTTTCCAATCATCCCAAGTCCAGAACAGGAAGTTCTTTGTGGTCAGGTAATAGACCTCGGCTTCCTGCAGGTTGCTGCCGTTCTCGTCCACCTTTTGCAGCAGACGGAAGGTAATATCATCCGCCAGCGCGTAGCCATCGGCAGGGCGTGTTTCGGTCAGGGTGTAGGCATCGCCCAAGTGCAGCCCCATCACACGGTGGGGCGTGTCGGTAGATACCCAGCTTTCCACAATGTTGCCGTCAGCGTCTTTAATGGTCAAAGTGGCACCGGGCAGTTCCTCGTCGCTGGTCAAATCGCGCTTGCTCACCCACATTTCGGTGGGTTTGTCGGTGCAGGTGCTCTCCAAAACCTGCACAGCCTCGCCGTCGTAGGTAAAGGTGACTTCCATGGGTTCTTCATTGACATAGTAGCCCAGCGGGGCGCGGATTTCTTTGACGATATATTTGCCGCTGTTGGTGGTGGCATACTTGTGGGTGCTGCTGCCGTACTGCTCACCGCGGATGGGAATATCGCAATCGAAGTAGGTGGTGCCATCCGCATTGGTTTCGGGGCTGGTGGCTACCAGCTCACCAGCTGCAAAAACAAGGCCGCCGTCTGCATCATAGATGTCATCGGCGGTGTATAGGTTAAATACAGCACCGGCAAGATATTTGCCGCTTTCCAGGTCAGTTTTGTAGATACCGACCTTTGCCTTCTCGCGTTCGTTATGGAATTCGACAGTGTCTGCCACAACAATTTCCTTCGTCTGGTTGTCCCACGCAAGGGTCACATCAAAGGCGGCGTCCGTGCCCACATAGCCATACGGTGGTTTGGTTTCTGCAATGTTGTAGCTGCCCAGCGGCAGGGTCACGCTGACCTCGCCAAGCGTGCCATCGTGGATGACGGACAGGAAATCATAGGTCGCCGCCGTGCGCGCAGGGGCAAACACGGCCGTGTCGGCGGTGCCGTCACCGGTCGTAACGACCGCCACCACATCGCCCTTGGCGTACCAGAGCGTGCGGTTGCCGTAATTGTCAAGCTGGCGATCCTGCGTGTAGATGTCCTCGGCTGCCGTGATGGTATACTCGGCACCGGCCAGCGGGCGGGTTTCGTAGGTGAAGTTGCCGCTTTCTGCCTCACTGGTCATCCACGGGTCAATGCCGCCCGGCTCAGACTGCCAGCCGGTCAGCACCTCGCCGGTCTTGCGGATGGTCAGCTTGCCGAGGGTTTCGTGGTTGGAATACTTTTCGCCAATCACCAGCGTGTCCATGCCGTTTTCGTTCTTATCGCCGGTCGCCTGATAAATGCGGTCAGTGGTGATGGTAAAATCGACATAGTGGCTTGCATCGTCTGCCCACGCATTGTAATAGCCGTTGGGCGCGGTGGTTTCCACAATGCGGTATTTGCCCAGCGGCAGTTTTTCGGGCAGGGTTAAAACGCCCTCGGCGTTGGTGTAAAAGGTGGTGACATTCTTGGGCAGGTTTCCGTTTACGGTGTCAGTCATGCGCACCATCTTGGGCGCGCCGTTTTCCATGCGGTAGTTGCCGTCATCGTCCAGATAGTAGATCTGGAACGCCGTACCCGGCAGCAGCACGGGCTTGCCGGTTTCCTCGTCCAGCTTGGTGATGCGCAGGTAGACCTCAATTTGCTCGTCCAGCACGGTAAACTTCTGGTAGCTGTCAGAGGCTGTCAGTACACTGCCCTTGGGCGTTGCCATTGCGCTCATTGGGCTGTTGCGGTCAATGACCACCAAGTACGGTTCCGCCTGATACAAATCCTTGGGAACGCTGGTTTCGACCACCAGATAGGTGCCGTAGGGCAAGCCCTGCACACGGATGTTGCCCGTGTCGTTGCTGAAAATCTCTGCCAAACGGTACTCGTTGGCGGTGCCGGTGGGCTGCCAGCCGTCGCCCTTGCCGTTTTTGTTGTCGCCCGCTGCGGTCAGCGTTTTGTTGTAGGCGGCAATCTCAGCAGCGTTGACCTCGTAAGTTTTGGCAACCGCCTGTCCCTCATCGGAAAAATCCCACTTGGGGTGGTCGTTGTTGTAGTTCTTGTCGAGGTAACAGTCCAGAATGCTTTGCAGGCTGTAAGCGCCCGTCTGGCTCTGGGTAAACTGCGAGGCTTTGGACAAATCGGACACCAAATAAAAAGTAAAGCCCGCGTCCTCCAGCTCCTGCCCGTTGGATTCGCCGCTGGAGGAAACAATTTTGCTGATTTCTACATTGCCCTTGGCAATTTGGTCTTGGCTTTCGGTTTGGGCATTGTCGCGGTGGATGTGGTAATTTGCCCTGTACACGGTGTTGTCGTCGGCAAAGGTGGTTTTCTCGACATACCAGCCCTCATCGGAATAAGCAGGTGCAATGTAGTAGTTGTGTTCATCGCACAGATAGCCGTTGGCGAAAGACAAAGAATAGGCGTCGTAGGTTACCGTGCCGTCCAATGCCTTGCCCTTGGTGATGGTGCTGAACTGATTCTTGTACACCCAATCGGTGTATTGCCCGCCGCTGCTTGCCAGTGCCGCGACCTGCCCGGTGGCGGCTTTGGTGCGGCTGTCTACGGTGGGATAGGTCCCGGATACAGCAAGAGCGCCCTCATGCAGCGGAATGACCGTGCCGGTGGAGCGCTCTACCACATAATATTTGCCGAGGTACAGGTTTGCGAAGGTCAGCCAGCCGTCCTCGATTTTTGCGCTAGCTACCAGATGGTCTTTTTTGAGAATCGGCAGATAATCCGATACCCACTGCCCGCCATTGTCACGGATGGTCGTGTGCCAGAGGGGATTACCATCGGCATCCACGATTTTGGAATAGTCCACAACACCGGTCACGCCGTCCGGGTGGGTGATGTCCTCGGCAGCGTAGAGGTCGTACACGGCACCGTCCAGCGCGGCGTTGCCGTGATTTTCAACGTACTTTGCAGCATCCAAGTCCACCTTGGAAATGCTGATTTCGCCCAAGGTGCGGTCGTTTTTCATAACGCCGTCCGTGGCGGTTGTGGTGTAGCTGTCCTCGTTGGCAGCCTTGCCACTGTTGTCGGTGTTGTAGCTGCGGTTAGGGTTCTTGTACACATTGGAAATCGTGACAGTGGTTTCTACGCCGCCACCGGTAACCAGCTTGGTACCGCCCTTGTCGGCTGTCAGGATGTCGGCATTGTAGTCAGCATTGTCCAGCCAAAGCACGGAATTGTTATTGTCCTGCGTAATCTCGATATAGTAGGCGCGCTTACCCAAGGGCGTACCTGCCGTGCCGGGATGGTCGATGTCCGTCCAGTCACCAAAATACCCGGCAGGGGCTTTGGTTTCCACAAGGATAAACTTGCCCTGATTGCGCTGGGTGTAATACAGCGTGTGGCGCATGGCATCCGTGGTGGCATAGGCGGCGCTGTTGATGACCGCATAAGTCCCATCTCCCTGCCGCTGCACACTGTAGGTGTTGTAGCCACCGGCTGCAAGAAACTTATTACTTACACTGTCCCACTGATAAATTTCATACTGGGCATCGGCTGCGATCTGGCTGCCGGTTTCGCTGTCGGTTTTCTTGAGGTTGACCTGCAAACTCCACTCGTCATTTTTCATAACATAGTCGTTGTTGGTGTTTGCGGGCACCGAGATCGTCTGCTGGCTGCCATTGCTGCCCCAGTACTTGCCGAATCCATACGGTACCGTGATTTCTTCATAACGGAACTGGATGCTGCCCAGCTGCGCTTTAGCCGCTGTTATAGCATTGTTGACAGCGTTCTGGGCCTCACCCTGCAATTCCGCAATGGCGGCGTTGCGGGCACTGTTGGCGGCCGCATCAGCAGCCTCCTGCGTGGTGAAAGGACCAACCTGTCCATTGCGAGTGCCCGATGTTTTGGTAACGGCATAGTGCAGACTCCAGCTTGCGCCTGCATCGCCACCGTTCTTCTGGTAGTTGTCATCGGCGGTATGACCGCTGGTGCTCACCGTTTGCTTTCCGGCAGGACTGATAGACCAGCTGCCGCCGTCAATGCTGCCGGATTTGGTGATGGGCTCGATCTCGATGGTCGCGCCGTCCACCTTTTCCTGCGTTTTCAGCTGGATCTTATCCGTGCGGATTCCATAGGAAAAATCAAAACTTCCGCTGGCGGTCTGGGCCGGTGCCTCCCAGCTGGCGTAGTATTCCTGCACAACAGGTTCCGGCTCAGGTTCCTCCTCACCGATCTCAGGTCCGATCAGGGCAACGGTCTGCCATCCTGCGCGACCGGGATTATAGATGTAGGTGTAGTAACCGCGGGCAGAGGCGTAGGTTTCCACACCGTTCAGCAACTCATCGGCAGAGGCAAGATAAATTTCCGCGGCAGTGCTTTCAGGGAAGTTTTCGATAATATACATCTGCACATCGTCATAAATTGATGCGCAGAAATCCAAAAGAGAGGTTTTTTCACCCTCATCAGCGGAAAAAACAGCGGGCAGATCGTCCGCATCGCCCAAAGAAAGCTGGTTCAAGCCGCCCCAGATGCGAATCTGGTTGCCGTAGTGGTCACCGGGGATGCACTGGTCTGCGTTGACCGTGGAAGTGTTCACATAGGTGTATGTCGGGCATCCCGCAGGTTGTCCGTTGGCACCGTGGGTGCAGCAGTAGGCGGGTTCGCCGTTGAACCAGATCAGCCAAGTGCCGTTGACCTTGGCGACCTTGGTGATCTTGCCGCTTGTCACCGCAGGAGTGGGGCGCTCAGCAAAGGTGGCAATTTCGCTGTCAGGGAAAGGATACTCGGCAGTCGCATTGCGGTCGATGGTCACCTGCAAGGTTTTGGTCAGGCAGCTGCCATCGGGTGCAGTGTAAATCAGCTGCGCGGTAAAATCTGCATCTGCCTGCACATATACGCCCAGCACAGCAGCGGAAGTTTCGCTGTATTCGCTGTGCAGCAGGCTCTCGCCGTTTTCAACGGGTGCGCCGTAGTAGTCCAGCAGGGTCACACCGTCCGGCAGAACCAGATCGAGCTTGCTGCCGTTGGCGGGATACTCCACCTGCGCCAGAATCGGCACAATGGCGTAGTCGGTATCTTCCAGCAAGGGCGCTGCCAGTGTAAGATTGTCACTATCCAGCGCCTCGGCGCTCAGATAACTATCCTGCTCTAAATCGGCATCCCACGCGCCAAGCCCGATTTTGGTTTCGCCAGTCGCCACCGGCAAACCGTAGCTGCCTAGGTAGGAGCCTGTGGGGGCGTCCGGCATATCCGCGTAGAGGATTTCACCGTCAAAGGTGTAAGGCTCTTTTTCTTCAGCAGGCTCGTCCGTGGTTGGTGCCGCGCTTTCCGAAGTAGCTGCACCGGGGTCGGGGCTGCTGGCATCGGTCTGCCCGTTGTCGGTTTCGGTTTCATCGGTCTGTTGTTCCTCAGCAGCGACCGTGCTTTCCTGCGGCGGTGGCGTTTCGGCAAACGCGCCGACAGGTAAGTAAGTGCAGCACATCACGGCTGCCAACGCCAGCGCCAGAAGGCGGTGGCTCCATTTTGTTTTTCGATTCATGGGTAAACACCTCTTTTATCTTTCGGGGTTTGTTTTCTCTCGTTCCAGCTGACGCAGGCGAGAAGTAAAAATATCAATCAACCCGGAATGAGATTGCAAATTGGCGTAATACGCCGCCTTGTCGTACCCATCCGCATTGATGTCTTTGATCTTTCGCACAGAATTCGCCCATCTTCGATTCTGCGGGGAAATTCGTGCATCCCCATCCCGCACTTGGATGACTGCTGCAACAATATAGCGGGTGCGTTCTGCGCCGTATCCTGCCAATACCTGCTGCACGGCACCATCATCCAGACACAAGCCGTTATAGTTATAGGAAATGGCGTCATCGATTTCATCGCGGCATTCCTCGTTCAGCTTCATGGAGGCGCGGTATTGCGGCAGTTCCTCGTGTTCGCGGGCGTATCGACCGGTCTGATAGTAAACAGGCGGCCAGTTCTTTTTCGTGCTTTCCATCAGGTCGATGTCGGCGCGATCCGCTATGCACAAGGCCGTAACATCCAGTGTATTGGTATCGCAATCGCGGTAGTCTTTGTAAATGTCCGCCAGCGGTGCTTGGGATTCCAACAAAGCGCGCAGCTGTGCAGGACGCAGCGAAGCATTTTCGAGCGCGATCAGAATGTCCTCGCGGGAACTGTACTCATACGCGTGGTTCAAAATTTCTTCGGGCGGCTGTGCAAGCAGCCACGCACGGTATTCGTTTTGCTCCCGCTGCATTTTGTTGTACAGCTTAGCGACAAGGGGATCGTTTTTCACATTGCATCACCGTCCGTATTGTGCAGAATTTTTTTCCAGAAATTCCGCTTTTCAGGTTCGGAAAGGCTGCGGTAGGCGGTTTCAATCACCGCATTCACGACCTGCTCGGCGGCATCCTGCGCGATATGCAACTGTTTTGCCGCATTTTTCCCCATCGCAAGACGGTGCAGCAGATTCTCTAAAGCAGTTATTTTTTGCTTTTGCAGCGCGTTTTTTGTGCTTTCGTCTATGTCGAGCGCAGCAACAGGGGTGTCGTATACACTTTCCGGCACACGAAATACCAACTCACTGCGTTCTCGATTGGGGGCAATGTCGTTCAGCACGACCATGCAGCCGTCTTGCTCGGCTTTTCTAAGTAAAGCTTCAATGTCCATAGAATTCCTCCAATAAAAAAGCGCCCACAAATGTGAGCGCTCAGGTGCTGTGTTCAAGCCTAACAGAAATGAACTTCCTTGGTCAATATGCGTTATTCTTGTAGTGAATCCCGTTCCCGTGCATCAGTTAAAGGTCACGACCCAGTAGGTATATTGCCCCTCTGCCGTTTGGCAAAACCAGCAGCCCACACCCATGCTGGTGAAGCTGGGTTCCATAATGTTGGCGTAGTGGGCAGGGCTGCCTTGCCAGCCGGTGCAAACGGCGCTGGCAGAACCCAGCGGACCGGCGGCGCAGATCTCGCTGCGGGGAGTCATACCGCTGTGGTCAA
>OLPU01003004.1_pt1 | contig 10610 bp, 10 predicted proteins | sample 1673111 | NCBI WGS metagenome assembly OLPU01 (sample SAMEA3136755, study PRJEB25190) | human gut metagenome | reverse complement strand
CCTCACAGTCTCTTACGAGCCTGTTCGGCTGGTGTACGACTCTGCCGTGTTCAGAGCCATGCCACCTCACAGTCTCTTACGAGCCTGTTCGGCTGGTGTACGACTCTGCCGTGTTCAGAACCATGCCACCTCACAGTCTCTTACGAGCCTGTTCGGTGCGGCGTATCCGCCGTATAGCACAATATAAGAAATGTCTTGTTCATGCAAGCATGACAAGCCACTTCTTATATTGTGCTGCATGGCTCTGAACGGTAACATTATACAATACTATGTGTGATAGTTGCAAGGTAATAGTGCTTGACAGCGGGCTGTGTGCTAACTTATTATAAGTGGAAGTATTTGAACTTGCGTATACTTCCGTATTTCCGTGATATATGGCGGTTAAGTCGTATGTGTGGAGTGGATAAAAAGAGAAAGAAGAGTATAAAAATGGAAAGAATAATCACAAGCCTGCTTGAAACGGATATGTACAAGTTTAGTATGGGACAGGCGATTTACCATCAGTTCAGTGACTATAAGACAACATGGTCATTCAAGTGCAGGAATACTGACGTGTTCTTCACAAAGGAGATGGTTGATGAGATCAAGAGACAGATACAGCTCTACTGTGATCTGAGATTTACAGAGGAGGAGCTTGAGTATCTGCACAATATCAAGTGGATAAAGGGTTCTTATGTTGATTTTCTGAGACTCTGGAAGGCAAGATATGAGGACTTTGAGATATCAGATGACGCTGAGTGTGGACTGAAGATAGAGGCGAGAGGCACTTGGCTCAATACTTCCATGTATGAGATACCTACTCTGGCTATAGTGAATGAGGTCTACTTCAGAATGAACGATGACTATGATAAGCTGCTTGCATCATTCAGGGAGAAGCTTGATGAGAAGGTCCGAAAAGTCGAGACTGGAGAGTATAACCTTGGAGCTTTCAGTGAGTTTGGACTCAGAAGAAGACTTTCGGCTGAAGCTCAGGAGCTTGCAGTCAAGGAACTCAGCAAGCGCAAGTATCCGGGTTCAACATTTGTCGGAACAAGTAATGTATATCTGGCAAGGAAGTATAATCTGGTTCCGGTTGGAACTATGGCGCATGAGTGGATCATGTGTGTTGGACAGGGTAATCATAAGCACAATCCTGCATATTCCAACTGGTATGCATTGGATGCATGGGTTAAGGAGTATGGAGTGCTGAACGGAACAGCTCTCACTGATGCCATCACAACAGATTGCTTCCTGAAGGATTTCCAGCTCACATATGCGACACTTTTCAGTGGGGTGAGACACGACAGTGGCGATCCTTATGAGTGGGGCGACAAGATGGTTCATCATTATGAGAAGCTTGGACTTGATCCAAAGACCAAGACACTTCTGTTCAGCGACAGCCTTGATTTCGAGAAAGCGGACAAACTCAACAGCTATTTCAAGGACAAGATCAAGGTTGCATTTGGAATAGGAACATATATATCCAACGATACGTGCGATGAACCGCTCAACATAGTTATGAAGACTACAGCATGTAACGGCATGGATGTTGCCAAGATATCTGATGATAAGGGCAAGGGTATGTGCAAGAACCCTGATTATGTTCATTATCTCAACAGATGTATCAAGTGGCGTATGGAGAATGATAAGTAAATTTTCGTAAGGAGGTGGCGCACTGAGTGCGCCGTCACTAAGCTGGGCTTAGTGACATCTTGCGAAGCACGCAGACGCCGCGCGCAGCGCATTTTCATGCGTCTGCTCATTAGCAAAAAATGGAGTTTTGTGAATTATGGGAAAAATAATTATAATGACAGATTCTGCCAGTGATATTTCGGAGAAGGAGGAGAAGGAGCTTGGAATCAGGATTCTTCCTTTCCCGGTCGTGATAGGCGGCAAATCTTATCTGAGCAGGGTTGATTTTGACAATGAGGGCTTCTACAAGCTCATGGCAGAGAATGATGATCTTCCAAAGACATCACAGATCACAGCGTACCAGTTCGGCGAGGTGTATAAGGAGCTGGTGGAGCAGGGTTACACGGATATTATATATGTAAGCATCAACAAGGATGGTTCTGCCTCATATGCAAATGCGCAGATGGCCGCAGATCAGTTCGAGGAGGAATATCCTGAGTGCGCCGGAAAGTGCAATATATATATATTTGACGGAATAGGCTACAGTGGACAGTATGGCTATCCGGTGGTTGTGGCAGCTAGAATGGTTCAGGAGGGCAGGGATGCCAGGGATATAGTGTGGTATCTGAAGGAAGAGCTTCCAAAGAGAAGGATATATTTCGGAATATATGGCCTCAAGTATGCAGCCAAGTCAGGAAGAATCCCAAGTGCGGCAGCTCTGGTTGGTGACGCACTCGGCGTGAAGCCTATCATGAAGATCTGGGCAAATGAGATCGTGACAGCTATCAAGTGCCGCGGCGAGAAGAAGCTCATGGCAAAGATGGTGGATGTCACAGTGGAAGAGATGGAGCCGGGTTCAGAGTACCAGATAGTATATGGAAACGATGAGACCGTAAGAGACGAGCTGACAGCCCGTATGACGGAGAAGGTTGGCTATGGCCCTTCAGATTACTTCCAGATCGGGGCAGCAGTTGCATCAAATGCGGGCCCGAAGGTCGTTGGAACTATCTTCAATGTGAAGAAAGAACTGAGATAGAAGATAAATATGAGATGTAATTAAAAGTGGCAGATGTCTGTATATATGACGCCTGCCACTTTTTCTTTGGACAGATTATTAATTATACGTAAGATAAATTGTCCTCTGAATGAAGAACTTTCAAGGCAGTTGAGTGTACAAATGCGCACTACTATGACGGTAGCAAGGTTTGTATCCCAGGCGTCAAATAAGAATAATGGATGGGCGAAGGTCACATGGATGAACACCTCTAAGTACCCAAGCCTTTGCCCGGCTCTAATCCAGTGACCCCATACCTGTCATAGATCTTATCCAGAGCATCCCGGATCTTTGAAATCAGTCCTGAAAAATCAAATTTCTGCGCCGCCGGATCATACCACTCATCCGCCACTATCTTATGTGACATGCAAAATTATTTGGCAACAAAATACCATTACATGTTATACAGACGTACAAATCCCCCTCTTTTGTTCCCTGGCTTTTGCATTTTTTTGTCACTCACCTGAAGCCCGGTCCCAGGCTGATACCCCCCTGTTTGATATATCTGAATGTTTATATATATTGATTCAGAGAATGGCTAATTAGGGAAGGATCACCCTCATCCCCATCAAAAAAAATAAGACCAATGCTGTTACACACTGGTCCTATCTCTTCACCACGCTTTTCTCCCCTTTTTTTATCAATTCTACAATTTATCTTACCATACATTTTCGCATAAACAAATGAATTATAGAGTAAAAAATTGCTGTAAAAATCCCAGAAGGTCAAACGAGATTTTCCTCTCGTTTGATATGTCTGAACGTTTGTATATATTGATTCAAGAAGAGGATTAATTAGGGCAAATCACCCTCAAGTTCTAGTCCGGACTTAGGCGACACATTTGCATAAAAAAAAGAATCCCGATGTTTTCACATCAGGATTCCTGTATCAGCTACTGCCATGCGCCGCAGGTGCTGCACTTTCTGCCTACGAGTACCTTTTCCTTCTGGATCTCGTACTCTGCAGGGTGGTGGATTACATCAACCTTTACAGGCTTTATTACTGCGCTTGAGCCTTCGTAAATCTCTTCGCCAAGGGATTCTGAGTAATACTTTTCACCACAATTGAAAATATGATTAGGATTTCCAGATATGTCCTTACCGCAGTATGAACAAAATGAATGATCCTCGTAAACATCCTCATCCCAAGCCTCGGATACGCAAACTTTCTTCTCCTGAGTCTCATACACATCTTTCCAGGTGTGTACGTGCTCGGTGGTCGCCTGATCCGGCTTTGGTTTCTCAGTCGTAGCCCTCTCTGTTGTAGGTCTCTCGGTTGGCGTCTCGGTGGTTGACCTTTCAGTGGTCTGATGGCTGGTCGTTACCTTACCATTATCTCCACCCGATGTCTTAGCCTCGGTCGTTGCCTGGCTGCCAGGTTTCATTTCATCCTTCTTTGTCGAAGTTTCCGTTGTGGCTGCTGTGGTTTTCTTATCCTTTGGGGTAGCAGCCTTGGTTGCCTTCTCGGTGGTTGTAGCCTTGGAAGTCGTCTTGACATCCGCCTTTCTCTCTGTTGTACCCTCTGTCATCTTTTCAGTGAATGTATTGCCCTCATGGACACCCTCCTTGGTGTAATCCCTGAAAAGAATGAAGGCACTTATAATAATCGCTGCAAGCATTACCCCTATAATAATGCCTATTAACAGGATCTTTTTCTTTTTCTTGTCGTTCATAATTGTTTCGCCCCTTTCTGTTTAAGTAAAGTATAAATCAGAATATGGTAAATTACACTAAATATTTACAGTAAAAAATAAACCAGCCGTCGTTACAAAATGTAGCAGCAGCTGGTTTATTTATTTTGGTGGTTAGTATACCTACTCTTCCGATACTAATTCCTCAAGCTCGTGATAGACTCTGGCAAGCGGCAATCCAACAACATTGTTGTAGTCGCCCTCAATTCCCTTGACGAACAGACCGCCCTTGCCCTGAATTCCATAGCTTCCGGCTTTGTCAAACGGCTCATTTGTGGCGAGGTACTGGATGATCTCGTTGTGGGACACAGGATAGAAGGTCACGTCCGTCTTTTCGAAGAAAGAACTCGAAGTCTTTGCCCTTCCCTCCACATATATCAGGCATACACCGGTGTACACCTGATGCGTCTGGTCGGACAGACTGTTCAAGGTGTTGTATGCATCGTCGTAGTCGTAAGGCTTACCAAGAATCCTTCCGTTCAGCGATACAACAGTGTCTGCGCCGAGGACAACGAAGCGTTCAGGAAGCTTTTTAACCCGTCTTACAACATCCTGGGCGATGATCCTGTTGCACACTTCATCTGCCTTCTTCTTAGCCAGAAGCATTACATATTCAGATGGAGCCATCGGTTCAAGATCTTCATCAGAAAGACTTGGACACACATCGAAGTCGTATCCCGCCTGGGCCAGAAGTTCCTTTCTTCTAGGCGATCCCGAGGCGAGAATTATCTTTATGTTAGTCATATGCTATATCTCTATACTTTCCTAAAATAATTTTGTACAAACAAGATCTGTTATTGTCGTACACACAGATCATTATTTACACATCTTAATAGCCTTCTCAAACAGTGGCAGAGAGCGCTCAACCATATCTGTTGTAGTACAGTAAGCCAGTCTCATATGTCCCGGACACATAAAGCTGTCGCCGGGAACAAGGATCAGATCAAGCTCATGGGCAGTCATGTTACAGAACTCATTTGCATCTGCGATAGGAGTCTTAGGGAACATGTAGAAGGTTCCGCCCGGCTCAACACACTCATATCCCATAGCCGTCAGCTCCTTGTACAGGATGTTCTTGTTCTTCTCGTAGATTGACAGATCAGATGTCTCATCAAGCACCTTTGCAACTCCGAGCTGTATCAGAGATGAAGGACAGTTGTGTCCTGTGAAACGTGATACCTGTCCGCACATGTTGATGATGAGCTCGGCATCCTTGCACTTAGGATTTACAGCCACATATCCGATACGCTCTCCAGGCAGTGACAGAGACTTGCTGAATGAGTAGCAGCAGATGGTGTTGTCGTAGAACTTTGAGATGAATGGCGAATCAGTTCCCTCAAATACGATCTCTCTGTAAGGCTCGTCTGATATAAGGTAAATGTCATGTCCGTACTCCTCCTGTTTCTCTGTGAGGATCTGGGCAAGATGTGTTATAGTCTCGGTTGAGTAGACGATTCCGGATGGGTTGTTTGGCGAGTTGATGAGGATTGCCTGAACATTTGGGTTCATCATCTCGAGGAATGCGTCAAAGTTGATCTGGAATGAAGTTATGTCCGCGGGAACGACCTTGAGAACAGCACCGGTTCCGTCAACGTATGGTACATACTCAGGGAAGTAAGGCGCAAATGTGATGATCTCGTCACCCGGTTCTGTGACACATCTGATGGCGTGAGCCAGGGCTCCGGCAGCACCTGATGTCATGAAAATGTCCTCAGGAACATACTCCATGCCGAAACGGCGGTTCAGAGAATCTGCGACAGCCTTTCTTACAGAATAAATAGTGAGTGTTGGGCTGTAGCCGTGAAGTGCCAGTGAATCCTCATTCTGGATAAGATCGATAAGTCCTTTGTTGAAGTCGTCTGTGGTAGGCACAGATGGATTGCCTATAGTATAGTTGAACACATTCTCAGCACCGATCTCAGCGGCACGCTTTGAAGCATACTGTGCAAATTCCCTGATGATGGAAGTGTTGTTTAACATTGATGAATATTTCTTTGAAATCATGAAAGTCCTCCTGTTATGTAAAATGTTATGATAAATATACATATAAAATCAATGCGATATGACACGTGTAATGTGGACACATATTATACGTTGATGTAATCTATGTGTACATATATACATCACAATAAATATACAGTTTTGGACACAAAAAAACAAGAGGTAACAGAACGGGGAAGATCTGCTGCCTCTTGCAAAAAAATGAGGGGAGAGAGGATTCAAATAAATGAAAAACTCTTTACGATTATTAGTATATCCAGGATTTGTGAAAAAAATGTGTTTAAAGATTAATCTATTTATAAAGATTAATAACTAATCATAAACAAATAATTAAACGTTCACAAAGTGCGGGTATTTCTGTATAATACAGCGTGACGGATACGATATTGCGGTACTATAAACAATGCATTAGTACCATAAGAGAGGTTTGAGATATGATATTTGAGACACATGGTCATTATGACGATACTCAGTTTGATGAGGACAGAGAACAGTTAATTGCAGAATTCCTTGAGAAAGATATAGACAAAGTCATGAACGTCGGAGCGGATATGCAGTCGTCGAGGAATTCGGTGGAGCTTGCCGCAAAATATCCGCATTTTTATGCGGCAGTCGGCGTACATCCGAGTGAGGTCGGTGAGCTGACGGAGACGGATATACAGGAGCTTAAGAGTATGGTGCTGGATAATCCAAAGGTGAGAGCCATAGGAGAGATAGGTCTTGATTATCATTTTGACGATGATCCTCCGAGGGATGTTCAGAAGAAATGGTTTCTCAGGCAGCTTGAGCTTGCGCAGGAGCTCACCATGCCGATCATTATACACAGCCGTGATGCGGCATCAGACACTATGGAGATGCTTAAAAGAATGGATGGCGGCAGAAATGGCGGTGTGATACACTGTTATTCATACAGCGTTGAGCAGGCCAGGGAATATATTAAGATGGGATTCCATATCGGTGTTGGCGGAGTAGTCACCTTCAAGAACAGCCGGAAGCTTCAGGAGGTCGTGGAGGACATCCCTCTGGAAAAGATAGTTCTCGAAACAGACTCCCCATACATGGCTCCGGTTCCATTCCGGGGAACAAGGAACTCAGCCCTCAACATACCTTGTATAGCTGAGAAGATAGCTGAGATCAAGGGCGTTCCGGTTCAGAAAGTGTATGACCAGACATACGCGAATGCCCTGAAAATGTACAAGATGTAATAAAAACGTAGATTACAGGCAATGGAGGTTTCGTAATGTGAATTGAGACCAGGACTTTGTGGTATTCCCCAGACAGGCATACCACAAAGTCCTGGTCGTGACACAAATCTTGATGAAACCGCCATTGTCTGGACGCAGGAAAGGATAAAGCATGGAGAAGTTAAGCAATCCACAGGTCACGATAGAGACGATAAAGAAATACGAATTTGCATTTCAGAAGAAGTTCGGTCAGAATTTCCTCATAGATGCCCATGTCATAAATAAGATAATCAGCGCAGCGGACATCACGAAGGACGACTGCGTGCTGGAGATAGGTCCGGGAATAGGAACCATGACCCAGTATCTTGCGGAGAGTGCCGGACAGGTTGTGGCGGTGGAGATAGACAAGAATCTTCTCCCTATTCTGGACGAGACCCTTGCGGAGTACGACAATGTGACCATCATCAACGATGACATACTGAAGGTGGATATCAACAAGATCGTGGAGGAGAGAAATGGCGGCAGGCCTATCAAGGTGGTTGCGAATCTTCCATACTATATAACCACACCGATCATCATGGGACTTTTCGAGAAGCATGTGCCGCTTCTCTCGGTGACGGTCATGGTGCAGAAGGAGGTTGCGGACCGCATGCAGGTGGGCCCGGGAACCAAGGATTACGGAGCACTGTCCCTGGCAGTTCAGTATTATGCCGAGCCGTATATAGTGGCAAATGTTCCGCCAAACTGCTTTATACCGAGACCGGGTGTGGGCTCAGCGGTCATCAGACTGAACAGATACCAGGAGCCGCCGGTCAAGGTGAAGGACGAGCAGCTCATGTTCCGGCTGATAAGAGCATCATTTAACCAGAGAAGAAAGACTCTCCAGAATGGTATAGCCAACAGCGGAGAGCTGTCATTTGCCAAGGAGCAGATCGCAAAGGCTTTGGAATCCCTTGGAATATCAGCAAATATCCGTGGAGAAAGTTTGAGCCTGGCGGAATTTGCAGCTTTGAGCGACATTCTCACGGACAAATAATGTCATAGGTTGTGAGACAGAATCATAGATAATTGATAAAGCCCCCGGAAAAGGACGCATAATTCCGGAAGGGAGAGGAGGATTATCTATGGTGTACTGGAACCGATTTATATCGTATATTTACAGGTATCACGACGGGCACAAATGTGAAAATTCAGGATTTGCCAAGGTGGCAAAGGTGGGGAGAACGGGAAGACTCACGGTTGGACTGAGAAACGGAATGAACAGCAGAGAGGAAATCTATGGCGTGTTCATTTACAGGGAGACGCTGGCCGACGAAGGCGCAGTGGGCGGTGAACAGACAAATGACCCCGTGATGATCCCTCTGCCGGTGCTCGTCGGTAAGATGAGACTCAGAAATGGACACGGTGAGGAGTGCTTCTCATTCTGCTGGGATGATGTCATGGAGAGCGGACGGCCTGTGACTGCATTTGCCGGTATCGTCATAAGGCGTATACAGCCGGATGGAAATATGGGGCAGGAGTATTACGACAGCGATATATTCTGTTCGTCCTGGACGGACAGTGTGATAGATTATTCCAGAATGTGGGATGCGAAACGTGCGGGCCGCGATGCTGAGGAACTGAGCGAGGCGGTGAGAGAGGCCTCCATAACAGATACGGTCACGGCAGAGTTGGAGCTTGAGAGCTGTGCTGCACCGGCGGAGCCTGTATGTTCTGATGAGGTCGAGACCTCCGAGACCGGAACGGCGATAGACAAAATGTTTGAGAACTATGAACGTCTGCCACTTCTTCCGGGAAGCTCTCTGGATGACGGGTTGGACAGCGTCATAGAGAGCGTGAAGATATCCCCGAATGACATAGGTCTGCTGGACATGTGCAACTGGAAGCTCGGGGTGAACAGCTTCCTGACACACGGGTATTACAGCTACAAATACCTGATGTTTGGCAAAGTCATATTTTCCCCAGATGATGACCGCGTCAGTTACATACTTGGAGTTCCGGGGGTGTATTCCTCGAGGGAGAAATACCTTGCCGGGATATTTGGATTTGACAGATTCGTGCCGGAGAAGGAGACACATATCAAGACCGGCAGCTTCGGCTACTGGATAGTGGATATAAGATAGGAAGAAGAGGATAAAGAGAATGGAAGATACCAATATAGATGAGCTGACGCCGGAGGAGCGGCGTATCCATGAGAAGTATATGGATAAAGCCATAGCCCAGGCAAAGAGGGCTTATGCAAATGGCGATGTTCCGATAGGCTGTGTCATAGTCCACGATGACAGGATAATCGCAAGGGGCTTCAACAAGAGAAATCTGAAAAAGACCACACTTGCACATGCGGAGATACTGGCCATAGAACAGGCGTCAAAGAAGCTCGGCGACTGGCGGCTGGAGGAGTGCACAATGTATGTGACCCTTGAACCGTGCCAGATGTGTGCCGGGGCCATAGTGCAGGCCCGTATCCCAAATGTGGTGATAGGATGCATGAATCCCAAGGCCGGATGTGCGGGCTCCATAATAAACCTGCTGGACATGAAACAGTTCAATCATCAGGTTGAGGTTATACGTGGTGTGCGGCAGGATGAATGCAGTGAGATGATGAAGAGCTTTTTTCGCGACCTGAGACAGGGAAAAGCGAAGAATGCTTGACGGCGGGCGGCATGTCAGATATAATGTAGCCTGCGGTGCATCTTGTGCACAGCCAATTAAATATGTTTTAAAGTTTCCATGCAACCGGGGAGGTAGCGGCGCCCTGTACCTGCAATCCGCTATAGCAGGGGTGATGGTCTTCCTGAGGGGTGGCCGCTGTAGGGCTGCCCTCAGTAAGTGATGTTGATGTCTGGGTCTCGCGCAACAGGAATCTTCGAACCGTGTCAGGTCGGAGACGAAGCAGCACTAAGGGGAATCTCCTGTGTGCCGTGAGGGTGCCTGGGCTGAGTTAACTGCTGAGGTAACGTCTATGGTGACGCTTCGAAGGAAGATCGCATGGATTTTTTTATTTTTAACATTATTTATTAAAAATTTAAAAAAATATAGCAAAATCCCACAAAAGATGTTATCATCAAGT
>OLPU01003002.1_pt1 | contig 10610 bp, 9 predicted proteins | sample 1673111 | NCBI WGS metagenome assembly OLPU01 (sample SAMEA3136755, study PRJEB25190) | human gut metagenome | reverse complement strand
TAAATCTACAGTTGGGCAACGTGGAATGTATCAAAAGGATATGACTTTCCGGAAAATTAAATTCTGAAGAATTGACGCATTTCTTCTGGAGATTTTATCTGAATAAAAATCGTAGATTTCTGGACAAACCCCTCTCTCTTATTTTTTAACTGATTTGTAGAATGAGGTTAGACAGCCGCTGTAATAGAACTTTTTGCTGAATTGTAAGGAAAGTATAGCAAAGAAAAGAAGATTAAATACAATTCAGTCACATACAACAATTTGAATGTCAATCCTTTAGACTTTAATTCCCCGATAATCCATAATCTTCTGGAGAATTCCCATTCTCACCAACTGTGGATTTGGAATAGTCAGAAAAAAGAAAGAATACCATATCCCAGATGCGGCTTCGGAGTGTATTTAAGATGCCGACGAGCATCTTAAATACAGCGACTACAGAGCAGATGGGATATGGTATTCTTTCTTTTTTCGTCTATACGAAATCTACAAATCAGGATTTATACTATGGTATACCAGTTTTCTTTTCTTATTCCACAAAGTGGTGCTAATTTCTGCTGTAACGCTTTAAATGGCTCTTCTGTAAAGGACTTTGCCTGTGTTGGGCAGATTCTAAGGCAGGAGCCACAGCGGAGACATTTGCTGTTATCAATGTCTTTTGGATTGCTGTCACTGATTGCTTTTACCGGGCATACATCTGCGCAGAGCATACAGTAGATACAGTAGTCGTTTGTTTCTACTTTGAATGGAAATTCACCCATAGGTGGCTTTGTGTATGGGAAAGAACCAGGAACTTCTAAGTTAGAGGCATCATATGTAACGAGAAGACGAAGGCGTTCTTTTAATTTATCACCAAATTCTTTGGCCATTTTTAAATCTTCTTCATCTGGTCTGCCTTCGGCACATTCCTTTAAGAAGGTATGCTGGCATACAAAAGAAGCTGCACCAATCGGGATAAATCCTTTATCTGTTACATTTTTCTTTAATTCCATCAACGTATCATCAATGTCACGATTTCCATATGTTGCAACAAGGACGACAGGTGTATTTAAACCGGAAAAGCGGCTTAATGCATCGACAACTGGAACGGGAACTCTGCCACCGTAGGCAGGTACACCGATGATAAGAAGTTCATTTTCTTTAAAATGATGTTCTTGCTGACGTTCATCATAACTTGTAAGATTGATAGATTCCACTGGATAGTTTTCAAAAGATGACGCAATTCGGGAAAGAACTTTTTCTGTAGTATTTCCCGGACTAAAATACGCATAATAAACTTTAAGTAACTGCATAATAAAAACCCCCTGTATATTGAAAAAAATTACCACTAAGGGTATTATACAACATTGGATTCTGATTTGGCAAGCCAGATCAATCCTGAGTTGCGTAGCAAAACAAACGCTCCTAAAGAGAGCAGCACCGCTATATTTGTGGCCTTAGAGCGAGGATTGAATGCGAGCGGATAAGCGAACATTCAACCCGCAGTGATAGAGTCACCAATATAGCGGTGCTGCTCTCCTTGGGCGCGTCTCTCCCTTTGCCTGCGGCAACCCAGAATTATTTAATTTTTTCTACAATCTGATCATATAAATCTAAATCGCAGTGTTCCTGCTTCGTGAAATGTGTGCAGTTTAAGCAGCTTGGAGTACTACATTCGCAGGAAGAATTTTTAAATGCGGATTCCTCAGATACCGGTTCATATTTGCTGCATGCTTCTGCGACTTCCTGATAGGTTTTCTTTGAACTTTTCATGATAAATCCTCCTTTTTTCAAGAATGTACTCTCGGAGTCTTTCTTGCACTTACTTTTGTAATTAAATTCTGTCAGTACCAAAATAATTTCGAGAGTACATTTATCAGGTACGGAGGTAGTATGTGAAAAAGTTAAAATATTATTCAGGATAAATCAGATTTTTTTCAGAAGGATTGTTTAACGCTTCTTTTAAATATTTTTTTGCAAGATAATTGGCCATTGGAAGATTCTGATCAAGATAATTTCCGCAGTCTTTTGCAGCGGCTCCAGGAATTTCACCTTCGTAATCAGCGATAAAAGCAAAAGTATCGCGTACAAGACCAACAACGTCTTTAGATTCATAGTCACCTGCAAGGATAAGATAACATCCGGTACGACAGCCCATTGGTCCAAAGTAAATGACTTTTTCTTTCCATTCGTCATTATTTCTTAAATACGTTGCGGCAAGATGTTCAATTGTGTGAAGTTCTGCTGTGTTCATAACGGGTTCTCTGTTCGGAGCGGTCATACGAAGGTCAAAGGTGGTGAGAACTTCTTTTCCTACATAATCCTTTCTTGAAACGTATACTCCCGGGATTAAATCTAAATGATTTACGGTAAAACTTGCTATTTTATCCATGATATGGTTCCTCCTTATATAAAATTTGCAAAACATAATTTTATAGTATATTCTATACGAAGCTAATGATAGCTTACAAAATTAAAAAGGTCAATATAAGAAACAACAGAAATTTTTTTGATTGACAGAGGGGAGACTATATATGATAGAGACAGTAATGACGGCGCAGATGCCGGTAGGACTTCCGATAAAAATAAAGAAGAACAGGTTAGAGCCGGATACGATACAGGAAAATATGCCGAGATTAAGTATTGTTGCAGGTGTTCATGGTGATGAACTGCAAGGACAGTATATTTGTTATGAACTGATTCGGCGGATTAAAGAGGAAAGAGAGAATCTGAAAGGAATTGTAGATGTATATCCATGTGTGGCTCCTATGGCACTGGAAATAAGAAAGCGTAATGCTCCAGGCGCTCTTGATATGAATGCGATGTTTCCGGGAAGTCATCATGGACATACGATAGAATATATGGCAGCAGAAGTAATTGAGGATTTAAAAGGTTCGGATTTTTGTATTGATATCCATTCAAGTGATATTTTTATTCGGGAACTTCCACAGATACGAGTGCCGGAGAATGCAGGGAAAAAAGTGACAGAGCTCGCGCAAAAGTCAGGAATTCCAGTTTTATGGATGAACAGTAATTCTTCTTCTGTTTGGGAAGGAAGTCTTGCGTACAGCCTTCGGAGAAAAGGTATCCCGAACCTGGTGATTGAGTCGGGGATTGCACTTAAAATTGATTATGAGTACTGTAAAAAGGTAATAGATGGTATTTTTCAGATGATGAAGGAACTGGAAGTTTTTGAAGGAGAAGTTTCTCCTACGAAAAAAACAGTGACAGTAAAGAAAAATGATGTGGAAGTTATTCACTGTAATACGAGTGGAATTTTTATTCCTAAAATACAAATTGGAAGTTTTGTAAGAGAAAATCAGGTACTTGGCTGTATCGTGCGGCCGATTCTTGGGGCAGCGCTTGAGGAGGTAAAGTCTTCCTGTGACGGAATGATTTTTAGTTTGAGAGAATATCCGGCGGTTTGTGAGGGAGAACTTCTGGCAAGAATCTGCAAGGCAGAAAGACCTGCCGGAAAATATGAATAGCAAAAGGAGGACTGGGCATAATGGAAGAAAAAATATTGTATTCGATGGAATCTCCTTTTCAGCAGGAAATTAACGTAAAAGGATATTATTTCGGGAAAAATGAAGGGAAAGAACGTTCTGCTTGCATTGTGGGAGCTTTGAGGGGAAATGAATATCAGCAATTATATATTTGTTCAAAACTGATTGACGTATTAAAAAAGATAGAAAAACATGGAGATATGGTGGGAGAGAATGGTATTTTAGTGATTCCTTCCGTAAACAATATGTCGATGGATTTTGGTAAACGTTTCTGGATTTCTGATGATACGGACTTAAACAGGTTGTTTCCGGGGAATCCGTCAGGTGAATCAGGAAGTCGTGTGGCATATGCGATTATGGAAACAACAAGAGGGTACCGGTATGGAATTCATTTACCTTCTTTTTATCTTGGAGGAACTTTTATGCCACATATCCGTCTCCTTGACCCGGAACATGGAAGCACCAGTCTTGCCAATCTGTTCGGACTTCCCTATGTTATTGAAGCAAAAAGCAGACCGTTTGACAGAACAACATTACATAACAACTGGCAAAGAAATGGAACAGAAGCATTTTCTTTATACACAGGAATGACAGGGAAAATTGATGATGAGCTTGCAACACAGGCAGTTTCTTCTATTCTGCGTTTTCTTACAAGAATGGGTATTATCCGTTATTATTCTCATAGTGGATATATCGCAAGTGTTTTAAAAGAAAGTGATCTGGAGCCAATTATGACAGAGGCGGCAGGTATCTTTATAAGAAAAGCAGAGTGTGGTCAGGAAGTAAGCCGGGGGGATGTTTTGGCGCAGATCATGAAGGCAGATAGCGGAGAAATTATTTCGGAAGTTACAGCACCAACAGACGGTATCATTTTTTACGCAGAGACAAGGCCTGTTGTCTATTCAAATCTTTTGGTATTTCAGATAATCAAGAGAATTCATCTGTAAAAAATCTAAAAATTTTTTGAAATTTTGTCGTCGATTTTTGTCAGAATTCATGGTTTTATAGAAACTGATATAAAACCATAGGAAATAGAATAAAAAAGTGATATGATAATTTAAACAGAAAATATGGGGCTGATTAATAAATTGTCCCCACAATTTAATTAAACATACTTGGAGGATGTAATGAGTCAGGTAAAGAGATTATATGTGGAAAAGAAATCGTCATATGCGGTAAAGGCAAAAGAACTTGCAGAAGAATTAAAGGCATATCTTTCCATAGAGGATGTCAGTGATGTTAGAGAGTTAATTCGCTATGATGTGCAGAATGTCTCAGCAGAAACTATGAAAAAAGCGGCAGTTACCGTATTCTCAGAACCGCCTGTAGATGATTTATATGAGGAAGATTTCCCTAAGAAAGATGGAGATAAAGTGTTTAGCGTAGAATTTCTTCCTGGACAGTTTGATCAGAGAGCAGATTCAGCAGTACAGTGTCTTCAGCTTCTTGATGAGAAGGAAGAACCAATCATTCGTTCTGCAACAACCTACGTTTTCTCTGGTAATATCAGTGACGAAGAATTGGAGAAGATTAAAGAATACTGTATCAATCCAGTAGATTCCAGAGAAGCAGACGAGAAGAAACCGGAAACATTAGTTATGGATTATGAAGATCCGGCTGATGTTGCGATTTTTGATGGATTTAAAGATATGCCGGAAGAAGAATTGAAGAAGCTTTATGATTCTTTAGGTCTTGCAATGACATTTGAAGATTTCCGTTATATCCAGAATTATTATCAGGGAGAAGAAAGCAGAAATCCTTCTATGACAGAGATTCGTGTATTAGACACTTACTGGTCTGATCACTGTCGTCATACAACATTTTCAACAGAATTAAAAGATGTTGCTTTTGGTGATGGATATTACAAGCCTCTCTTTGAAAAAACATATAATGAATATCTTGCTGACCGTACGGAAGTATATGGAGACAGAAAAGATAAGTTTATCTGTCTGATGGATCTCGCACTTATGGGAATGAAGAAGTTAAAACAGGACGGACTTCTTGATAACATGGAAGAAAGTGAAGAGATCAATGCCTGTAGCATTGTTGTTCCTGTAGAATTTGAAGATAAGACAGAAGAATGGCTTATCAGTTTTAAGAATGAGACCCATAACCATCCAACAGAAATTGAACCATTTGGTGGTGCTGCTACCTGTCTTGGAGGAGCAATCCGCGATCCATTATCAGGACGTTCCTATGTATATCAGGCAATGCGTGTCACAGGTTGTGCAGACCCTACTGTTCCGATGGCAGATACCATGAAGGGCAAGCTGCCACAGAGAAAGCTGACTACAGGTGCAGCGAAAGGATATAGTTCCTATGGTAACCAGATCGGACTTGCCACAGGATTAGTAGACGAAGTATATCATCCAGGTTATGTTGCAAAGCGTATGGAGATTGGCGCAGTTATCGGTGCAGCTCCAAGAAAGAATGTTATCAGAGAAACTTCTGATCCGGGAGATATCATTGTACTTTTAGGTGGACGTACCGGTCGTGATGGTTGTGGTGGAGCAACAGGTTCTTCTAAGGCACATACAACAAAGTCTATTGATACCTGCGGTGCAGAAGTACAGAAAGGTAATGCCCCTACAGAACGTAAGATTCAGAGATTATTCCGTCGTGGAGAGGTAAGTTCTCTTATTAAGAAGTGTAATGACTTTGGTGCTGGTGGTGTATCTGTAGCAATCGGTGAGCTTGCAGACGGACTTCGCATTGATCTTGATAAAGTGCCGAAAAAGTATGCAGGTCTTGATGGAACAGAGCTTGCGATTTCAGAATCTCAGGAACGTATGGCAGTTGTACTTGATAAAAAAGATGTAGAGCAGTTCCTTTCCTATGCAGCAGAAGAGAACCTTGAAGCAACAGTTGTTGCAGAAGTAACAGAAGAGAAACGTCTTGTAATGTCCTGGAGAGGCAAAGAAATCGTAAATCTTTCACGTGCTTTCTTAGATACGAATGGTGCACATCAGGAGACTACGGTTGAAGTAGAGATGCCTGACGAGAAAGAATGCTACTATAAAAAGCAGACTGAACTTAAAAATGTAAAAGAAATGTGGGAAGAAACTCTTTCTGATCTTAATATATGTTCCAAGAAAGGTCTTGTAGAAATGTTTGACAGTTCTATCGGAGCTGGAACAGTTACGATGCCATTTGGTGGAAAGACACAGCTTACTCCAATTCAGACAATGACAGCAAAACTGCCTGTTTTAGAAGGCAAAACAGAGTTTACAACAATGATGTCTTATGGATTTGACCCATATCTGTCAAGCTGGAGTCCATATCATGGAGCAGTATATGCTGTTCTTGAATCTGTTGCGAAGATTGTAGCAGCCGGAGGAGACTTCCGTAAGATTCGTCTTACATTCCAGGAATATTTTGAGAAACTTGGCACAGATCCAAAGAGATGGGGTAAACCATTTGCTGCATTACTTGGTTCTTATAATGCACAGAAAGGATTTGGAATTCCTTCGATCGGAGGAAAAGACAGTATGTCAGGTTCCTTTGAAGATATTGATGTACCACCAACATTAGTATCCTTTGCGGTTGATTACACAAAGGCTTCTCATGTTGTAACTCCTGAATTGAAGAAAGCAGGCAATAATCTGTTACGTATCGATATTCCTTTTGATGAATATGGTATTCCTGATTATAAAAAAGCAGGAGAGATTTATGATACAATTCATAAATTAATGCGTAGAGATGTTATCGCATCAGCATATGCACTTGGTTCAGGCGGATTAATTGAAGCAATAAGCAAGATGAGCTTTGGAAATATGTATGGTGTGAAGTTTATGAAAGACTTTAAACTTGAAGACCTTACAAAGAAATATTATGGTTCTATTCTTGTGGAGATTCCTACAGACTGGATGGATGAGATGTCCGCTCTTCCAAATACATTTGTAGGACGAGTTACAGATGATCCATTCTTCCAGGTTGGTGAAGAAGAGATTTCATTAAAAGAAATGTGTGATACATGGCAGGCTCCATTAGAATCTGTATTCCCTACAAAAACAAATGAAGGTAAACATAATGTATCACAGCCATTATATCGCACAAATGATATTTATGTATGCAAGAATAAAGTTGCTGTACCAAAAGTATTTATTCCAGTATTTCCTGGAACAAACTGCGAATATGACTCTGCAAAAGCCTTCCGTCGTGCAGGAGCAGAAGTAGAGACCCTCGTATTTAAGAATCAGTCAGAATCTGATATCCTTGATTCTGTAGATGCATTTGAAAAAGCAATCAGCCAGGCTCAGATCATTATGTTCCCAGGTGGATTTAGTGCAGGTGATGAACCAGAAGGTTCAGCGAAGTTCTTTGCTACTGTATTCAGAAATGAAAAGATTAAAGAAGCCGTTATGAAACTTCTTAATGAAAGAGATGGCCTTGCACTTGGTATTTGTAATGGTTTCCAGGCATTGATCAAACTGGGACTTGTTCCTTATGGAGAAATCGTAAACCAGACAGCAGATTCACCAACGCTTACAATGAATGAGATTGGCCGTCATGTGTCTACTATGGTATATACAAAAGTAGTAACAAATAAGTCCCCATGGCTTCGCAAAGCAGTACTTGATCAGGTTTATGCAATCCCTGCATCTCATGGTGAAGGTCGTTTTGTTGCCAGTCAGGAATGGATTGAGAAATTATTTAAGAATGGTCAGGTTGCAACACAGTATGTTAACTTAAATGGCGAACCTACAATGGATGACCGTTTCAATCCAAATGGTTCTTATTATGCTATTGAGGGTATTACCAGTCCAGATGGTCGTGTCCTTGGTAAGATGGCACATTCCGAACGTATCGGAGAAAATATCGCAAAGAATATCTACGCAAAACAGGATCAGAAGATATTTGAAAGCGGAGTAGAATATTTTAAATAAATACTGATTTGTTGAACTAAAGAGACGAAAAGCAGAAATTTTATATATAATGCAATGTGAAGATAGTCGCTTCGTAGAAAATGCCTGTTCGGCATTTTTACTTGCTCCGACATCACATTGTATTATATATAAAATTTCTGCTTTTCTGCTGTTTGGCTCCAGAAGGAAATTAGTGATTTCTGTTGGAAAGAGAAGGGGATTCTCCAGAAGATTCTGACTTTTAATCAAAGAACTATTTCGCGATAAGAAAATAGCAAGGAATACCGGCAAAAGAAATAGAACTCCTTATATAAATGTCAGTTTCTTGGAATTTGATTCCCTGGAAAGCCATAGACTTCTGGACAATCCCCTTATTCTTCCTCAAACAAAAATACTAATTTCCTTCTGGAGCCTAAAAGCAGAAAACCAGAAATTTGAGATAGAAGAAAAAGTGATGTCGGAGCGAGTAAAAATGCAGAACAGGCATTTTCTACGAAGCGACTATCTTCACTTTTTCTTCTATCTCAAATTTTTGGTTTTCGTTTCTTTAGTCCCTCAAATTAGTAGTTATTGCACTGTTCATGAGTATAGGCTATAATAGCAATATAGATAAAACAGTGAAGGAAATAGAGGATAAAATATGGCAGCGATTAATAATGATTGGGCGGAGGCGCTCAAAGAGGAATATAAGAAACCTTATTACAGAGAACTTTATAAAAAGGTGAATGAGGAATATCAGACGCATGAAATTTTTCCTCCGTCTGATGAGATATTCAGTGCATTTCATTTGACACCGTTAAAGGATGTTAAGGTTGTGATCCTTGGACAAGATCCGTACCATAATAACGGGCAGGCACATGGATTAAGCTTTTCTGTAAAGCCGGGGGTAGATATTCCGCCATCATTGGTTAATATTTATAAGGAACTTCATGATGACCTTGGTTGTTATATTCCGAATAATGGGTATTTGGTAAAGTGGGCAGAGCAAGGTGTCCTTTTATTAAATACGGTTCTTACTGTTCGGGCGCATCAGGCGAATTCTCATAGAGGAATCGGATGGGAAGAGTTTACGGATGCAGCGATACGTGTACTTAATGCACAGGATCGGCCAATTGTATTTTTGCTTTGGGGAAGACCGGCACAGAATAAAAAGCCGATGCTTACGAATCCAAATCATTTGATTTTAGAGGCACCACATCCAAGTCCATTGTCTGCTTATCGTGGATTTTTTGGATGCAGGCATTTTAGTCAGGCAAATGAATTCCTACGTTTTCATGAGCTTGAACCAATCGATTGGCAGATAGAGAATATTTAGATTCTCGGAAGGTATAAAAGTATTTTAAAACTTTTTAAAGAAAGATAAGAAGGGGAGAGGATAAGGATGAAAGTTTTATTTGTAGAGTATCCAAAGTGTTCCACATGTAAGAAAGCAGGTAAGTGGCTGAAAGATCATGATGTGGAGTTTGATGACAGACATATTGTAGAAGAGAATCCAACTGCGGAAGAGTTAAAGGAATGGCATGCGAAAAGTGGTCTTCCATTAAAGCGTTTCTTCAATACAAGTGGACAGGTTTACCGTAATAATGGAATTAAAGATAAACTGCCTGGAATGAGTGAAGAAGAGCAGTATGCGTTACTGGCAACAGATGGTATGCTTGTGAAACGACCAATCGTTGTAGGCGAAGATTTTGTTTTGGTCGGGTTTAAAGAAAAAGAATGGGAAGAGAAGTTATAAAGACTTAAAATCGCATGCCCTTGTAGGAAAAGAACCGCTATGTGCTTTTATGAATCGAGATCATCTACTAGCGGATAAAGAAGAGATTTATTTGGAAGATCTGATTCCATATACGCTGCTTTTTCCAAGAGGAAATGCTATTACAAAAAAGAATGTTTTAAAGAATGCAAAAGAGAAGGCTGGAATAGAATTAAGATTAGAAGAAATTCCTTATTCCTTAATACTTCATACAGTATATACGAAGGATTTTGTCGGTGTGACACCGGCAAGTGTGTTCCGATATGTAGATTTTCCAGAATTGATCTGTAAGCCGATAAAGCATAATGGGGAAATTTTTTATATGCTTGAGGTTTATCTTGTAACGATGAAACAGGAGAATTATAAAGTAGAAACAGAGAAGTATATTGCTTATGAAAAGAGGCTTCATAAGGATAGATATATCTAGAGAGTGTTTGAAAAATCATTCCTGCAATCTGCACGCCCCAATTTGCGGTATATTTTGCCTTCATTCAGTTGACGTAGCCCGCT
>OLPU01003001.1_pt1 | contig 10616 bp, 7 predicted proteins | sample 1673111 | NCBI WGS metagenome assembly OLPU01 (sample SAMEA3136755, study PRJEB25190) | human gut metagenome | reverse complement strand
TACCGGAATGAAAGAAATTCTTCCGGAGGAAATGAAGATAAGAAACTACGTAATGGACGTAATTAAAGAAACATATAGTGCTTTTGGATTTACTCAGATAGAAACACCTTGTGTTGAAAATATTGCTAACTTAAGTAACAAGCAGGGTGGAGAAAATGAAAAGCTGATTTTTAAGATTTTAAAAAGAGGAGAAAAATTAAATCTTGAAACAGCACAGACAGAAATGGATGTTGTTGATAATGGTTTGAGATATGATTTGACAGTACCTCTTGTTAGATTTTATTCAAATAATGCAAATAATCTTCCTTCACCATTTAAGGCACTCCAGATGGGCAATGTATGGAGAGCTGACAGACCACAGAGAGGAAGATATCGTCAGTTTATGCAGTGCGATATTGATATATTAGGTGAACCAAGTAATCTTGCAGAAATCGAACTTATTCTTGCAACAACAACAACGCTTGGCAAACTTGGATTCAAGAATTTCCAGATTCGTATTAACGAAAGAAGAATCTTAAAGGCAATGGCTGCATATAGTGGATTCCCGGAAGAAAGTTATGATAGTGTATTTATCATTCTTGATAAGATGGATAAGATTGGACTTGAAGGTGTAAAAGAAGAACTTATTAAGTATGATTTTGATGAAGAATCAGTAGAAAAATACACAAATTTATTCAAAGAAATTGAAAACAAAGAAAATCCGGTTACTTATTTAGCAGAAAAATTAGACGGATTTATGGACGATGACGTAAAGCAGTGGATGGAAGAAATTATTGATAGTGTAAGAGCTACTAAAGCTTCAGAATTTGAAATAGTATTTGATCCAACATTGGTTAGAGGAATGTCATATTATACAGGAACAATATTTGAAATTGCAATCCCTGAATTTGGCGGAAGCTGCGGTGGCGGTGGACGTTACGATAAGATGGTTGGTAATTTTACAGGAAGAGATGTTCCTGCGTGTGGATTTTCTATTGGATTTGAAAGAATCGTTTTATTGTTAATGGAACAGGGATTTAAAGTTCCAACAGAGAATAAGAAGGTAGCTTATTTAATAGAAAAAGGTGTTAATGGTGAAAGATTATGTGAAGTAATCGCTAAAGCACAGGAAGAAAGAAAAACAGGAAATCAGGTTCTTGTTGCAAGAATGAATAAGAACAAAAAATTCCAGAAGAGTCAGTTAGAAGAACAGGGATATAATGAATTTAAAGAATTTTATAAAAATCCTTTAGCATAAAGAAAAATAGGAGGAGAGTCATGGCAGAATCAATGCAGGGATTAAAAAGAACCCATAGATGTGCCGAGTTATCTGCAGCGAATGCAGGTGAAACTGTGACAATCATGGGCTGGGTACAGAAAAACCGTAACAAAGGAGGTCTCGTATTTATTGACGTCAGAGACCGTTCCGGAATCATTCAGGTTGTATGCGAAGAAGGCAAGACGGATGCAGCGCTGATCGAAAAGGCCGCGAAGCTTCGTTCGGAATATGTAGTAGCTGTTGTAGGTAAAGTGGAAAAACGTTCCGGCGCAGTTAATAAAAATCTGGCAACCGGAGAGATTGAGATCATTCCGGAAGAATTACGTGTACTTTCCGAGTCTGAGACACCACCGTTCCAGATTGAAGAAAATTCGAAGACAAAAGAAGAGATTCGTCTGAAATACAGATATCTGGATCTGAGAAGACCGGATATGCAGAGGAACCTGATGATGCGAAGCAAAGTTGCGACATTAACCCGTCAGTTTCTCGCAGAAGAAGGATTTATGGAGATTGAGACTCCGATCCTGATCAAGAGTACACCGGAAGGAGCAAGAGATTATCTTGTACCAAGCCGTGTGCATCAGGGACATTTTTATGCACTCCCGCAGTCACCACAGCTTTTCAAACAGCTTTTGATGTGTTCCGGATGTGACCGTTATTTCCAGATTGCAAAATGTTTCCGTGATGAGGACTTAAGAGCAGACCGTCAGCCGGAATTTACACAAATTGATATGGAGCTTTCTTTTGTTGACGTAGATGATGTAATTGAAGTAAATGAACGTCTTCTCGCAAAATTATTTAAAGAAGTTCTTGGTGTTGAAGTATCACTGCCGATTCAGAGAATGACATGGCAGGAAGCAATGGATCGTTTTGGCTCAGATAAGCCTGATACACGTTTCGGTATGGAACTGAATGATGTCACAGATGTTGTCAGAGACTGCGAGTTCGCAGTATTTAAGAATGCAATCGCAGATGGTGGCTCTGTAAGAGGTATCAATGCAAAGGGACAGGGCACAATGCCTCGTAAGAAGATTGATGCACTGGTTGCTTTTGTGAAGGATTACGGCGCAAAGGGTCTGGCTTATATTGCCATCCAGCCGGATGGTTCGATCAAGTCTTCATTCGCCAAATTCATGAAGGATGAAGAAATGCAGGCATTAATTGCAGCTATGCAGGGTGAGCCTGGAGACCTTCTCCTGTTTGCGGCAGATAAGAACAAGATTGTATATGCGTCTTTAGGTGCACTGAGACTTGAACTGGCAGACAAGATGGGACTGCTTGATAAGAACCAGTACAACTTCCTCTGGGTAACAGAATTCCCATTATTAGAGTGGTCTGATGAAGAGAACAGATTCCAGGCAATGCATCATCCATTTACAATGCCTATGGAAGAAGATCTTCAGTATATTGATACAGATCCAGGCCGTGTACGTGCAAAGGCATATGATATTGTCCTTAACGGTACAGAAATTGGCGGCGGCAGTGTCCGTATTCACCAGGATGATATTCAGGAGAAGATGTTTGAAGCACTTGGTTTTACCAAGGAAAGAGCACACGAACAGTTTGGTTTCCTCTTGGATGCTTTCAAGTATGGTGTTCCGCCTCACGCAGGACTGGCCTATGGTCTTGACCGTCTGATTATGCTGATGGCCAAAGTAGACAGTATCAGAGATGTTATTGCATTCCCTAAGGTAAAAGATGCATCCTGTCTTTTGACCAATGCACCGGATACAGTTGATGAGAAGCAGCTTGAAGAACTTGGTATCCGTGTGAATGAAGCTGAACAGACAGAAGAATAATTGGTATTCAAGTTCAATTGAAATGTTATACATGAAAAGCAGAGTTCCCAAAGGTGCTCTGTAGACAACAAAGGAGGTCGTGCATAAATGTACACATTTGATGAAATTCAGGCTGTAGACAGTGAAATTGCAGAAGCTATCCAGTTAGAAAAAGGAAGACAGAACCAGAATATTGAGTTGATCGCATCAGAGAACTTTGTAAGTAAAGCTGTTATGGCTGCAATGGGCAGTCCACTGACGAACAAGTATGCAGAAGGTTATCCGGGCAAGAGATATTATGGCGGATGCCAGTATGTAGATATTGTTGAAAATCTTGCTATTGAGCGTGCCAAGAAGCTGTTTGGCGCTGCTTATGTCAATGTTCAGCCACATTCAGGTGCTCAGGCTAATATGGCAGTATTTCAGGCATTCCTGAAACCGGGTGATACTTTTATGGGTATGGCTCTGGATCAGGGCGGACATCTGTCACACGGAAGCTCAGCCAATTTCTCAGGCAAGTATTTCCATTGTGTACCTTATGGTGTTAATGAACACGGTTTTATTGACTATGATGAAGTAGAAAGAATTGCTCTCGAATGTCAGCCGAAGTTGATTGTTGCTGGTGCCAGCGCATACTGCAGAACAATTGATTTCAAGAGATTTAGAGAAATCGCAGACAAGGTTAATGCTATTCTGATGGTTGATATTGCCCATATTGCCGGTCTTGTGGCAACAGGTCTGCATCCAAGCCCGATCCCTTATGCACATGTTGTTACAACAACAACCCATAAGACACTTCGCGGACCAAGAGGCGGTATGATTCTCTGCGGTACAGAAGAATATGCAAAGAAACTGAATTCGGCTATTTTCCCGGGTACTCAGGGCGGCCCTCTGATGCATGTAATCGCAGCAAAGGCTGTTGCATTGAAGGAAGCACTCAGCGATGACTTCAAGGATTATCAGAAACAGATTCTTGTGAATGCTCAGGCACTTGCTGCAGGCCTTATGAAGAGAGGTATTACGATTGTATCCGGTGGTACAGACAATCATTTGATGCTGGTAGATCTTCAGAATCTTGGGCTGACAGGCAAGCAGGCTGAGAAGATGCTTGATGAGGTGCATATCACATGCAATAAGAATACAATTCCGAATGACCCACAGTCTCCATTTGTTACAAGTGGCTTAAGACTTGGTACACCGGCTGCAACAACAAGAGGTTTTGATGCAGACGATATGGATCAGATTGCAGAAGCCATTACATTGACATTGAAAGACTTCGAAGGAAATAAAGAGAAAGCAACAGCTATTGTAAAATCACTGACAGATAAACATCCGCTTTATGAATAATATTTGATGTTGAGACTGTCAAAAAGGGGCTGATGCGGATAGATATATCTGCGTCAGCCCCTTATGCGCGGGAAAACCACGGATTTTAGATGAGTCCAAAATGTAAAAGTGCCTTGGCGATGCCATGATTGTCAACGGTATCTGTGATCATCTCAGAGAATGGTTCAAGAACCGGTGAATGTTCACCCATAGCGATGCCGTGTGCTGCAGCTTCGAACATCGGCAGATCGTTGCTGCTGTCACCGAAGGCCCATGTGTTGTCCATGGAGATATCCAGATGTTCGGCCAGTAGATGCATAGCAGAAGCTTTGGAGAATCCCTTGGGAACGCATTCATACATGCCCTTTCCACGGTCGATGACATCAATGAACGATTCGATTTCATGAATGAAAGCATCAGAATCGGCTTGATTATCAGAGACAAGGACGAATTTGTCATAGATGAAATTACGGTCTTCGATAAAGCAGGAGAGCCCAAGCCCTTCATCATTGAAGGATTTTCGTACCTGATTCATAATTCTCTGGCGATAAGTGCCGCGTTTGCAGTAGACATCTTCGGAGCCTTCAAGAAAGGCTTCAATGTGCCATTTGTCCATCAGATCAATAAGAAGCTGCCCTTCTTCTTCGGTAAAAGAATGAGCCAGCAGAATTTCATCATGATAGACAATGCGTGTGCCGCATCCGCAGAGATAGCCATCAAACCCAAGGGTTTTGAGAAAAGACGGCATAGTACGGATGGTTCGTCCGGTATTGATGAAAACCAGATGCCCATTTTTCTGAGCAGCAGCGATGGCTGAAAGAGCACTTTCCGGAATCTGATGGGTGGCATTGGATAATAATGTCCCATCAATATCGAAGAATAATAACTGATGCTGCATCTTAGTAGCCAAGCTCTTCACCTACAAGGAGAATTTTGATTCTGCCCGGAATATTGGAACGGCGGGTGATCACTGTGTGGGTACATATGCAGTCCGGACTCAGACAGTCTGCACATTGACCGGTGACAGCGCAAGGCGTCTTGCGGTTCAGGCGGACAGTATTCGGAGGTGCTGCTGACAGTTTGACACGTTTGTAGGCGGAATCAAGATCAGGACAGACTTTGTTCATGCCTGCGATAATGATGACATTTTTAGGGCCATGAATAAGAGAAGCAACACGATTGCCCGTGCCGTCAATATTGACCAGAAGGCCATCTGTTGTGATGGCATTGGTACTCATGAAGTAATAATCGCAGACTGCAACTTTGGAATAGACAGCATCTTTTTCTTCCTGGGTCTTGGCGATTGTACGGTCAAGAAAGATGCAGTCAGCTTCTTTGACGGCTGTATTGAAGCCAATTTCGGTAAGGGTTATAGAACCGCCGCAGGATACAGTGTTTCCTTTGGTCAGATAAGGTGCGATAGCCCTGAGTGCGGCCTGTCTGTCAGGAACATAATCAGCTTCAAAACCGCGTTTTTTAAGATTTGAGATCATTGTATCTGCAATATTTTTATAATACTGTTGTTTTGGTGTCATTATAAACCTCCTTACGATAAATGATTTAATATGATTTTATTTGTCTGCACCAAAATGCAGATAAGTGTATTATAACACGAATAAAAAGGATTCGGAAAAATTTTTCATGACTTGACAAGTGTGATAAAATATGTGATAAACAAAAATGACAGATAATAATATAAAATTTACGGAGAATAGAGAGTGCAGAGTAAATCGTTATATATAGCAGAAAAGCCCAGTGTGGCCAAAGAATTTGCCAAAGTATTGAATGTCGGCGGACGTGCATCGGATGGCTATCTTGAGTCAGTAGATGCAGTTGTGACATGGTGTGTCGGACATCTGGTGACGATGAGTTATCCGGAAGTTTATGATCCGAAGCTGAAGAAATGGTCTTTGGATACATTGCCGTTTCTGCCTGAAGAATTTAAATATGAATTAATTGATGATGTGAAAAAGCAGTTTCGTATTGTGGAGCGTTTGCTGAATCGAGAGGATGTCACTTGCATCTATGTCTGCACCGACTCAGGAAGAGAAGGAGAATATATTTATCGCCTGGTGGATCAGATGGCACATGTTGGGGACAAAGATAAACGGAGGGTGTGGATTGATTCTCAGACAGAAGAAGAAATCTTAAGAGGCATCCGGGAAGCTAAGCCGTTGTCTGAATATGATCATCTGGCAGATGCGGCTTATTTGAGAGCCAAAGAAGATTATCTGATGGGGATTAATTTTTCACGACTGCTGACCCTGAAATACGGGCAGTCGATGTCTAATTATCTTGGTACGAAGTATACCGTTATTTCTGTGGGGCGAGTAATGACATGTGTGCTTGGCATGGTGGTGCGGCGAGAACGTGAAATTCGGTATTTTGTCAAGACACCGTTTTATCGGGTACTTGCTGCTACGGATATCCTGGGACGGGAAGTGGAGGCTGAATGGCGTGTGACAGAAGAATCGGTGGCATGGCAGAAACCGGTTTTATATAAAGAGAATGGATTTAAGACGAAAGAGGATGCACAGAAGCTGATAACATATATTGAGCGTGTGCAGCCGATGGAAGCGGAAGTCACAGCCATTGAGAGAAAAACAGAGAAGAAGAATCCGCCGCTTTTATATAATTTGGCGGAACTTCAGAATGATTGCTCGCGTATGTTTAAAATCAGTCCGGATGAAACACTGAAAATAGTCCAGGAGTTATATGAGAAGAAACTGGTGACTTATCCGAGAACCGATGCCAGAGTCCTTTCGACGGCTGTAGCGAAGGAAATCGACAGAAATATCAGCGGCTTGAAACAGGTACCGGCTTTTGCTGCTTTTGCAGATAAAGTACTGGCTATGGGGAGCTATAAGAAAATTGCATCTACGCGATATACCAATGACAAACAGATTACAGATCATTATGCAATTATTCCGACCGGTCAGGGGCTGGGGGCTCTGAGAAGTCTTCATCCACAATCAGAAAGCGTTTATGAAGCTATCTGCAGACGTTTCCTGAGTATTTTTTATCCGCCGGCACAGTACAGAAAGTTATCCATGACATTGAAGGTGCGGACAGAGAGTTTTTATGCCAGTTTCAAGGTTTTGACGGATGAAGGCTATCTGAAAGTTGCCGGTATTCCGAAGAAAGCTCAGAATACACAGGGACAAAAGGACGATGAAACAGAAGATGTAGGGTGTGATACAGCCTTTCTGGATATGCTGAAGGATTTGAAAAAGGGTTCCCATCTGCCGGTGAAACGGTTGATGATCAAAGAAGGCGAGACGTCGCCTCCGAAGCGTTACAATTCCGGTTCACTGATTCTGGCAATGGAAAATGCAGGACAGCTGATCGAAGATGAGGAACTGCGAGCTCAGATCAAAGGTTCCGGAATCGGAACAAGTGCGACAAGGGCAGAGATTCTCAAAAAGCTTGTTACGATCCGTTACCTGGCGCTGAATAAAAAGACACAGATTGTGACACCGACACAGCTGGGAGAGATGGTCTATGAAGTTGTAGATAACTCCATTCGATCACTGCTGAATCCAGAATTAACAGCCAGTTGGGAAAAAGGACTAACGTATGTGGCAGAAGGCAGTATTACATCGGATGTTTATATGGAGAAACTGGAACGATTTATATCTGATCGTACAGGCAGGGTTATGGTTTTACATAACCAGTATCAGTTGCGGGGCAACTATGACCGGTGTGCAGCTTTTTACAAGAAAGAACAGCGCCCGTCAGCAAAAGGAAAGACGATCAAAAAAGTTTCATCCAATGCGAAGAAGCAGACAGGTAAGGTTTCAACAGAGTAACTTTTATATAGAATAAATGGAGGTATTCAAAATGTATGAAGGATTAAAAATTGCAAACATGTACACATTGTCGGAAACAATTGCAGCAGAGTTATTGTCATCCGTCACCTACCCATGGGAAGCACTTCCGAAGATTGGTGATTTTATCAAGAAACTTGGACCAACATTGCCTGAAGAAGACTATGAATACAGAGGTGAAGATGTGTGGGTTGCAAAGGATGCGACTGTATTCCCATCTGCGTATATTCATGGACCAGCGATCATCGGCAAGGGTGCAGAAGTCAGACACTGTGCATTTATCCGTGGCAATGCGATTGTGGGTGAAGGTGCAGTTGTCGGTAATTCAACTGAGCTTAAAAATGTCATACTTTTCAACAAAGTTCAGGTACCGCATTATAATTATGTGGGAGATTCCATTCTTGGATTTAAGGCACATATGGGAGCCGGTTCTATTACTTCCAATGTTAAGTCAGATAAGAAGCTGGTGGTTGTTCATACCGGTGAAGGCAATATTGAGACTGGTCTCAAGAAATTCGGTGCAATGCTGGGAGACTGTGTAGAGGTAGGATGCAACAGTGTTCTGAATCCGGGTACAGTGCTTGGACCGAATGTGAATGTTTATCCGACATCCTCTGTTCGCGGTTATGTACCAGCAGCCCATATTTTTAAAACGCAGGATCAGATTGTAAAGAAAGAGGCATAGTATGCGCAGAAAGATCACAGAGGCCCATTTGCTGTTGATTATAACTTTTGCCATGTATATGGGCTATCAGTGGCTGATGCAGTGGATACCTCTCCATGATGTTATGTTTCATGTCATCATGGGACAGGTGATGCTGATTTTCCCAGGGGCATTGTGGATGCTGATACGATATCGGAAGAACAGACCGCAATTGTCAGAAAGAATGCTTTTTACACCGATATCCAATGCCAACATCAAGATGGCGGTGGCCGCGATTATTTCTGCGTACCCGGTTGTGGTGATTTTGAATCGTTTTTCTATGTTTTTTGTGAAAAACCAGGTGATGGAAGTCATGCCTTATATGATGAGAATGGGGTATTTTCCAATGCTGTTTGTGATGGCAGTGATGCCAGCGTTTAATGAGGAATTTTTATGCAGAGGAATCTTGTACGGCGCATACCGACAGCGGGCTAAGACGACGGGAATATGGCTTAGTGCATTGGCTTTCGGGCTGTTTCATCTGAATTTCAATCAAATGCTGTATGCGGTTTATCTGGGGATAGTTTTGGCACTGATGGTTGAGGCAACCGGTTCAATTTATACATCCATGCTGATGCATTTCCTGTTGAATGGTTTCAATGTGACAATGAACTTCATGGCCAATCAGAGACTAATAGCGGATGCGGCGGTGAATCAGCAGCAAGTGACGGAATCTGTATCACAGACATTATCCGATGTGTCTATTCAGCAATTGGTGACAATGGCTGTTGTGCTGGCCATTTTCATCTTTTTAAATGGCATTTTGATCTACAGTACCTTTCGGATGAATGGTCGAAGTCTGCAAAATGACGGTGAAAAAGGACGAGTGATCGATGGGTGGATTGTCATTTTTGTGATAATCACTGTGATTTTAACGTATATGAATACAGATTTTCTATGATTTTTCTACATATTGCTATTCCGAAAATAAATATTAGATGTATTGATGCAAGAACAATCCTGTTTTTGTCATAAAATTATCAAAGATGCCAAAAATGAAAAAATGAGCAAAAAACACTGGACTTCATTGAGAATTGATGGGAAAATAGTAAACAGATATGATGTAAATTTTGCATGATACATATTTGAAAGGAGTCACAAAATGATTTATTCACATGAAGTAGAATTAATGTGCCCTGTTGCAAAAGGCGCAAAACATGAGCCTGCTCCAATCCCTGAAGAAGGCAAATGGGTTCATTCCAAAGAAATTAAAGATATTTCCGGCTTTACACATGGTATTGGCTGGTGTGCACCACAGCAGGGAGCCTGCAAGCTTTCTCTTAACGTAAAGAACGGAGTTATCCAGGAAGCTTTAGTTGAGACAATCGGATGCTCAGGTATGACACATTCAGCAGCTATGGCAGCAGAGATTCTTCCGGGTCTTACTGTTCTTGAAGCAATGAACACTGACTTGGTATGTGACGCAATTAATACAGCAATGAGAGAACTTGCTCTTCAGATTATCTACGGAAGAACACAGTCAGCATTCTCAGAAGACGGTCTTGCAATCGGTGCAGGTCTTGAAGATTTAGGAAAGGGACTTCGTTCACAGGTTGGTACAATGTACGGAACACTTAAGAAAGGTCCTCGTTACCTTGAAATGGCAGAAGGTTATGTAACTGGAATTGCTCTTGATGCTAATGATGAAATCATCGGTTATCAGTTCGTTTCACTTGGTAAGTTCACAGATTTCGTTAAGAAGGGTGATGAACCAAACGTAGCTT
>OLPU01002999.1_pt1 | contig 10619 bp, 7 predicted proteins | sample 1673111 | NCBI WGS metagenome assembly OLPU01 (sample SAMEA3136755, study PRJEB25190) | human gut metagenome | reverse complement strand
GATCCAAGGAAAATCTGCGCACCTTCCCGCACGATTTTTCCGTTTGCATATCTCGTATTGCACTGTGCACGTTTTCCGCACCAACAGACCGTCGGAACTTCCTCGATGACGTCGGCGATCTCCATCAGCCGCATGGATCCCGGAAACAGACGGGTCCGGAAATCGGCACGCAGGCCGTAGCAGAGCACCGGGATCTCGTAAAAATCTACGATATCCGAAAGCGTATCAACCTCCTCCGGTAAAAGGAACTGCGCTTCGTCGATCAGGATCGCGTCCACTTTATTTCCATGATACCGGTATTCCTCGCTGTCTGCGCTCCACGTTTTCGAAATTTCTTCTAAAAATTCATCCACGTACTCCGCCGGTGCTTCCAGCCCGATGCGGGATTTGATCTCATGCTCTCCGTCGCGGTTGTCCGTCCGCGGCTTCAACAGGACAGCATACTGCCCGCGCTCCTCATAATTATAGCGAACCATCAAAATATTAGCAGATTTCGAACTGCCCATCGCGCCGTAGCGGAAATATAATTTTGCCATTGTTTTTCGTCCTTTTGTCTTTTCTTATTCTTTCAGTTCTTTCCGTAAAAACGGCTCCTCATCAAGCTCTGCGTTTTCAAAGCTGTGATAAAATTTATCTGCATTTGGATTTGTCGCCCGAATCAGATAATATTGGTTAATCCCATGTTTCCTGCAGTCTTTTTCCATCTCCTGAAACAGCCCCTGCGCAACGCCTTTATGTCTGGCTTCCGGCAGCACATAAACCCAGTCCACATACGCCATCCGGTAACCGTCCTGCATACATCCGTAAAAATGATACTCAATCCGCCCAAGAACCTGATCATTCTCCATAGCAAGAATGGATATTGTATTCTGATAGAAGGGATCTTTTACTCTTCTTCGCAGCCCTTCCCGATCCACCGCTTCCACATGCATCATCTCCGGCTCTGCCCCCATTTCTTTTCTATAACAGAAAACTACCGACAAACCTGCTTTTATCGATAGTTTCTTCAATTTTTATTATAACCGATCCCGCTCTGTTTTCCAATTAAAAAGGCAGAAGAAATGAAACCTTTTATCCCGTTTCCATTTCCTCTGCCTTTCTTACATTTCTTTCCTCTTCTGATTCCTCTTCTTCCGCAGGTTCTCTTTCTTCTGCCGGATTTCCCTCGCCTCCTGTTCGCTGCTGATGCGGATGGTTTTCACGACGAAGAGTTTTCCTTCGTCCGAATGTTTCATGCGGGCTTTGCCTTTCAAATATCCGTGCTCCGGGCACCAGGCTACGCAGTAGTAGTTTTTCCCGCCGGCCGAAAACCAGCGTAAGCGTTTTCTTGCCGTTTTCCCGCAGATGCAGCAGTGCGTGCTGCAGACCTCGCGGTCGTGCATGGCTTCTTCTTTTGTGTCGAATTCGCGGGAGATGAATTTCGTGTAGCCATTATAGACGGCGTGGATCTCCTCTTTTTTCGATTTCGGGTTCTGATATACGTCGATCGAGTCGTACGCCAGCACAACATCCATATCGATGCGCGCAAAAATGTCGGCCGTATATTTTGCATCCGAAAGCGCCTGATGAAAATGCTCGTCCTTCGGGAGATGGAGGAAGTCGGCGGCGTACTCGAGCGCCCGGCGGCTCTTCATCGTTTCGTACTGGATCGCGAACAGTTTCTGTACATCGTAAAAATGAATCGGCCCGCGGATCAGCGACAGGAGGTTATAAAATTTCATGTTCCGCTGGAGCTCCGTCAGGTCTCCCGGTCCCCAGGTGCCGAACATGCACGCACCGCCGGAGAATGCAAAAAATTCCTGCACGGCCTGCGCAAATGGGATTCCGTTCTGCAGATCCTCTTCTGTCAGTCCGACGACCTCGCGCGTCCGGTGATGGAGATGCTGGTAGACCACCGGTTTTACAATCCGGTGAAACGTTCCCACCACATTCCGCTCACCATCCATCTTCACCGCGCCGATCTCAATAATCTCAAACGGCAGCTTCGGGTTCTCTTTTTCTTTTCCATAGGGACACTGGTTCCATTCCAGGTCAAAAATCACATAGTCCATTGTATTGTCAATCCTTCATTCTGTGTCGTCTGTCCCTATTATAAATGATTTTGATATAATGAGCAACTATCTGGCAATTCCATTCTCTGCCCATTCTGGCAATTTTCTTCCTGTGCATTACATTTCCCATTCATTTCATCCTGTTCTCTTTCAAACTTAACGCTTCTTTTATTGAAATCCCAGGGTAAATCCGATATAATATTTTTAACTCCGGCCTTCGTTTTTACTCAAAAAAATCACCTGAAAAAGCCGGAAATATTACGAATTTAGATGAGCATCCGATATGAAAACAAAATTAACGCAAAAACAGATTCGATTTCAGGCGCTTCTGCTGTTTTTTATTACATTTTTTCTTGTCGAGCTCTGCGCCGGTTTTCTGTATCAGAATCAGTTAAAGGAAGCAAAGCTGAAAGCTGACTATACCGCACAGACGACCATCGGCCGCGTGAAATCGCAGTTAAACCATTATCTTGCCGAATCCAATCTGATGAAACACATGATTGAAGCCGGTTATACCGTCAATGACGAAGAGTTTTCCGTCCTCTCCTCGCTGATGCAGGACGACCAGAATGTCATCAAAGCACATGAGCTTGCAAAGGACGGCATTGTCACACTGATTTATCCGATGCGTGGAAACGAAGCCGCTCTCGGACTCAATACGCTCGAAAATCCTGCCAGACGGCAGGAGGCCACTCTTGCCAAAGAGAGCGGTGAGTACACCATCGCAGGACCATTTGAACTGCAGCAGGGCGGCATCGGCGCACTGCTTTTTGACCCGATCTACACAACCGATGACAGTGGAAACAAGACCTTCTGGGGCTTTTCGCTTCTCGTTCTCGACTGGGAATCCTTTCTGGATGAAATCGAACTGAATACGCTGGAAGAAGCCGGCTATACCTACGAAATCTGGAAAATTTCTCCGGCCACCGGCGAACACGTTTCCATCGCACACTCCGGTAATTCCCGGCGTTCCGATGCCATGGAAGTTCTCTGCACCGTGCCGAACGACACCTGGCATTTTGAAATTGTACCGAAAAACGGCTGGCTCAGTCTGCTGCAGGTTTTTGTTTTCTTTGCACTCGGGCTCATCCTTTCCCTGCTTGCCTCTATTGGTTTTCTGCAGTTCCAGATGCGCCGCTATAAAGACGAGATTCACGCAGCAGAACTGGAAAAAGCCGTACAGGAAGCACAGTCTGCCAACGAAGCAAAAACACGTTTTCTGTTCAACATGAGCCACGACATCCGAACCCCGATGAATGCCATCATCGGTTTCTCGGATCTGCTGGAAAAGCACATCGACGAGAAGGACCGCGCGGTCGACTACATTGCAAAAATCAAGTCCTCCAGCAGTTTTCTGCTCTCCCTGATCAACTACGTGCTTGAGATGGCGCGCATTGAGAGCGGTAAAGCCTCGCTGAAAATCGAGCTCGGCAGCTACAGCGAGCTGATCAATTCCCTGAATGCAGTGTTTGAGCCTTCGTTAAAAAGCAAAAATCTTTCCTATCTCTGTTACAACACGGTGGAACACGATGCCATCCTCTGCGACCGGACAAAAATACGGGAGATTCTGCTGAATATCATCAGCAACTCCATCAAGTATACGCCGGAGGGCGGAAAAATTTCCGTAAAAATCGAAGAGACACCGGCACCAAGGAAGGGCTTTGCCTCCTACCGCATCACCGTGAAGGACAACGGCATCGGCATGAGCAAAGAGTATCTGCCGCATATTTTTGAAGAATTTACAAGAGAACATTCCTCCACCGAAAGCCACATCACCGGAACCGGCCTCGGCCTTCCGATCGTAAAATCCCTCGTGAATCTGATGGGCGGAACGATCGATGTGGAAAGCGAACTCGGTGCCGGAACAATAACTACGATCTGCCTCACGTTTGAACTTCCGACCGAAGAACAGCTTGCGGCTCACCAGCATAAAGACGAGATTCTCGAGCAGTCCCTGCAGACGCTTTCCGAAAAACGCGTGCTGCTTGCCGAGGATAATGACCTGAATGCAGAAATTGTACTCACCGTTCTGGAAGAAAACGGCATTCACGCCGAGCACGTAAAAGACGGCGCCCTCTGCTTAAAAGCAGTCCAGAACGCACCAGAAGATTATTACAATGTTATTCTGATGGATATTCAGATGCCGAACATGAACGGCTATCAGGCCGCAGAAGCGATCCGTGCACTCCCGGGAAAACGCGGGGAAATCCCGATTGTCGCCATGACGGCAAACGCGTTTGAAGAGGACCGCCGAAAAGCACTGGAATCCGGCATGAACGCCCATATCGCGAAACCCGTTGACGTTTCGGTTCTTCTCGAAACACTTTCCAGGTTTTCATGACCTTTACAGATCCCGATGCACCGCGCCTCTTCTATGGAATTTTAACTTCCATCGACGATCAGAAACCCAAAAACAAATAATATGCATGAAAAAAGGAGCGTTCCCGTAAAGAGAACAGCTCCTTTTTTCATGCGCCGCAGCGGACGCTTTTATTTCTCGTTTTTCAGCAGCTCCAGGTTTTTGGAGATCAGCTCGCATCTCTGTTTTACGCAGTCCGGGGATCTGTGCGGATCCTGCGGTGTGTTGAACAGATAGTCCTCGAGTTTGTCGATTGTGGTAGTTGCTACATGCATTCTTGTATCGCAGGATGCATAGTAGATGTAAACCTCTCCGTTCTCACGCGCAATCGCGCCGTTTGTAAATACAACGTTGGAAACGTCTCCGACTCTCTCTTTTCCAAGCGGAACCAGGAATACACCGGACGGCTCTGCAATGACTTTGGACGGATCGTTCAGATCGGTACCGAAGACATACAGAACGTAGCGAAGGCCTGCTGCTGTATTTCTTACACCGTGTGCAATGTTGATCCAGCATTTCTTACCGCGGATCGGCACTGCTCCGGCACCGTTTTTGGACTCGGTCAGGGTATGATAAATACGTTTGCTGATGATCTTCTCCTCGTCGATGACAGCGTGTGTGATATCATCGCAGAGTCCGAAGCCGATTCCTCCGCCGCTTCCGGTCTCAATGAAACCATCCATCGGACGGGTGTAGAAGGCATATTTTCCGTCTACGAACTCCGGATGCAGAACAACGTTTCTCTGCTGCGGAGAACGTAAGGTTTTCAGGTTGTCCAAACGCTCCCAGGTCTTCAGGTCTTTCGTTCTTACGATACCAGCCTCAGCAACAGCCGCGGACAGATCCGGATCGTTTTTGTCCTTGCTCTCAGAGCAGAACACTCCGTAAATCCAGCCGTCCTCGTGCTGGGTCAGACGCATGTCATAAACGTTGGTTTCCTCTGCGCAGGTATCCGGCAGCACAACCGGGTAATCCCAGAAATGGAAGCCGTCGATACCAGTATCACTCTCTGCAACAGCAAAGAAAGATTTTCTGTCATTACCCTCCACGCGGACAACGAGATAATACTTTCCATTCAGATAAATCGCGCCGGAGTTCATCACAGCGTTGATGCCGAGACGCTCCATAAAGTACGGATTCGTCTCCTCATCCAGATCATATCTCCAGTGAACAGGAGCGAACTCTCTTGTCAGCACCGGATACTCATAGCGGTCATAAATACCGTTGTAAAAATCTGCTTTTGTGTTCTTTCTTGCCACAAGGCGGTCTACCTTGGCTTTTTCCACATAATACTGTTTATTCAGCATCTTTTAACCTCCCAATTACTTCCATACACATCCGTCCATTGTGATACGGGCATTTCCACGGTTCTACAATCGGCTCATGGATCGGGCTTCCGTCTGCATTCACGCACCAGAACCACTCAGACCCCTCTCGTTTGTCGATCACATATTCCTTGATGTAGCCCCAGATGTCTTTTGCCGCATCGAGATACTTTGTTTCCTCCGGTTTTTTCTGCCATGCATTTAAAAATCCAACGACAGCTTCTGCCTGTACCCACCAGACTCTTGTGGTATCATCCACACCGCGCTCGCACTCATTCATCAGCGAATGATTTTTGTATGCCGTATTGTAGATATTTTCCGCAATCTCTCCGGTGATCGGCAGCAGTTTTTCCCGGTAAGCCGGATCGCCGAGCACTTCTGTACCCCGGTCGATCAGCCAGGAAGTCTCGATATCATGGCCATAAGAATACAGATCAATCAGCGTATTCCAGTCCTTGTCAAAGAACACTTCCTGACGGCCTTTTTCTTTGTTATATACTTTATCCGCGAAGAGATCCATCATAAAGCGGAGACGGTCACCGGTAAACGGATCCTTTGTCACGCGGTACAGCTCGGTATATGCTTCGAAAACATGCAGCAGCGTATTCATGGTCTTCTCTGCCATGACGCCGTTCTCCGAGAGCTTTTCATTGCTCTCCGGCTTGAAATCGCGGGTAAATGCCTCGAGATAACCGTACTCGTCGGTGCAGTGTGTCTCGATGATCTGCTGCAGCGATTTTGCCAGCTCCAGCGCCTCGGTGTCGCCCGTCGCATCAAAATACGTAGACAGCGCATAAATTGCAAATGCCTGATTGTACGTATGCTTTGTCGTATCGAGCGGTTTTCCGTCGTAGGTGACAGACCAGAACACGCCACCGTACTCGCGGTCCACACACGCCTGTTTCATAAAGCGGTACGCATGCTCCGCATCGGCGCGCAGCTTCTCGTCCTTTAAGGTCAGGTACGCATTCGAGAAAAACCAGAGAATTCTGCTGTTTAAGATGCAGCCCTTCTCATACGTTTTCTGCACGTTCAGATCAAAGTCCTGATAGCCGTAAAATCCGCCGTATTCCTCATCTCTTAAGCCCTCCCAGAACGGAACGATCCGTCCAGTAAGCTCCTGCTTTACTTCCTTTGCCAAAGACTGCATCTTTTCTTTCCTTCTTTCTTATCTTCTTCCAATTTCGGTGTCAGACTCGCGTACGACACTGTTTTTCTTGATATAATCTACAATCAGATCTACGGTTGTGAATGCCAGTCCTACATACGTATCGGCTGCGCCGTAGTAGATCGCGATCTTTCCGGTCTCTGCATCGTGAATGGTTGCGCACGGGAAGGTTACGTTCGGAACGAAGCCTCTCTCCTCATACCACTCTTCCGGTGTCAGAAGGAAGTTCTGGCAGCGGTATTTTACGATGGACGGATTCTCTTTGTCGAGGATTGCGCCGCCGATGCTGTATACATAGCCATTGCAGGTGCCGCTTACACCGTGGTAGAACAGCAGCCATCCTTCGTTGGTCTCAATCGGAGCTGCGCCGCCGCCGATCTTTAAGGACTCCCACCACTCCGGGCTCTTGCTCATGACGTGGCGGTGTTTGCCCCAGTACAGCATATCCGGGCTCTCGGACAGGAAGATGTCACCGAACGGTGTGTGGCCGCTGTCGCTTGGACGGGACAGCATCACGAAGTTGCCGTTGATTTTTCTCGGGAAGAGAACGGCATTTCTGTTGAATGGAAGGAATGGATTCTCCACACGTACGAAGGTTTCAAAATCTTTTGTTTTTGCCATTCCGATGGCTGCACCGTAGAAGTCCTGGCACCAGATGATGTAGTAGGTATCTTCTACTTTTACAAGACGCGGGTCATATGCGTAAACCGGCATGAACGGTTTGCCTTCTTCGTCAACGAACTGGATTTTGTTCTCATCGAAATTCCAGTGGATCGCATCTTTGCTTCTTCCAAGGTAGATGTACGGGATTCCGTTTGTCTGCTCACCACGGAATACTCCGATGAACTCGTCGCCGTACGGCATAACGGCGCTGTTGAAGATTCTTGCTACTTCCTTCACCGGATTTCTTCCGATGATCGGATTCTCGCTGTATCTCCATACCGGTGCACCGGAAAACTCAGCCGGGCCTTCCTGCCATGGCATATTTTTGACAGCATCTCCAATAATTTTAACTTCGCTCATTTTTTGAAACCTCCATGAAAAATATTGTTTGTTTATGAGTTGTACTTTGTTTTTTTAAGTTTCTGTTAGTGGACAGAATCTTGTTTTTTCATTCTTTTTTCTCCGAACCGCCGTGTTTTATCACCCTCACGCCCAGTCCTTTAGCTTAATTTTAACATAGATGATTAATTTTTCAACTGGAAATTACTTAAAAAATAAGTTCCGTTAGATACTGTCAATTTTTAAGTGACTTTGTTGTGTAATATGTACAAAAACGGGGCATTTCAAAATGCCCCGTTTCTTAATTTATAATTCAGTTATAAAAATCAAAGCTTTACGCTCTCTTTCGGCACCAGCTGTCCGGAGACAATTTCCATATTTTTGCCGGATGCCGCGCCGCGGATCTGCTTCAGCGCTTTTTCGAGCGCTACTTTTACCATCGCCTTCGTATTGATCTCATACGAAGTGATCTTGAGATCCGGGAAACCCGGATACAGGTAATTATCGAAGCCGACAATGGAAACATCCTCCGGCACGGAGATGCCGCGTTTTTCCAGCTCGAGCATCAGAAGGCCGGCGGTCAGGTCGCAGTTGCAGACGAACGCTTCCGGCATCTGTTCCGGGAGATGAATTTCGATCTGGCCCCGCTCATCACGGTCCTCCAGAATCCATTCCGCCGGTGTCACATCGCGGTGTTCCAGAACAGCCTTGGAAAAACCGCAGTACCGATCCATGATACTGCTGGAAAAATGAATCGAACCGACAAAAGCCAGCTTGGTCAGGCCATGCTCATACAGGTATTCCGTCATCAGATACATTCCGTGAAAGTTATCTGCGATCACGGCATCTTTTGCCAGCTCATTGTCGTAGAAATCCAGAAATACGATCGGAAGATCCACGTTTTTCTTCAGATAGTGGATGTAATCGCGGCTCGTGTCTCCCATAAGGATCAGTGCATCGACGGTCTGCTCCTTGGCGATGCACGGCACGATCATCTCATCTTCCATCTCCTGTTTCAGGATCTCCACGGTCACCATACAGCTCTTTTCCGTCGCCGCCAGTGCCATCTCCTGATACATTTTCCAGTAAAATGTCGTATACTCTGCCAGATACCGTTCCGGAATCACCACTCCGATGCAGCGCAGGCTTTTTCCCTGTGTATTTCTCGCTCCGCTTCCCGGCTGGCGGTACCCCATTTCCTTTGCAATTTCCAGAATCCGGGCGCGCATCTCATCGCTGACCCCTTTCTGTCCTGTAATCGCGTTATGCACGGTGACGGCGCTGACGCCCGCCACCTTTGCAATATCTGCCAATCTTACTTTTGCCATATCCGTTGCTCCTTAGTCTACTGCAACAAAGTGATACAGTCTGCTGACGAAATCACCCCAGAAATCTTTCATCCGGAAACCGGCATTCATCAGCATCTCGCCGCTGTAAACCTCATCGGTTCCCTCCAGACGATATTTTTTCGCCGGATCAAAGCCGCGCAGGCGAACCTTGCGGGACGGCATATTTGCCTGTGCCAGCACCTGTACGTAGGTCACAAGCACTTCGCTTTTATCCTCCGATGCTACTGCCCAGCAGTCGGATCTGTGGTTTTCACGGCTGGAAAGAATACGGTAATACTCTCCCTCGCGGATCAGTTCATGATATTTGTGATACATTGCGGTCTGCTCCGGAATCAGCTTTCTCTCTTCTTCCGGCAGTTTTGTGATATCAAGCTCATAGCCGAACGTTCCGGCCAGTGCCACATGGCCTCTCGTTGTAAACGGAGTTACACGGCCAACCGTGTGGTTCGGGCATACGCTGACGTGTGCACCCATTGAGCAGAGCGGGTAAATGAGGGCTGTTCCCTCCTGGATTTCCAGACGCTCAATCGCATCGGTGTCGTCGGAGCACCAGATCTGCGGACTGTAGTAAAGCATTCCAGGATCGAAACGTGCACCGCCGCCGGAGCAGTTCTCCAGAAGCAGATCCGGGAACTCCTGTATCAGACGCTCCTGCATCGCATACATACCGAGCACGTAGCGGTGGAACAGCTCCTGCTGGGAATCTTTGTCCAGGTAGGTGCTTCCCAGGTCGCTTAACTGACGGTTCATATCCCATTTCACGTATTTGATGTTTGCACTGCGCAGGATTTTTGCCACACATTCATACGCATAATCCTGCACTTCCGGGCGGGAGAGATCCAGCACGTACTGGCAGCGGATCTCAGTCGCTTCTCTTCCCGGAATCTGAATCGCCCATTCCGGGTGCTCTCTGTAGAGATCAGAGTCCGGGGAGATCATCTCCGGCTCGAACCAGATACCGAATTCAAGACCGATTTCATTCACTTTGTCAACCAGATTTTTCAGGCCGCCTTTGATCTTCTCTTCGTTGACAACCCAGTCACCGAGGGAAGAATCGTCTTTATTTCGTTTTCCGAACCATCCGTCATCCATAACCAGCATCTCGATGCCGTCTTTTTTCGCTTCTCTTGCGATATCGAGAAGTTTGTCGGTATCGAAATCAAAGTACGTTGCCTCCCAGTTGTTGATCAGAATCGGGCGTTTTTTGTGGTTGTACGGGCTGCGGATCATGTGTCTGCGGTAAAATGCATGATAGGAACGCGTCATTTCGCCAAGTCCCTCTGCGGAGTAAACCATAACGACTTCCGGTGCCTGGAACTCATCGCCGGCTTTTAAGTTCCAGCAGAACTCGTCCTGATTGATACC
>OLPU01002998.1_pt1 | contig 10620 bp, 8 predicted proteins | sample 1673111 | NCBI WGS metagenome assembly OLPU01 (sample SAMEA3136755, study PRJEB25190) | human gut metagenome | reverse complement strand
ATTAGCTGTCTCACAGTTTACTTTCCGGTTCACAGAATTACGCATCTCTTTCATGATACGGACATTCTCCAGTTCCATCAAAGCCACGTGGGCTTCCATCACATTCAGTATATCTACAATCTGTGAGCCTTCCTTAAGATAAACTACATATGTTCTTTTACGCTGTACAATCTTCGCATCTACATCGAAACTGTTCATCATGTCCCGCAGATGCTCTGCCTGACGCATATCGTTACAGACAATTTCAAAATGATAAGACTTGCTTGGATCACTCATAGACCCCGATGCTATAAATGCTCCCCTGATATATGCTCTCTTACAACAGACTGCCTGTACGATCGTGTCACGGATCGCCATTAGTTCTTCACCTTTTGCATAAATGTAATAACTGTAATTATCTTTTCCTGCATTTCTGCGGACTACGATATCATTCTTTATATTAAACGTTTTTTCCAACAATGTAAAGCATTTTCTTGCGACCCCGAGATTTTCCGTATGTACTTTAAGACAGCACACTCCTTTGTATCCCGATCCAAATGCTCCGCACATATGAACAATTGCAGACAATTCCGCAATATCACAGTGTCTTGCTCTGGCATAATGTTCCAATAATTCTTCTTTTACTTTTCCCGAGAATGACATCTGACTTTCTACCTCGCTTTGGTGACAGCATCCTTTCCAATATCACGGTGTTCGATACGGATACCATAATTATCATTCTTACTCAATGCTTCATATAATTCATTCGCCAACGTTACCGACCGGTGCTTTCCGCCTGTACATCCGATCCCGATCACCAGCTGTGTCTTACCTTCCTGTACATAATTCGGAATCAGGAATTCCACCATATCCGTCAGTTTTGCAAGGAACATTCTTGCCTTGTCATTATCCATGACATACTCCCGGACTTCTTTGTCATTCCCGCTTTTCGGACGCAGTTCATCAATATAATACGGATTAGGAAGAAAACGTACATCAAATACAAGATCTGCATCTGCCGGTATTCCGTATTTGAATCCAAATGACAATACGGATATATACAGATTCTTATATTCTTTATTTTCCACAAAAATCTTTGACAGTTCTGCACGCAGTTCTCTTGTCAGCATATGACTGCTGTCAATCAGATAATCTGCACGCTCTCTTAAAAATTCCAGTCGTTTTCTTTCTTCTTTAATTCCTTCTTCCACTCTCCCGTCTTTTCCGGATAAGGGATGAAATCGTCTTGTCTCTTTATATCTTTTGATCAGTACATCATCACTGGATTCCAGATACAGGATCTCAAATCTTGTTCCTGACCGGTCCAGCTCTTTTAATATCTTCTTCAGTTCATAAAAATTCTGTCCACTCCGGATATCTACTCCAAGAGCAGCCTTGTTGATCTCCGTCCCCGGCACGCTTAACAGTTCTGCCATCTTCGGAATCAGCGGTACCGGAAGATTGTCCACACAAAAATACCCCATATCTTCCAGCATCTTAAGCGCTGTACTTTTTCCAGCCCCGGACATTCCGGTAACGATCACACATCTCATCTTAGAACACTCCCAGTCTCTTTACTTCCGGCTCCAGCCGTACTCCTGACATTTCATACACCTTATCAGACACCTGGTTCATCAGGTTCATCACATCTGCTGCTGTTGCCTGATCCTTATTCACTACAAATCCACAATGTTTTTCAGACACCTGCGCTCCTCCGACCTGAAATCCACGAAGTCCTGCATCCTGTATCAGCTTTCCCGCGAAATATCCCTCCGGGCGTTTGAATGTACTTCCTGCACTCGGATATTCCAACGGCTGCTTCTCTCTTCTTAAGCGTGACAGTTCCGTGACTCTGTCTGAAATGGCCGCAGCATCACCTTTCTTAAAGGAAAAACCTGCTCTCAGAACAACTAACGGATGCTCCATCATCACACTGTGCCGATAAGAAAGTTTCAGATGTTCCTTCTCCAATTTCAGAATGGCACCGGTTTCATCCATCAGTTCAGCCCACAATATATTGTCGCTGATCTCTCCGCCATAGGCACCTGCATTCATGGTAACACCGCCGCCAAGTGTTCCGGGTATGCCGGTAGCGTATTCAAACCCGGTATATCCCATAGAAGAAACCTGACGTGCCAGCCTGGAAAGCATCACGCCTGCCCCTGCCTCAACCAGTAATTCTCCTTCCTGCTCTTCATACTGTATATGATCCATTGTATGGCAAATATGAAAGATAACACCTCTATAGCCACCGTCTCCCACCAGAAGATTGCTGCCGTTGCCTGTCACAAAGTAGTCCACATCCACTTCACGGCACAAAGCGATTCCCTTTGCCAGGGCAGATGCATCCGCCGGTTCAACAAAATAATCTGCCGGACCACCAATGCGGAATGTGGTATGCACAGCCATAGGCTCATCTCTCAAAACGTGGTCTGAGCCTGCTGCCTCCAATAATCTATGATAAAAATCCATATAAACCTCTTATCCTTTTATTTCAATCGATTGATCATGATTCATTCTAAAAATTGCAGACCATGCCTGCTGCACCGGTCATCCCCGCATCATTGCCCAATGATGCCAACACAAACGGCGTCTCTGCAGATGCATGAAACGCATACTGCTGATAATAACGCCGAATGCCTTCCGTCAAATATTCACCGGCCCTTGATACACCGCCGCCAATAACAAATACATCCGGATTCATGACACAGGCAATATAAGCTGCCGCACGGCCCAGAGCCTGCATCATCTGATCTGCCACACGGCATGCAAGGGCATCTTCTGCCTTAGCTGCATCCAGGACATCCTTGGCTGTCAGCGGGGCATACTGTCTCAAAATACTTGCTTCATCACACTCTGTCAATTGTCTCTTTGCCAGATTGACAATGCCTGTCGCAGAAGCGATCTGTTCAAGGCAGCCCTGATGGCCGCATCCGCAGGTTCCCACAACATTCTCCGGTCCTGTAATCACCATATGTCCGATCTCACCGGCTGCACCATTGGCGCCTGATACAATCTGTCCATTCTGGATAATACCGCCGCCGACACCCGTTCCCAGTGTGAACATCACAATATTCTGATAGCCTTTGCCGCCGCCCTGCCACTGTTCTCCAAGGGCTGCTACATTGGCATCGTTCGCAGCTTTGACCTTCATTCCTGTCAATGCTGATAATTCGTCTGCTACGCAGACATTCCCCCATCCGAGATTCACGCAGCCCTGAACCCTATTCTCATTCAGAACCGGTCCCGGAACGCCAATACCGATGCCTGTCACCTGTTCCTTCGTCAGATGACGTACATCCACCTTATTCTGTATGGACGCTGCAATATCACTGAGAATAGCAGCGCCCTGATTCTCTGTTCTTGTCGGAATCTCCCATTTCTCCTGAAGCATTCCGTCTACTGTAAATAAACCGATCTTGACAGTGGTACCGCCGAGATCCACACCAAAACAAAATTGATCCATTAGTCTTCCTCACGTTTCTTCTGAAGGTTGCCCGTCACACGGCGATACAATTCATGTGCTGCATTATAACCCATCTGTTTCTGTCTGTGGTTGATGGCTGCTGTTTCTACGATGATAGCCAGATTACGCCCCGGACGGATTGGAATCGAATGGCAGACAACTTTATTGCCAAGGATTTCTTCATACTGTTCTTCCAGACCCAGTCGGTCATATTCACGCTCACGATCCCACTCTTCCAGTTTGATGATCAAACTGATGCTCTGGCTTTCTTCAACGCTCTGAACACCGTACAGCGTCTTAACATCAATAATACCGATACCGCGCAGTTCAATAAAATATCTTGTGATGTCCGGTGCTGTGCCAATCAGCTCATCGTTATTCGTCTTCTTGATCTCAACAACATCATCGGATACAAGACGATGACCGCGCTTAACCAGTTCCAGCGCTGCCTCACTCTTACCGATACCGCTTTCACCGGTAATCAGAACACCCTCACCAAACACATCCACTAAAACTCCATGGATGGAAATTCTCGGTGCCAGCTCTATCTTCAGGAAACGGTTCAATTCTGAGAAAAAGGATGATGTGCCGTCATCTGTAGCCAGCACGGGAACCCCGTATTTATTGCCCAGCTCCATAAAAAGCGGACGCGGTTCAAGTCCACGGCAGAAAATCATACATGGGATACCTGCTTTGAAAATCTTCTCTGTCATCTCACGGATATAATCATCATCATGCATCTTCAAATAAGAATACTCTACCTTGCCGATCAGCTGAATGCGGCTGTAGTCAAAATATTCAAAGTAACCCGCGAACTGCAGGGCCGGACGATTGACATCTGTCTGTTTGATCACGATCTTCTTCGTATCCACTTCAGGTGTCAGATTCTTCAAATTAAACTTCTCAATGACTTTGTTCAGTTTTACACTGTAATTTCCTTTGCTGGTATTGTACATTCTATCTCTCCACTCCTGTCCAAATGACCGTCTCTTTTCAATCTTCGCTTCATTTTAACATATCTTTATATTTTCATCAATGAAAATACGCATAAACTGCTCTGGCACTTCCCGCATTCATACTTTCGGCTTTCATCAGTTCTTCCTCATCCGCCTCACGTATTTTCTCTATACTGCCGAAATACTTCATCAGTGCCTTTCTTCTGGCCGGTCCGATGCCCGGAATCTCATCCAGCACTGAACGTACCTGGGTCTTGCTTCTTAACTGTCTGTGATATTCTATGGCAAAACGATGTGCTTCATCCTGCATTCTTGTAATTAATTTGAACATTTCAGAATGCGTGTCGATGGGAAGTTCCACCTGCTGATAATAAAGGCCTCGTGTCCGATGGTGATCATCCTTGACCATACCACAGACAGGGATCTTCAGATGCATCTGATTGAGCACTTTTAAAGCCACATTGACCTGCCCTTTGCCACCATCCATCATCAATACATCCGGGAAATCCGAAAACTTTCCTTCTTCCCCGCTCACAGTCTCTTCCAGTCCATGCTGAAAACGCCTTGTCAAAACCTCTTCCATACAGCGGTAATCGTCCTGTCCTTTGACTGTCCGGATTTTGAACTTGCGGTAAGCATTTCGCTTCGGCTTGCCGTTTTCATATACGATCATGGAGCCAACAGTCTCTACACCGCTGATATTGGAAATATCAAAGGCTTCCATCCTTCGGATACCTGCCGGAAGACCGAGCATCTCTGCCAGATCCCGCACAGCACCGGTTGTTCTTGCCTCTTCCAGTCGTATTTTCTCTCTGTCCTTTGTCAGCACGTTTCTCGCATTCTCAGCCGCCAGCTCCACCAGACGCTCTTTCTGTCCACGCTGCGGCACCACTTCACGCACCTTGTGCCCTTTGCGCCCTGACAGCCATTCCAGAATAACCTCCCTGTCATCTAAGGGATACTGCAGCATTAATGTAGACGGAACAAAAGGGGATGAAGCATAGTACTGCTTGACAAATGCAGTCAGCACCTGGCTTTCCGTATCATTGGCCACACCGGACACATAGAAGTGTTCACGACCGATCAGGCGGCCATGACGAACAAAAAAGACCTGAACCACAGCCTCATCCTTATCTCTTGCAAAAGCAATGACATCCTTGTCATCCATCTCTGAACTGGTAATCTTCTGTTTCTGATCAATCTGTTTCACGCTGTTTAACAGATCCCTGTATGAAGCTGCCTTTTCAAAATCCATCTTTTCTGAAGCCGCATACATTTTATCCGTCAGCATCTGGATGACCGGTTCAAAATTGCCCCCGAGAAAATGCAGCATCTGGCGAACATTTTCATGATACTCTTCCTGGGAAATATAGCCCTGGCATGGTGCCTGACACTGTCCCATATGATAATAAAGGCAAGGCCTGTCATTGCCTGTCTCCTTCGGCAGACTCCGATTGCAGCTGCGGATTTTGTAAATTTTCTGAGACAGGTCGATAATATCCCGGACAGACTGTGAACTTGTATACGGCCCAAAATATTTGGCTTTATCCTTCTTCATGGAACGGACCAACATAATTCTCGGAAAAGCCTCTCCCACCGTCACCTTGATATACGGATAGGTCTTATCATCCTTCAGCATTGTATTGTATTTTGGCCTGTGTTCCTTGATCAGATTACACTCCAGTACAAGGGCTTCCAGTTCCGAATCTGTAATTATATATTCAAATCGAGCCACATGGCTGACCATCTGACGAATCTTCGGTGTATGATTTCTGCTGCTCTGAAAATACTGCCGAACACGATTCTTCAGGATAATGGCCTTGCCCACATAGATAATATCATCATGGACATCATGCATAATGTAGACGCCCGGTTTTGCCGGCAGCTTCTTCAATTCTTCCTGAATATCAAACATTGTTTTCTTCCTCCACACAAAGTATTGACAGCACGAATTTATATATTTCATGTAAAAAGGCTGCTGCTTAACACAAACATGTTTTCTCTGTCTGTATTTTGCAGCAACCCTTTTATACTACTATTACTGATATTGATTGCTTAATCTTCTGCTTTTGTCTCTAAGGAGACGTTGATATCGGATTCTGATGATGCCCCATTGTCTGTTTTTGCTTCAACTAAAGTCGGTTCATCCTGTCCATCCGGTTGAGAATCATTCTTTGCCGGATTTGAAACATTTGCTTCTGCCTGCTCGGTTTCCGAATCCGGGATGCCTTTAACTTCACGGAAAATCTTCATAAATTCCTTGCCGGTGATTGTCTCACGCTCAATCAGGAACGCTGCAATCTTGTCCAGGCAATCTCTGTTGTCAGCCAGAAGCGCCAGCGCCTGGTCATAAGCAGCCTTCAGGATCTTCATGACTTCCTGATCAATCTCCGCTGCTGTGGCTTCGCCGCAGTTAAGGGTCGCACGTCCTCCCAGATACTGATCTTCAACAGTTGTCAGACCAATCAGACCGAATTTCTCGGACATACCATACTGGGTGATCATGGCGCGTGCCAGCTTCGTTGCCTGCTCGATATCATTGGATGCACCTGTTGTCACACTGTCAAATACAATGCTCTCTGCCGCACGACCTGCCAGCATTGTCACCAGTTCCTCACGAATCTGCTTCTCAGACATCAGATATTTTTCTTCCTCCGGTACCTGCATCACATATCCCAATGCACCCATTGTACGCGGAATGATCGTGATTTTCTGTACCGGCTCTGTGTTCTTCTGAAGGGCAGCCACCAGTGCATGTCCGACTTCATGATAAGAAACAATTCTGCGTTCTTCGGCACTGAGTACACGGTCCTTCTTGGCCTTGCCGGCAATAACCACTTCCACGGATTCAACAAGATCCGACTGAGATACTGCATTACGTCCATTACGAACAGCCAACAGCGCTGCTTCATTGATAATATTGGCCAGGTCAGAGCCAACGGCTCCGCTTGTTGCCAATGCAATCTCTTTAAAATCAACGGTTTCATCCATACAGACATTCTTCGCATGCACCTTCAGAACATCAATACGCCCTTTGAGATCCGGACGCTCTACGATAATACGGCGGTCAAAACGTCCCGGTCTGAGAAGTGCCTTATCAAGGATCTCCGGGCGGTTCGTTGCCGCAAGAATGATAATTCCCTTGGATGAATCAAAACCATCCATCTCTGCCAGCAACTGGTTCAATGTCTGCTCACGTTCATCATTGCCGCCGAATCTGGAGTCACGGCTCTTGCCGATGGCATCCAGCTCATCGATGAAAATAATACACGGTGCATTCTGCTGTGCCTGCTTAAACAGATCTCTGACTCTGGAAGCACCTACACCGACAAACATCTCAACAAAATCCGAACCTGATAAGCTGAAAAACGGTACACCGGCCTCGCCTGCCACCGCTTTGGCCAGCAATGTCTTACCTGTTCCCGGAGGTCCCACAAGGATAACCCCCTTCGGAATACGTGCGCCGACTTTTGTATACTTCTCAGGGGACTTCAGGAAATCAACGATCTCCTGGAGATCTTCTTTCTCTTCCTGAAGACCTGCCACATCACGAAATGTTACATTGTGACTGCCGTCCTTTGTCATCTTCGCATGGCTCTTGCCGAAATCCGTCATTTTATTTCCGCCGCCGCTTTGCTGACTGTTGATAAAGGAGAACAGGAACCACAGAAAAATGCCGCCAAGCACTAACAGAGCACCGTTATTGTAAAACCAGCCTTCACGGTTAATGACATCTGTCTCTTTGTAGTCTGTATAATTCACAGATTCAAGCCATTCCTTGACCTGATTGACATCTGTGACATAAAAACTTTCCTCTTTGCTGCTGTCCTTCCACTCTACAGAGATCATACCTGTCGGTGTCTCCTTATTCGGTGAGATGACAACATCTTCAATCTGTTCTGCCTTAGTCTGTATATCCTGCTGGAAATCGCTGTACGAGTAATCACTGGTTGTCAGCAGATTCCATCCCTCACTGACAATAATCCCAATGAATACACAGACAAGAACAACGACCCAGAGGCCAATTCCTCTTTTCTTATTATTCAATGTTACACTCCTCCTGTCACTTCATGACTTCTCTTTTGTCTTTTTTATTGATAATTCTCCTCAAAAAATAGGATGAATAGGATGAAAAAGGGATGCTGCTCATAAACACGCAGCAACCCCCTTCAGCTTCTGTTCGACTTATCTTCTGTTATTCTGTAAATTCAACAACTCCGATAAACGGAAGATTTCTGTATTTCTGCGCATAGTCAAGACCATAGCCTACAACAAATTCATCAGGAATGTTGAATCCGGAATAGTCTACCTTAACATCTGCTGTCCGGCGTTCCGGTTTGTCCAGCAGTGTACAGATCTTGATGCTGTTTGGTCTTCTCTTATAAAGAATCTCAACAAGATAATGCAGCGTATTGCCTGAGTCAATAATATCTTCAACAATCAGAACATCCTTGCCTTCCAGCGGCTCATCCAGATCCTTGACAATACGAACGGCACCTGATGATGTCGTACCATTGCCATAACTGGAAACGGACATAAAGTCAAGGGATACAGGTACGCTGATTCTCTTGGCCAGTTCGCATGTGAAGAACACACCGCCCTTTAATACACAGATCATATGAATGTTCTTGCCTTCATAATCCTTGCTGATCTGTTCCCCCAGTTCCTGAATCTTCTTGTCAACTTCTGCTTCCGGCAATAAAACCTTAATCTTCTCTTTCATTCTTCAATCTCCTTCAGTTCCGCTGATAAAATCAGCCTTGTCTCTCCGGTAATCTTATAATATTCGCTCATACGGCCAGTATCCGGTATCCACAGGACATGACCGCCATCTGTCAACATGTTCAATGTCTCTCGGTTCAACTGCGGCACCTTATCATCCATCAAAATACGTCGAATTGCCTTCTTGTGTCCGCCGCCGATCATCATAAAATCACCGGGACGGCGCTGCCGCAGAACCAGTCCATTTTTTATTTTATCATAATCCAGAATCGAATTTGCAAATTTTCCATGAACAATTGAAATGCTGTCAGAATTTTCAGCCGTTATCAGTTCCGCAGTCACCACGCATCCGGGATACAGACAATTTTCACCCCATTGCAGCAAAACCGGATCCGGTTTTGTCTGGGGCTTCTGAGCTTCCAGAGTCAGTATGCCCTGTTTTGCCGCCGCAAACACTGCGCCGGACAAATTCCAGCGGCCGCCCTTATACAAAAGCTTTTGCAGGCGTTCCAGCAGGGGTGCGTCATAGGACAGCCCTGCCTCCTCCAAAAGCATGGCAATGCAGCGGACTTGCAGCGCCGGATGCAGCTGCACCAGCCCGGCAAGCGTGTTTTTCTCTGCGTGGCACCTGGCATAGGCCTCCTGTGCCTGCTGCGAGAGAAAATCCGCATCCCGGCGCAGGCCATGAATCGTATAGGAAACGGTACGCTCTACCGAGGGGTTCAGCTCCTTCATCCGGGGCATAATCTGATGCCGAATCCGGTTCCGGGTATACTGATCCGTCAGATTGGTGCTGTCTGTCACGTAGGCTTGCCCGATACTTTCCAGATAACCGACGATTTCCTTTCTGTCCAGGCAGAGCAAGGGGCGGACTATATGTCCGTTTCGGGGGCGTATACCCCGCAATCCGTTGATGCCGGTACCGCGAATCAGATTGAGCAGCAATGTCTCTACACTGTCATCTTGATGGTGGGCGACGGCAATGACAGCTGCACTGCATGCTTCCCTTGTTTTTTCGAACCACGCGTAGCGCAATTCCCTTGCAGCCATTTCGATGGAGATATGCCGTTCCTTTGCTTCCTGCTCCGTGTTGAAGTGGACGGTGTGCAGCGTCACCCGGTGCTCCAGGCAGAGTTGGCGTACAAAGTGCTCGTCGCGGTCGGATTCCGCGCCGCGCAGGTGATGGTTGAAGTGCGCGGCCTCTACCCGGATGCCGAGCGTGTCCTGCAGTGACAGCAGCACGTGCAGCATGCTCACAGAATCCGCGCCGCCCGACACTGCCACAAGTATCTTGTCGTCCAGCGAGAAGAGCTTGTGGCGCTCGATGTATTGTACTACCTTCTGCATATTCAACTATAGAGTGGTGCAAAGATAGTGCAAACGATTTTTATTGCCATATCTGCAAGTATCTATTTTCAGAATCTCTATCGGCTAAGGTCGTATTTGCTAAAAGCTAATCTTACCACAGCTGTGTTTTATGCATACCACACCTTTGTT
>OLPU01002995.1_pt1 | contig 10628 bp, 7 predicted proteins | sample 1673111 | NCBI WGS metagenome assembly OLPU01 (sample SAMEA3136755, study PRJEB25190) | human gut metagenome | reverse complement strand
GGGCGAGTCTTTTGCTCATGGCGCTTTCCACGCCTGCAGAGCTTTCCGAGGCGCTGCGCCAGCTGCTCTCCCCCCTGGGCCGTCTGGGACTGCCCGTACGCGACTTCACGACGTCGCTTTCCATCGCCCTGCGGTTCATGCCGCTGCTTTCCGAGGAGCTGAGGGCCGTGAGGGCTGCCCAGGCCTCACGGGGAGCCGCCTTCGAGGGCGCAGGGCTCGTGGGGCGCCTGCGTGCCTATGGGGGCCTCATGGTGCCGCTGCTCGTGGGGCTTTTCCGTCGGGCCGATCGCCTGGCATCCGCTATGGAGGCGCGCTGCTACGGAGCTTCCGGCGTGCCGACGTCGCTTGACGGGCGCCGTTTCGCCTTTGGCGACGGGGCGGCCCTCCTCGTCGGCGTTGTCGCCTGCGCCGCCTTCGCGCTTATTCCCTAGGAGCTTGCGACAAGGTCGCTGTCGTCCTCGTCGACTATCGGAATGCTGCGCGACTTAGGGGCATCGGGCGATTCGCCCGCCTTTAGGCGCTTTTCGCTCTTTGCCCGCGCCGGTGCCAGCTCGCTTATCAGGATGGCGGCGAAAATGAGGACGAAACCGACTGCCATGCGCCCGGTGACCACCTCGCCGTAGAACAGCACGCTGGCCAGCACGCCGAAGACCGATTCCAGGGACAGCAGAAGCGACCCCTGGGCCGGCGACACGTGGGCGAGTCCCACATTCTGGAAGAGATAGCACAGCCCCGAGGCGAACACCACGAGGTAGAACAGGTTGAAGGCGAATTCCGGCGTGAGGGCCGCCAGGTTCGGCGCCGGCTCGGTGAGAGCGCCGACGACAAGTCCCGCAATGCCGCCGAAGAGGAACTGGTACACGGTGAGCGCGAGCACGTCGAAGCGCTTCGAATAGCGCGCGATGGCGATGATCTGCGCCGCGAAGAAGACGGCGCACAGAAGCGTCATGGCATCGCCGAACTCGAAGGCGAGCGAGCCGGCGGTGAGCGACACGAGCCCGATGCCCGTGATGCAGAGAGCGGCGGCGCCCACGTTGGCGAAGGTGGGGCGCTTGCCGGCGACGGCCCACAGCATGAAGGGAACAATGACGCAGTAAGTGGCCGTAAGGAAGGCGTTCTTGCCCGGCGTGGTGTCGGCGAGCCCCACCGTCTGCACCCAGAACGCGAGGAAGGTCACGACGGCCAGCACGAGCCCCGCCTTAAGGCACGGCCCGTTCAGCGCGCCCTTAAGCGACCGATGGAACACAGCGGCCATGAGCAGTCCCGTCAGGAAGAAGCGCACGCCGATGAGCTGGGCCGGGGGCAGCACGTCCACGGCGTCCTTCATCACCACGAAGGCGAACCCCCAAATAATGGTGGCCGCCAACAGCATGAGCTTGTACACGAAGCCCGGGATATGTCTCTTCTCAGTCACAGCCTGCCATTATAGTGCGGCCTTTCGCGTTTCGCCAGGTTACTGCCAGCTAACGGGGGCGCAACGGAATCTTGTTGACGGATGCGGGCGCGCGGAGCGGCCGCATGATGGAAGGTAAGCATTGAACCCGACCAGAGAGGACGTGCGCTATGTACTATTCCAGCGGCAACTACGAGGCCTTCGCCCATCCGCTTCCGCCCGAGGGCGTGGAAAACAAGCAGGCCTACATTATCGGCAGCGGCCTGGCAGGCCTGGCGGCGGCGTGCTTTCTCGTGCGCGACGGACGGATGCCCGGCGAGAAGATCCACATCCTGGAGCGCGACCCGCGTGCCGGCGGCGGCTGCGACGGCTGGGATTACCCGGGGCTGGGCTACACCATGCGCGGCGGCCGCGAGATGGACAACCACTTCGAGGTGATGTGGGATCTGTTCCGCGACATTCCCTCCATCGAGGATCCGTCGGTATCGGTGCTCGACTACTACTATTGGTTGAACAAGCGCGATCCGAACTACTCGCTGTGCCGCGCCACGCAGGATCGCGGCCAGGACGCCCATACCGACAACAAGTTCAACCTGTCCGACAAAGCCTGCATGGAAATCATGAACCTGTTCTTCACCCCGGAGGAGGAGCTGCAGGACAAGGTCATCACCGAGTACTTCTCCGATGAGGTGCTGAACTCGAACTTCTGGCTGTACTGGCGCACGATGTTCGCCTTTGAGAATTGGCACTCGGCGCTGGAGATGAAGCGCTACGTCACCCGCTTCGTGCACCATTTGGGCGGCCTGCCCGATTTCTCGGCCCTGCGCTTCACCCGGTACAACCAGTACGAGTCCATGATCCTGCCCATGGTGAACTATCTTGAGTCCCACGGCGTCGACTTCCAGTTCAACACCCACGTGACTGATGTGCGCTTCAGCTGCGATGACGCTAAGGACGATGACCGGAAGCTGGCCACGGAGATTCGGCTGGTGCGCGAGGACGGCCCGGCGGCGGTGGACGCGGCCGAGGGCGTGCAGCCCGACGGCAAGACGGCCCCGGCGGTCGACCTCGCGCGCGAGGAGACCATTCCGCTCACGGAAAACGACCTCGTCTTCATCACGCCCGGCAGCCTGGTGGCCCACTCCTCCTTCGGCAGCCAGGACGCCCCCGCCCGTTTCGCCCCCGAGCTCACTCCCGGCGATGGCTGGGATCTGTGGAAGAGGATCGCGGCCCAGTCGCCGGAGTTCGGCCGTCCCGAGAAGTTCTGCGGCGACCCGGAGAAGAGCAACTGGGAAAGCGCCACGGTGACCACGCTGGACGAGAAGATCCTGCCTTATATCGAGGCCATCTGCAAGCGCGACCCGCTTTCCGGCGGCGTTGTCACGGGCGGCATCGTGTCGGTGAAGGACTCCAGCTGGCTGCTCTCCTGGACCATCAACCGCCAGCCGCAGTTCCGCGCCCAGCCCGAGGGGCAGGTGTGCGTGTGGCTCTACGGCCTGTTCACCGACGTGCCCGGCGACTACGTGAAGAAGCCCATGCGCGATTGCACCGGCAAGGAAATCTGCGAGGAGTGGCTGTACCACCTGGGCGTGCCCGAGGAGCAAATCGAGGAGCTGGCCGAGCATTCCGCGAACACGGTGCCCTGCATGATGCCCTACATCACGGCCTTCTTCATGCCCCGCGCCGATGGCGACCGTCCGCTCGTCGTGCCTGAGGGCGCCGTGAACTTCGCCTTCATTGGCCAGTTCGCCGAGACGCCGCGCGACACCATCTTCACCACTGAGTACTCCATGCGCACTGGCATGGAGGCGGTATATACGCTGCTCGACATCGACCGCGGCGTGCCTGAGGTGTGGGGCAGCGTGTTCGACCTGCGCGTGCTGCTGAACGCGACGGTGCTTCTGCGCGACGGCAAGCCGGCAACAGACATGAACATGAACGTGCTGGAGAAGCTTCTGCTGTCGCGCGGCCTGAAGGAGATCGAGCATACCGACATCTACGGCCTTCTGAAGGAGTTCGGCGTCATTCCGACCACCGATGAGAACCGCGATGTGCCCGTGCCCGCCACGGGTGCCGTGTGGCCGGGCATCCATTAACCCGCCTCTGCGCCGTTGTTGGGGCTCTGTCTGAGGGCGAGAGCCGTCGTCCTTGTTGGTTGCGGTGCCCGATTGGGCCCGGCAGCGACCCCTGTTTTATGCGCCCCGTGCGGAATGAACCCGCGCGGGGCGCTTGCGCTTGCGTCGTTCGTGCTATGATGGTGAACGCTGATTAGAAGCATCAACCAACCTTCAAGGAGGCACTACATGAGCGTCATCATCGATGTGTACGGGCGCGAGGTTCTCGATTCTCGCGGCAACCCCACCGTCGAAGTGGAAGTCGTGCTGGAAGACGGCGCCTTCGGCCGCGCGGCGGTTCCCTCGGGCGCTTCCACGGGCGCTTTCGAGGCCGTGGAGCTGCGCGACTGCGACAAGAGCCGCTATCTGGGCAAGGGCACGCTGGATGCCGTGGCCCATGTGAACAACGAGATCGCCGACGTGCTCATCGGCCTCGAGGCCGAGGATCAGCGCATGGTGGACGCCGCCATGATCGAGGCCGACGGCACGGAGAACAAGGGCGCGTTCGGTGCCAACGCCATCCTGGGCGCCTCTTTGGCCGTGGCCAAGGCTGCCGCGGAGGCCGCCGAGCTGCCGCTGTACAAGTACGTGGGCGGCGCGAACGCGCATCTTTTGCCGACGCCCATGATGAACATCCTGAACGGTGGCGTGCATGCCGACAACAACGTGGACTTCCAGGAGTTCATGATCATGCCCGTGGGCGCCCCCACCTTCGCCGAGGCCCTGCGCTGGTGCGCCGAGATCTACCACACCCTGAAGAAGGTGCTGCATGATGCGGGCCTTGGCGGCGGCGTGGGCGACGAGGGCGGATTCGCCCCCAACCTGAAGACCAACGAGGAGCCGCTGGCCTATATCGTGGAAGCTTGCGAGAAGGCCGGTTACAAGCCGGGTACCGACATCCTGTTCGCCATGGATCCGGCTTCCACGGAGTTCTACAACGCCGAGACCGGCAAGTACGTGCTGGCCGGCGAGGGCCGCGAGCTGACGAGCGACGAGATGGTGGACTACTGGGAGGCGCTCGTGAACAAGTACCCCATCGTCTCCATCGAGGACGGCATGGCCGAGGAGGACTGGGACGGCTGGAAGAAGCTGACCGACCGCATCGGCGACCGCGTGCAGCTGGTGGGCGACGACCTGTTCGTCACCAACTCCAAGCGCCTGGCCAAGGGCATCGAGCTGGGCTGTGCTAACGCCATCCTCATCAAGGTGAACCAGATCGGTTCGCTCACCGAGACGCTCGAGGCCATCGAGATGGCCAAGCAGGCCGGCTACGCCTGCGTCATGAGCCACCGCTCCGGCGAGACCGAGGACGTGACCATCGCCGATCTGTCCGTGGCCTGCAACACCGGCCAGATCAAGACCGGCGCCCCCTGCCGGTCCGACCGCGTGGCCAAGTACAACCAGCTCATCCGCATCGAGGAGCAGCTGGAGGGCCAGGCCCAGTACGCCGGTATGAAAGCCTTCTACAACATCAAGCGCTAGAGGGCCGAGCAGGGGCTCGCAGTCCACAAGGTTCGCCTTGGGAGGCGAGCGCACAAACGACTAAAGAAGGGCCGCTTCATAACGAGGCGGCCCTTCTTTAGTTTCGCGGCAGCCAGCTGGGATCTCTTTTGCCTGTTCTCGGTCGACGAACCCCTCTGTTTCTGCACGAAATCTCGAGTTATAAGCGTCCGGAATCCGCAGAAGAACTCGCGGCTGAGAACGGCTTTTGCAAAATGCCTGGTCAAAGCGTTGCGCTTGGTAAGGGAGTTCCCGGCATCGGGTTGCGGGCGTGCCCGAGACGCTGATAACTCAAGATCTCATGCAGAAAACGGGTAGTTCGTTGACCGAGATTTCTTCAGAACGGCCTTGGGGAGCCCAAAAGCACGCCGGCGGCGTCTTCGCGTTGCTATGCTATGCGGAGCGGGTGCCCGGTTGCGGGTCGCGGGGGAGGAAGGAGATATGCAGATACATGTCCATTCCCTCCGCGATTTTCTGAAGGACGCGTATCGAAGGGTTGCGGATTCCGCGTTCTATGCGGCTGATTTCGGTCTGAGCTATGCCACATCGTTCGGCCAATTCCTTTTGCGTGAGATTTTGGCTTTGCCGGGCCTCGATCATAGCGCGCATGAGAGCAGCTTCGGGCTGAAACTCGTGGCTAGCCTCAGCGAATTCAGGGTCGAGGAACCCTGAAACCCCGAAGGAGCGGTAGCAGAAAAGCCGTATTTGCGCAACATCGGTTGAGTTTGGCCCCAGCGGCTGCTGACCTGCTGCGAGGAGCTGATGGGGTATACTGGTTGCAGGTTGCGTTCCGCGATTCGGGGGTGGGGAAGGAGCTGTCCGTGGACACCGCATATCTGCGCGAGTACATCGAATTCTCGCGCTCTCTCAATTTCGCCCAGGCGGCTGCTGATCTGTTCGTGTCGCCACCGACGCTGCGGGCCCATATTCACGCACTCGAGGAGGAGGTAGGGGCGCCTCTTACGGTCAAGCGCGTCGGTCAGTTGGAGCTATCGCCAGCCGGCCGTCTTTTTCTGAAGCGTGCTCGTGCCATAGTGAAGCTGGTAGAGGAAAGCGCGGAAGAGTGCCGGGCGCTGGCGGAAGCCTCGTCGTCCATAGTGGTGGGCACCCTCGATTACGCTCCCTTCGAGGAGTTGCTGACGCGTGCGCTGCACGCTTTCCGACGGGATCATCCTGACCGATGCCTCGAAATGCTCATGGCGTCGGGCGCTTACGCGAACATGGAAGCGGTGGAGAGCGGCAAGGCGGATCTTTCCATTTTCGTTCAAGTGAGGCGACGAGATGGCGGGGAAGAGGCGCTGCCCGATGAGCTGCCTGCCGGAGTGGGGGCTTTTCGCTTTAGCGAGGGCGAATGTCGTTTTTGGATGAACCGCTCCTGTCCTCTGTTTGAGTGCGATCGCGTGACGGCGGCCGACTTGGACGGCTTCACGATGCTCTTGGGGAATTCCGCGAATATGGAACGCGCGGGCCGCGTGCTCATCGAATGGTTTGCAGGGGTCGGGGTAGCCGTGGAGCCCGACAATCAGCCTTGCTCGAACTATCTTGACCTGTATCTGTCGGGAACGGGCGAGACGTTCGGCATTGCGCTGGGGGGAGTGCGCTCGGGTCTGCGGGCGAGCTCCGACATCAAGATATTCGCGGTCGACGATTTTACGGTGCCCTGCGATCTCTATGTGATCTACAACGAGGAGCGCATCGGGGAGAACGGGAAGCTGTTCGTCGACTGCCTGAAGGAGAGCATTTCTTCGTTGGAATAATGTCTTCTGGGGGTGATGATGCCTCGGCTGGTGGCAGGGTGCGCTGGCGCCTCTGTCGGCGGTGCAACATGACGGCGCCCCGTCGGTTGGACGAGGCGCCAGGGGCTAATGATAGGTTGTGGCGAAAGATGGCTGACTAGATCTCGCCGATGATAGAGCCTGCGGCCATGTACCCACCGAGGAACGATAGTCCCACATCACCGTACAGGCCGTTGAAGGGCTTGCCGGCGAGGTTGTTCTCGCCGTTCGAGCCTCCGGCGGTGTGCCAGCCAGCGTAAAGCCCGGGAATAACGGCGCCTTCGGTATCGATGACCTGCATCTTGGGGTTGATGCGCAGTCCGCACTTGGTGGCGAACAGGTTGCCGCCAAGTTTCGCTCCGTAGTAGGGCGGCTCGCTGATGGGGATGAGCCACGAGGGATCGTACTTGTAGGTGGGAACAGTGTCCTCTCCGGCCTCGCAGGCGGCGTTCCAGTCCTTAACAGCCTGCACGAGCACGCCTTCGCGCAATCCGAGGGCCTCTTCCAACTCCTCGATGGTATCGCATTCCTTGACGGCGCCGGCATCGACCATCATCTGGAAGGCATTGCGCCAATCGCGCTGCCATTCGGGAACGCGGTCGATAAGAGGGTCGTCGTCGGGGATGACCTTTCCGATGTTGCGCAACCTTCTAACCCAAAAGCCCCAATCCTTTGGCGATGTTGGCGATGAAGTCCTGAACGTTGGTGACGATGCCGCGGCTGGCGAGGCTGCCGCGATCCACTAATTTGTTCACAGCGAACTCGGCGATATCCACGCAGTAGAAGTACACCGGGCGAATGGTGCCGTCGGCCAGCACGCGGTAGGAGGGGGTCATGTTCCCCGTGGCGATGGTGTGCAGCATGGTGGCCATGCAGATGACGGTGGTGGCGCTGCGAATGTGGTCGCGCATGGCGTCCTGCGCCTCGTAGGCGTTGCCGTACACGCCGGGCAGAGGACCGTCGTCGCGGATGGATCCGGCCAGCACGTAGGGCACGCCGTTGCGCACCAGCGCGTTCATGATGCCGTCGTGCACGCCCTCTTCTTCGATGAACCGCTCGATGGATCCCCAATAGCGCACGCGGTTGATGGTGTCCAGGTGGTGGTAGTGGCCGTTGGGGCGGTTCTCCTGGGTGTCGATGTCCTGGCCGAGGGACGTGTGGAAGTAGGCCCCTTCCAAATCGTGGGTGGCGAGAGCATTGCCGGCGAACACCGCGTCCGCATAGCCGGCGTCGATGATCTTCGCGAAGGCCTCGCGGGAGTACCCGTTGAAGGTGAAGGCCGGCCCCATGACCCATACGATGGAGCCGTGGTCGCGGTCGTGGCGCAGAAGCTCGTAGAGCTCGTCATAGTCTCGCGAGAACGCGGTCTCGCGAGAGCGGCCCAGGCGGAAGGCGAAGTTGTCGTGGCCGCCCGGGTGCGGAGCGCCGTCCTCCGATGTGGCCAGACCGCGGAAGCCGTCGGTGTAGACGAGAATGCCCTCCTCGCCGTTTTCCGTGCGTCCGCAGGCGATGAGATCGCCGGCGCGGATGTGGCGGAACTCGCGCACGAACACGTTGCCGCCTTCCACGACGGCCACGCAATCCATGCGGGAATCGCGGGCGAGCGTCCATTGCCCTGCGATCTTCAGATACTCCGGATAAATGGACATGGCGTGGTAGCCCTCCGGGGCCACGAAATCCTTCGGCGCGGGCACGAGCGTCACATCGGGCGCGGCGGCGAGGTGGGGGAGCGTGAAGTCGGGCGGCGTGTAGGGCGTGGGTGTAAACGGCGCGGGCGAAAACGTCATGGTCGTCTTCTTTCTCTGGGTGGCTGAGGCCATTGTAGCGCTTCGGCCGCCGGTTCCCAAGGAATGTGAAACTCTGCAGGCAAGAGATCTCATGCAGAAAAGCGGTAGTTCGTCGACCGAAGTTATGCCAGCGAAGGCTCGGGTTCCAAAGTGGATGTTTGGGCGGTTGCGGGGCCGGTTGCGGGGCCGGTTGCGGAGATGGAGGAGGACGGGGAGCGGCGATTCGTCGAAGGGTTGTGAAAGCGTGATGACTTCGGCATCGAAATTGTTCCCAGAGGGCTAGAATGGGCCTATGGCCACTGCTATCGACACATCCAAGGAAACACACGCCGACGTCGCCGCCGCCGAGGTGCTGCGGCGGTTCGTTGGCTACTACAAGCCCTACAAGGCGCTCTTCTTCGCCGATCTCGTGGCCGCCTGCATTTTGGCTGGGGTTGACCTGGCCTTTCCGCAGCTGCTGAACTTCTTCACCCGCGAGTTCTTCACCGAGTCGCCCTCGGTCATCTTGGGTAGCCTCGGGCTCATCGCGCTGCTCTTCATCGCGCTGTACGCCGCGCGCACGGGCTGCCAGTGGTTCATCACCTACTGGGGCCACGTCATGGGCGCGCGCATGGAGGCCGACATGCGCCGCGATTTGTTCGAGCAGTACCAGCGCCTCTCCTTTGGCTACTACGACCGCCACAACACCGCCGTCATGATGTCGAAGATCACCACCGATCTGTTCGACATATCGGAGCTCGCGCACCACGGGCCGGAGAACCTGTTCATCTGCACGCTCAAGATCGTCGGCTCCTTCGTGCTGCTGTTCATGATCAACGGGCCGCTCACCGCCATCATGCTCGTCGTCACCATCGTCATGGCGGCGCTGTCCTTCGCGCTGAATTACTGGCGCCGCCGCATATTCCGCGAGAACCGCGAGCGCATGGCCGGCATCAACGCCGCGGTGCAGGATTCCCTCGGCGGTATCCGCGTCGTGAAATCCTTCGGCGGCGAGGACGCCGAGCGCGAGAAGTTCCGCGCGGCCAACGAGGCATTTCTCGACACGAAGAACCGATCCTACAAGTTCATGGGCGCCTTCCATGGGCTGAACTCGCTGTTCACGGGGCTTTTGTACACCATCGTCGTGGTGGGCGGCGGCTACTTCGTGGCCGCAGGAACGCTCGCCGTGACCGATTTGGCCATCTACGCCCTGTATGTGGGCATCTTCATGGCACCGGTAGAGCAGCTCATCAACTTCACCGAGACTCTGCAGAAGGGCTACGCGGGCTTCCGCCGCTTCATCGAGGTGCTGGCCGAGCGGCCCGACGTGGCCACCAAGCCCGGCGCGCCCACTTTGGCCGAGGCCTGCGGCGGCGAGGTGCGCGGCGCTGTGGATTATCGCGACGCGACGTTCTCCTACGACGGCACCCATCCGGTGCTCGACGGGCTCACGCTTTCCATCCCCGCCGGCACCTCGGTGGCGCTCGTGGGGCCCTCGGGCGGCGGCAAGACCACCACCTGCTCGCTTCTGCCGCGCTTCTACGACGTGGCCGGCGGCGCGGTGACCATCGACGGCGTGGACGTGCGCGACGTACAGTTGGTAAGCCTGCGCGAGGCCATCGGCATCGTGCAACAGGACGTGTACTTGTTCGGTGGCACGGTGGGGGAGAACATCGCCTACGGCCGCCCCGGCGCCACCCAGGCCGAAATCGAGGAGGCGGCGCGCAAGGCCAACATCCACGAGTTCATCTGCTCGCTGCCCGACGGCTACGACACGCTCGTGGGCGAGCGCGGCGCGCGGCTGTCCGGCGGCCAGAAGCAGCGCATCTCCATCGCGCGCGTGTTCCTGCGCGACCCGCGCATCCTCATTTTGGACGAGGCCACGAGCGCGCTTGACAACGAGAGCGAGCACGCCATCCAGGCGTCGCTGGCGGAGCTCTCCCGCGGGCGCACCACCATCACCATCGCGCACCGCCTGTCCACCATTCGCAACGCGAGCCTCATCGCCGTGGTGGAGGACGGCCGCGTGCTTGAGCAGGGAACCCACGACGAGCTGCTGGCCCGCGACGGCGTCTACGCC